>Ga0213866_10001747_pt1 | contig 15896 bp, 7 predicted proteins | sample PICome_11_FD_160079 | JGI IMG/M metagenome (GOLD analysis project Ga0213866, IMG submission 160079) | Coastal seawater microbial communities near Pivers Island, North Carolina, United States - PICO284 | ecosystem: Environmental > Aquatic > Marine > Coastal | place: USA: North Carolina...
TATGGCAGACCCAGATTATTATAATCAGGTATATACAGTAACTAGTGTAACAAGTAACACAATATCTATAGCAGACGCATTTAGTTATGCAGATGTTTCCAATGCACAAATACTTCATTCTGATGGAGTGCATCAACAAGGAACAGTTGTTGCTGAAGGAGAAAGGATTAAAAATGGCGATGTTGTTTACGTTGCAAACACAACATTTACAACAGGTGCAACCTTTAGTGCAGATAATCTAAATATAGGAAAACCTGCTATAATTACAACTATAGACCATAATAAAATAAAATTAAACAATACAGATATTGTACTTAATGATGTAAAATCAGAACAAGATATTGTAGACAGTATTAACAATGCAATGAAACTCAGAAGAGGTGCTATGGATACTGACGGCACTATTTCGTTTGCTATGTTAAATGGAAAAAATGATAACAAAGTAAAACCAATTTTAGGAGATTACAGAAAAATTGCTGGTTATTCTCCATATGTTAATGCTGAAAATATAGACGATACTGATATAACAGACGGTATGAGTAGAGCCGGAACATTAACATTTAAAAATAACAGAAAAGGATTTGTAAATGACCCGTTGAATCCTTTAATGCCAGAAAATCAAACACCATTATCTACACTTAATACTTCTGTAGGTAACCCAGCATATCTAGGTGATACAAATAATTATGGTGGTGGCAATCCTTATGAAGTTCCACTTTTCAATGTAAACGATCCCACAACATCTGCAGTTCCAGGTGCTGGTACAGATAGTGGTGCTAAACCAATTTTAGATCCTAAAAAGGCATTAGCAAATATTAATAAAAAACCATGTGTTGATATGTGTACACCAATAATACAGCCACCAACACCTGTAATTCCAATTACACCTCCACAGGCAACAACTACATGCTATGGCGGAAGTATAGAATTAGCATCATCTATTTCAGCAACAAGTAAAGGAAAAAGAGGATGGACAGGTGACTATGCAGGGTATTACATACAAACAGGTGCTCATGCCGGTTTTGCAAACCAAAACGGTGGACAAAGAGGCGGACTAAACGCACAAGGACTTGCAGGTATTGTGATTTGGAGTGATAACGGAAGCACTAATAATTTCACAATGAGAATAAAGTTTAATAAAGAAGGAACATTTTACTGTCATGTATTTAGAGCAGGAAGGTCAGGATATAACTCCAGAAATTATGTAAATATATCCGGTGCTGATTCAGGTAACGGAAAGCAAAACTCTATTACAGTAGGAAAACATCCTAACTTCAGTGGTAGATCAAATGGAAAGCAGTTTAAAGTAAATGCAGGAGACACAGTCACATTTAGTGGTACAGCAAGAGCTGGTAAAAATCACTGGAATGGATTGTGTATGCATATTTCTACAAGTTCTTCAGGATTAGATATATGTTCGAAATCTCAATTACCAGCAGTACCTACTACATCTGGCTATGCTAATATACCGCAAAAACAATCAGCGAGTAGCAACGCATTGGTATCATATCATGAGCAACATAATAAACAATCAAGGCAAACAGATAATAACTATTATGTACTTAGTGGCAGTGGAACAGTAGAAATACTTTTTGATTTTTATAGTGGTGCTGATGGTTTAGAAGTTTTCCAAGGAGTAAGTAAAGGCGGCGAGAACAAATTGGTAGCAAAAACTGGCAATTTATCAACAATGCAAAAATTAACTGATAGTGAGAAAAATCAGATATTAACGAAAAATGGCGGAGTTACTGCACCAGGTAAAACTAGGTATGGCAATGGAAGAATACAAGACTTTAAAATTAACCCAACGGCGGCTAATGGTCTTGGTGTTGCTTATGGAGGAAAACTATCATTTAATGTTGACATAACCAATGGAACATATCTAAAAGTTAAAGTAACGAAACCAAGTATAGTATACAGATATGTAATTAAATTACCAAACAAACCAGTAAAACCTATACCTCCAAAAGCAAACCCGGTTCCAGGTCAACCATGTAATGTAGCAATATATAGCCCTACTGCACCTAAAGTTAATTCAGGTATCCAATCTCCTATATTCTCTCCAATAGGTGCTCCAACTACTAAGAAAAAAGTACCTAATCATGGTGCTGGTGGTGTAGGATATAGTGGCGGTGGCGGTGGCGGTGGCGCTGGTGGTATTAATAATCCGCTGTACAACATGGTTAAAAATATTCAAAATATGCAGGCAATCTCTAAAGGAGTAGGCATACCATCTTGGAAATTAAACGGTGGCAATCTTCATTATAGTCACAACTATGGCGGATATGGATTAGCACCTATGGCAGGCTTTAGTATGGTGCCAGACATATTTAAGAAAACAGTAAAAGTAACAGCAAGTAATAATTATGGTAAATATCAACCATTAACAGGTTCACAGTATGTAAATAACACAGTACAACGTGTTACAGGAGGACAAGTATTACCTCTTGCACAGCCTTTAAGAAATGTAAGACCTAGTAAACCAGGAGCCTTAAGAGCATTAGATTTATCAAACTATCCTTTCTGGAATGAACTTTCATACACAGGCGATGGATGGTATAAGAAAGGTAATAATTTCTTTACATATACACCAGGAAAAATTAATACTGATATAAGATTGCAAGACGGAACATTTATAGGAAATGTATTAGATGACTTTAACATTTCTGATGGTGTTTCAGGTTTAGATATCTTGCTAACTTATCCAGGACAAATACCAAATGTGTTGCCTAATCCTGACCAAGCACAGATGAATCTAGCGGCAAATATTACAGTACCAGCAGAAGATAGTCCCACAGACCCAAATATAATATTTAATACTAGCCCTGTAATAGGAATACAACCAAAGATTAAAGACGATTTAGGAAATTATGTTCCAGCAGGACCTATGGTATATTGTAATTTAGATAAACCTATGCCAGGACATACTATTGGATACGATGAAATGACAGGTGTTAAACCTGGTGATGAACTGATTATTAATAGTACAAAAATTAAATTCCCAGGATCAGACCCAGTAAGTATTGAAAAGGCTTTAAGATGTACACAAGGCAGTGGCTACATGGTCCACGATACATTTAAAGATGGAAAACCTGCACTAAGAATTAGTAGTTGTAGTAATGCACCATTAACAATCAGAGACGGCTGTGCTGGTGGTGTGTACAAAGAAGTACTAGACTTCCATGTTGTAAGAGGATTTGAGCAAAGCGAAACAGAAACAAGTAATACAGCAGTACTACCAGCATCAACAGGATATGGATACGCAAATGGTAATGTAGGTGTTGACGCCAGAGCAGGCTCATCACAGATGTATACTTTATATAATGCGGCTGGTACAGTTACTGATTATACTGGCGCAGGAAGAAACGTAGCATCTCCAGATATGGATAACGGTGCAATACTCTCCAGCAAAACAACTTCTAAAACAACAGGCGGTAGTGGTTATGCTATTGGAGACAGATTAAGAATAGTTGGTGGACTGCCAATATCTAATCCTTACGGAGGCATAACAGAATTATGTATTGATATGCCAGGTATGCATTATAGTAGTGCAGAAAATATAAAAGTTTATATAGGCGACGGCACTACACCAGGTTCGGGTGCTAAAGCAGGTGTTGTTACTTTAGATGAAAATGGCGGAATTGTAAATGTACAAATTGTGTCAGGTGGTGAGGGTTACGACTTTAGTAATCCGCCTAAAGTAAAAATTGTAGATTTAGGTGAAGGCCTAGCAATGAATACTATGGGTGCTGAAATATCTGCAAAAGTAGGATCAGGGGAAGGTTTGCCTCCAAGAGTAGCCAAATTTATTGTATCTAGTGTAAATGAAATAGGAACTATTACAAGTTTACAGATTATAGATAGGGGTATATATAAACAATTCCCGGCCGACCTAACACAAGGTGTTCCTTTAGAATATGATATTGTTGGATTAGGAGACGAAACAGGTGTAGATTCAGATGGCAATTATTATAGAGGAACAGGTTTAGGCCAATTTGATCCACTTAACGATCATGAAAGATTGGATTCACCTGGTGCATATGACCCAATTAAAACTCAGTTTGGTGGTGGTACAGGAGCCAGAGTATTCCTTACAGCAAGGGAAATTCCAGATTGCTCAGAAAGAGGTGATGCAAAAGCAAAACTTGGCTTACCAGATAGTGTAATTGACATTAATATACCAGAAGATATGAGTGCATGTTTAAATACAGCACTAAGCGATGCAGGATATGATCCAGATAAGATACATGTAGACGTCGGTAACTTGAATGACTTAGTAGACTTGCTTAAAATTAGAGCACCAGGATATGACGGCATAAGTATAGATGAATTAACACCAGGATTCCTTGAAAAATTAGGAATACCTCCTGGAGATTACAATATAGATAGTTTATGTATTGATGCTGTTTTGGAAACACCTAATTCTCAAATTAGAAAGTCAAATAAAATAGAATCAGGAACAAATTTACTGGATGACAACAGATTCCAGATAGCAACATTACCAGATTCTCCTACTTTAGCAATAAATTGTGTAGATACCATTGGTAATGGATGGAATAGTGACGGTTCTCGTAATACAGGTACAAATTTTAACGGACAGGACCCTAATAGTATATTAGGAGACGGTGGTGTTTTATTCCATACAGACATGTTCCAGTATGAATTAAGATCAATTAATGGTTCGCCAGTAACTACATTAAATAGACAACAAGAGGTTAAAGTACTCTATTTAGAAAGTGCAAGATACCCAAGTAACTCTGGAAATAATGTAGTAAAAGGTGGAATAACTTACGATCTAAATACTTTTGGCAATGTTTGGGTAGATAATTACAATGATAATGGTTGGGCATATTTTGAAAGCAGTAATATCCCAAGTATTACACAGCCTAAACTAGTTGATACAACATTTGTAGATAATGCAATATTGTATGATGTAGAAACTGGCGAAAAAGAATACGATTTACACTTTTATGACCCATTTAAAGGAGTTATACCAGGATTTATAGATAAAGAGATAACATTTAAGAGCTCTAGAGATCCTGTGGTGTATAATAATGCAAGATCTGGCTTTGGTAAAAAAGATGTTGGTAAAGTTTGGTGGGATACCAGCACTATAGCATACAACTGGTACGAGCAAACAGATTCAAACAGAGAACGATGGTTAAATTGGGGAAGTACTTTCCCAGGCAGTGGAATAACATTATATGAATGGGTTGAAGACACGTCTCCTCCCACAGCATACTCTGGAACTGGTATAGTAAAAAATACTTCAGAATTTGTAGTTGAAAGAAGGTTTAACAGACTTAGTCAGAGATATGTAAACTATTATTACTTCTGGGTACAAAATAAAACAACATTAGAAAACGTTTCAGTTGAAGAACTTGGTAGACAATATGATACATTTACTTTAGCAAAATATTTGGCTGATCCTTTAGGTTCAGGATTACCACTAATAAGTTTTGTTAGTAACAAGGCTATGGTTGTAAGCAATATAGCACCATTGTTAAGAGAAGATGAGCAGAATTTACAAATTAACTTCAGCAGAAATTTAAATCCTGTGGGGCAGAGTCATACAGCATGGAAATTACTAAGACAAGATGATAATAACAGTAATATACCAGATGATTTAAGTAATAAACTTATAGACAGTCTTTGTGGAGTAGATGCAATAGGACAATCTGTACCAGACCCACTTTTAAGTGAGGTTGAAGCATATGGTATTAAATTTAGACCTAGACAAAGTATGTTTAAGAATGTAAAAGAAGCAAGACAGGTATTGCATTACACTTTAAATGAAATATTAGCAGATCTACAGTTGTCGACTAATTATCCAAATTGGGATATTACACTTCCGACATCAAGATCCTATATAGAAACAGTAAACTGGTTTAATATACAGTATATTGATGCAACAACTAACGAAAAAGTTAGATATGATAATTCCTTTAAGCCAATTTACAAGGTAAATAGTGTTGCAGAACTAGATACCTTAAAAAATATTCCTGATAATACTATTGTACAGGTTAAAGGTCAAAATACAATATTATACTCATTACATAAGTACATTGCATCAAGTCAAACGTTTGAATTGATTTCAATACAGAATGATAATGTTAAACTAAAAACTACTATATATACTGATGAGACAAACAGCACATTAAGTAATGAATTAAGATTATTGCTTGTTGCTTTACGTGATAATGTATTTGTAGGAACAAATTTATGGAACAAATTGTTTTTTGCATTAATGAAATATGCATATTCAGAACAAAAACAATTAGATTGGGCATTTAAAACTAGTTACATTTACATTGAAAAAGAAGAAGAGGACTTAATTGAAATTAATGGTTTAAAAGTAGACAATTTCGATAAAGTACTACAGTATTTTGATGAGGTAAAACCATATACTGCAAAAGTTAGAGAATATAAAGATGGTAAATCACCTGTAAGGGAAGTTATAGGTGTAAACACTATAAGTGATTATGATAAACCACCTTATGCAGACCCTGTAACTGGAAGTGTTAGAATTTTAGACGACTTCTTACAAGCAGACTCCAATATTATACAAACTAATAATGCTTATACAAGATATTATAGTATATCAGACAAGTCAAGTGATCCTATAAGAAAAGCAAATACAACCATTAAGTTTGATAGAACGGAATACAGTTTATTACCACATGATTATGAACCAGCAGTACACGTTGCTACATGGACGGCTAACGCAACCTACCCACGTAACTCTTATGTAGTAAATAGTGGCATATATTATAAGGCAAATGTTGATATTGCAGGTACTTCTGCATTTAACAGCACAAATTGGGCGAGACTAGGCAATAACATAAGTGTTGTTCCAGTGGCAGATACAGCCAATAGTGCAATAGCAAGAAATATTGTTACACTTACAGTACAATCAAATGCAGAAATACAATCTAATACGTTAATTAGTGCATCAGCAAGATCGTTTAAGTTTAACCCTGCTATACAATTACAGTTTGCCGCAGAATTAAATGACTATTACGGTATTACAGACGCAACAAGTAATGCAAATGTAATTAATAGTTCAAATTTATCTAGCAGTATAGCAAACATTACATCAGTTGTCAACTCTGGTAATTTAGATAAGACTTTATCACTTGTTAAAACTGCTGTAGGTGGAGATTTCCAAGGAGATCTATTAGACGGAAACTTATTCTCACAAACATTTAATATAGATAGTGATAATTATGAAAAGAGAATAGGATTTAATGCAAGAGGATGGAATTCTACTAAATTTAATAAAGGTTTAGATGTAGAAAATTATATTGGAGTATTTAATACAGCAATAGTAGGCAATAGTGTAACTTTTGAAAAAGATGGTACAGTATACGATGGCTTCGACGGAGTAACATTTAAACGAGTATTGTACGGTGAAGAGAGACCTCAAGAACTTATAATGGTTGAGCCTTTAGAAACATTAGTACTTAGAGTTACATCGCATAAACACTTACAAGGCAATACTAGTTTAAGTAGTGCAAGTGCAAATGCTTCTACGGTAAAGTATCAAGTTACAAGTAACATATATGGAGATACTGAATTTGTTAGAATAAAGACAGATGGCTCAACTACAACTACAATAACAGCGAATGTATATACGAATACTGACGAAATTAGTGTTGGTAATGCTAGTGTATTAGCCAAACCGTTAGCAAGAATACCAGGGATTGCATGGTTAGGTTCTGAAAGAATTGAATATACTTATAGAAATTTAACTACAAACAAAATATCAGGTCTTACAAGAGGAACAAACGGAACATCAGTTCAAGATTGGACAACAGGAACAGAAATATTAAACGGTGGTAAGTCAGAAATATTTAATGATTATCCTACATCAGGTAATGTTTGGTTAGATAATGGTGCTGTTAGTTTAGCAGACTTAGGTAATGCAGACGTAAGCAATAGCTCAAGCATAATGCGATTCCTACATGGTCGTGAATAAAAACAGGGTATAACAAAGATGATAAATAGTGTTATGAAACAAGAAGGCGAAGAAATGAAAAATGAAAACCCAGAAGCAGTGGACGAACATGCAGGTATAGGCATGAATGGTCATATACTGATTCGTGATAAAGAAACAGGCGAGGAAATTATAAACAAGCGAAATGCCATTCACTATGGTAACATGGCTAATATAGTAGCCAATGCTTTAAATAACCAGTCGCAGTCATATATACATTATATGGCGTTTGGTAACGGCGGAACTAGTGTAGATACTGCTGGTAAAGTTATTTATAAATCACCAAGAGTAAGTGAAAGTTTTGAAGCAAGTGCTGACTTATATTCTAGATCATATAACAAAGTTATATCAGCCGGTGCATCAGACCCTACAACTGACAAAATTGAAGTAATTTCAGGTTCATCATTTACAGATTTAAAAATAACATGCACATTAGGGTATGCAGAACCAAGTGATCAAGATTTATTTGATAGCAGTACCACAAATGAAGGCGACTACATATTTGATGAATTAGCACTTTATAGTTACCCTACAGATGGTTCAAATATTACAACCAGCAAAATGCTTACCCATGTAGTATTTCATCCAGTACAAAAATCACAGAACAGAATAATAGAAATAATATATACCGTAAGGATACAATTGAGTTAATAGATTATGCCATATTCAGTAAATACATCGGATAGCAAGTCACCAATTACTTTCACAGTACAAGATGGTGCAATTGATAATACTACTTTATCGATTTCGTTAATAGGAACTAATTCCGAAAATTATGGTGACGACATTGCTAGAAATGACATCCATTTATTAGAAAACTTTGCAAGTATAACACAACCATCAGCAGGTACAATACTTACTGGCCAGTTATGGTACGATAAAACAGACAATGTTTTAAGGGTATATAAAGGCACAGATGAAAATGATTGGGTCAATTTAGAAACAATAGTATCAGCATCAGCACCTACAAGACTCACAGCAAGAATTGGTGAGAAATATTTTGATACATCAAATGATAAAGGATATATATTTGACGGTGCTAATTGGAAGCCTACAGGATATGCTGGAGAAGTTACTAGTGCATTATCAGGTGACAGTAAAGTACACAACCCAACAAAGTTTGGTGCTAAAGTAAGAGCAATATTTTTAAAAGATACAGCAGGTAGAGTACACCCTTGTTTAGGGCTAGTTTATGTAAACAACTCTACAACAAACGAGTTATATGGTTCAGGTACTAATGGTGAAACCTTAATGGCTATATTTAACCACGATGCCCAATTTACAGTAGACAATGTTGTTTCAACTACAGAAGGCGAAGAAATAAACTACTATGCAGAATTAAATGCTACAGGTGGTATAGGTGTAATTATTAACAAAGGTATGAACCTGCGTGACGACTATATTTCAGAAGCAGTTGCATTAGCAACGGAGGCTGTACAAGCCCAAAAATCAAACGCATTAGTAGTTGGTGGGCAAGTTGTAAATGCTAGTAGTTTCTTTAGAAATAATGATAATATAATACCAGCCGCAGACATAACATATTCTATCGGTTCTCCCAGTAATAGATATGACCATATTTACGCTCAACAAATTACATTAGGGGCAGGACAATCTCAACTACAGTTTGTTACTGATAACAATGCTAAAATTGGTAGCTCTAGTAAGAGAGCAAAAGAAATTTTTACATACGACTTGTTTGCATCTGATGATGTAACAGTTGGTGATGATTTATCCGTAGCCGGAAACACCGCACTAACAGGCTATACGCATATAGATAACAATCTTCAGGTTACACAAAATATAACAAGTAATGCAACAATTACTGGTGGTACTCTTACAGATAGTGTTTTAAGTATTAGTGGTGGTGATTTAACTGGTGGTGTAAACGGTACATTTAGTACTAGAATTACATTTGGTAACTTATTTGATGGCACTAGACAAATTACAGATTTTGATACTTCCGTAGCATTAGGTACTGATGACGAAAAACTTCCTACTCAAAATGCAGTAAAAACATATACAGATACTGCGAATGCTAATATGAAAACTTATGTTGATTTAAAAAATAGTCAACAAGATTTAGATATATCAACTGATAGTGGCACTATAGATATTTTAGTAGATAGTGAAACACTTACATTAGCAGGTGGAGATGGTGTAGGCTCTACAGCAACTGGTACAACAGTCACAATGAATGTAGACAGTACTGTAGCCAGAACAAATGTAGACGAAACTTTTGATCAAAATGTTATAATTACAGGAAATTTAACTGTAAATGGTACTCAAACAACCTTAAATACATCAACATTAGATGTAGAAGATTTAAACATTACAGTAGGCTCAGGCGCAACATCAAGTTCCGCAACAAATGGAGCAGGGCTAACTTTTGGAAATTATTCAGGTAATCCAACATTAACTTGGGATCATACTAACAGCAGATTGGCTATGAACAAACCTCTTGCAACTAGTTTAGTTGGTAATGTTACTGGTAATGTAACTGGAAACCTAACAGGTGATGTTACTGGTGACGTCACAGGTACTGTTAGCAGTATTGCTAATCATAGCACAACAAATTTAACTGAAGGCACAAATTTATATTACACAGATGCCAGAGCAGATGCCAGAATTGGCGCGGCCAACTTAGCAGATTTAAATAATGTTGCGTCAACAACACCAACTAGCGGACAGTTTTTAAAGTGGACTGGTAGTGCATGGGCTCCGGCAACTACGGCGGCAGGTGTTGAAGGATTACTAGATTTAAATGATGTGGGATCAGATGGCACAAATGGACAGGTTTTACAAACAGATGGATCCGGAAATTTTAGTTTTGCGTCAGTAAGTTCTGCAAATTATTATGTAGACGGTTTGTCATTTAACACTAGTACTGGTGTATTAACAGCAAGTGTAAATGGTACAACTAACCAAACAGTAGACTTAGATGGTAGATATGGTGCAGGTACAAGTAACTTTAGTGGTAGTTATAATGATTTATCAAACAAACCCACAATAAGTGCAGAGCCTGGAATATTTAGTGGCGGTGGTAATCCTACACTAGCAAGTGGTGTTACAGCGGCAGAAATTAGAAGTTTAATAGGTGCTGGTACAAGTAGTTCTGACGACACAGGAACACCAGCAATTTTAAGTAACGGATCAACGCCTACTTTAAATAGTGGTATAAGTGCCGCAGAAATTAGAAGTTTAATAGGTGCTGGTACAAGTAGTACCAATACAACATATACTGCTGGGGGAGGTTTAACATTAACTGGTACAGAGTTTAGTCTAGATGAAGTCTCAATTAATAACCTGACTGCTCAGAGCAGAAGATATATTACAGGTATGACTTTTGATGATTATGGTCGCGTAACTGGTTATTCAACTGCTTCAGAAAGCGACCAAAGTTTTAGTGATACAAATAACTATGCAAATAGTTTAAGTTTTTCTGGTGGTACTTTAACTATAGGAAGATCCGGCGGACTAAGTAACCTTACGGCCAGTCTAGATGGCAGGTACTCAACAGCCACTCCAGCAATTACAAGTAATGGTTCAACACCGTCTTTAAACAGTGGTATAAGTGCCGCAGAAATTAGAACACTTATTGGTGCAGGAACAAGTAGTTCATCAGGTGTCACATCAGTGGCAACTAGTAATGGATTAACAGGTGGAACAATCACAGGTACAGGAACAATACAAATGAGCGGTTCCTATACTGGAACATTTACAGCAAGTCAGGATGTCGTTGCATATTCAGATGAAAGATTAAAAGATAACATAGAAACATTAGACGGTTCAAAAGTATTCGATATGAGAGGAGTTTCCTTTAATCGTAACGACCAAGATGGTAAATTATCATCTGGTGTTATTGCTCAAGAATTAGAAGAAATTGCACCTGAATTAATTCATGAATCAGAAGACGGAACAAAAGGCGTTGCATACGGTAACACAGTAGGTTACTTAATTGAAGCAATAAAAATACTAAAAGCAGAAGTAGACGATCTTAAACAGCAATTGAACGAGAAGTAATATGACATTACCATCATCAGGGCAAATATCCATGAGGGATATATTACTAGAGAAACTGGGTAACCCTAGTCTACCTCCTGCGGCAGAAAGTGTATCATTACGTGGATTGTCTAGTGATAGTTATAATGACTTTACTTATACGGGTGGAGCCGCATCAAACATAGCAGGAACACCTAATTCAGACGAACCATACAAAGTATCAGAGTTTCATGGTTACAGGGGATTCGATTTGACTTTTCCTAGCAACTACACCAATACACAAATTATTTCTGCTGGAAGTCTCTGGTCCCAGACGGATACAGACGATAATGGGGGCCTGGCGATGTGCGGTACACAACTATCAATCACTTTTACCACTACGCCCTTTTACACACTTTATTATAATCCCATAACGGGATTTGATTATTATAGCGGCTCCACTAATACTAGTACCAACCAAACTTGGCTACTTGGAACTAAACTTACTGGCTGTAGTAAGATAGAAGCCAGATGGGTGGCGAATGATATGGATTTTGACTTTGACAACACTTCAAGCTCAGATGACGTAGGTTGGGGGATATCTCAATATCTGCCTGGATTATCATCTCAATACGGTGTAATGAGAGCAGGCACTCAGAGTGCCGGTGGTGGTGATGGTACTAATATTGACTACACTGGAAGTTGGGTGGAAATAACTCCATCGGCGTTAGGCGGCAGTGGCAACAATACAGTTCAATTTAGTTTACAAGTCGAAGCAAGATATGGAGATGCACAAGGTAAAGAAGTAGAGATATCGTCAGGTTCAAGCACCAGTTATGTTGGTGTAGAGTTTAGAATAAATTCAGATGATAATAATATAAAACTAGTAAGAAGTCCTTCTAGTGGTGTATCATTACGAGCAGTAAGTTATGAATACCCTGAATTTACTTGTATTATGCCTGATATGTTAGTAAATGTGGAATCTAGAGGACATGTAAGAATCGGCGATGTTGTAGTGGGAGATAGAATTTTAGCAAAAGGAGACCTAAACGATGACTCAGTTCCAGACCAATATGTTGAGGTAACCGAAGCCAGAACGCACACCAGATCAGGTTATTGGGACGTTGACGGTTTACATATAACAAATGATCACCCAGTTTGGCTTACAGATAAAAATGATAATACAAATCGTCAATGGGTTAAAGTAGAAGATATGCTGGACGGAATAAATAGAACCTACATTTCGGAACAAGTTGATCCAGTTTATTTGGAAACTAATCCGGGTTGGTATTATGTTTTTACACCAAACGCAGAACAACGACACAAAACTACAGTAAGCGGCAACTATGCACCAACAACTGAATGATTTTATTGATCTTATAAAAAGCGATAAATTAATAGAACAATTTCCAGATCATGATATTTACTTAATGGGAAATTTTCCCTATAATGAAACACCAGATGTTGATATAACTATTATAGGTGAAGTAACTCCTGAGATAGGCAAACAAGTATTAGATGTACAAAGAAAATATAAAAGATTGTTTCCACTTCCATTAGATCCTGTATTGAGCCCAAATACAAATTTATTCAAACACATATCCAGATTTAACGAATGTACGGACGATATATATTATTTTGATGAAGAGATCACTAGATATAAACTTTGGCCACAAAAAAATAATGAATATCACGGCCGTAAAGCAATAGAGATAAATCCCAAACTACACAAAGTTACACAAATATTTGCCAGAAAAGACATAAAATACAAAGAACGAAAATGGACATATCCCATATTGCTTAGTGACTTAATAAAGTTAAAGTCATGAAAAATTTATTAATACTAGCAACTCCCAGATCAGGATCTGGTGCTTTGTATCAGGCCATAGCCAGTAATTATTTTGAATATCATTCCTATTACGAGCCCTGGAGCAAATGGAATCCAGTAACAATACAGGGAGAACATATCGTTAAAAGTTTGGTTAATCATAAAGATAATTGGGAGCAAACAATAAATAATTATGATAAAGTTATTTACATAAGTAGAAAAGATAAAGAGGCAGGATTTCAAAGTTACAAACAGGCACAACAATCAAGAAACTTTGTAGACAAATATCAAAAAGATTTAAATGTACCTGAAGTAAAAGGTATAAGAAACTTTTATTTTAATACTTTTGATCGTTTAGAGGCTACAGCAACTGATAAAATTTGGTATTATGAAGATCTATTTTATAACAGAATAGAAATAGATAAATTAATTAGGTATCATAATTTAAAAATTAGGCACCCAGATAGATTTTATAACTTTTTTAAAACAGAATACAAATATGGATATTGACTACTTAAGAAAAAATATTGTTAATGATGAAAGCCAAAGGCATAGTGGCGTAGGTAGTCCATTACAGCCATATTATCATGGCTTAGGTTGTATTAGATTATGTATGAAAGACCAAACTTTTATAAATTTTTATTCTGACAAATATATAAAAGCCATTTCAAAATATGTGCATACACACAGGGAAAATTTTACATCTGAAGCAATATATGGCAGTTATGATAATATTTTATACGATATTAAACCACTAAACACACCAGCAGAGTACACAGAAGAATGGGTAGAGTGTTGGACTGATGGAGGTAATTTTACTATCCACGAAAACGTTGAAGTTATAGAAATGGCTAGAAAGACTCTAAATCAGGGCGAAACAATGTTTCACAGATATAATGATTATCATGATTTAGAACTTAATACAGAACATGCTGTAACCAAAGTAACATTTGATTTTTCCTGGCCATATCCAACTAGATATAGAGGAAAAATTTATCCTAAAATTGTTAGACCCAATAATGGAGATTTTGTTGGTGCCGCAAACAATTATGGTAAAGCAGAAGATAATTGGGAAATTATAGATACTATTTTAAATGAGATATAACACAATATTAACGCCTAACGATTTAAAAAGACTTTATGAAAGAGCTATAAACACAGACCCTATTCCAGCAAAGACTACAAGAGGAATATCTAAATCCAGAGTAACAGACAAAGTTTATCTCACCATGGAGGGTTTTTGGGATATAACGGAAAAGTTAAATTCTTGTATTAATGATTGTAATGTATGCCAAATAGAACTATTAATATATAAAAAAGGTTCATACTTTACAAAACATAAAGATATTTCAAAAGGCAATAATGAAAGAATTTGGTCCTCAACTACATTAATTTATGAAAGTCCTGATTTAAAAGGCGGAGTTTTAAAAATTAATGATGAAGATGTAAAATTAAATATAGGTCAAACTGTATTATTTCCATCTACAGAATATCATGAAGTAACTAAAGTTGAAGAGGGAACTAGAATATCTCTAGTTGCATGGTTTAATAAATTATTTAAAATTCCAAAATACTAAACTGTACCTAGTACCTGATCTTACCTTTCTTACACCATGTTTAGGATTATTTTCTCTATCTAGAGCATCACAAGGCACCTGAATTACACTTCCTACTTCTTGTGGAATCACTTGCCCATCAACAGTAAATTCTCCTCCATCATAGTCGTCATTAAGTGGAATAATCATTACAGAATCTGAACTTTTATTTGTGTTAGGAGCCCAATAGTTACTCATACACATCCATTCTGCGTCTCTGTGTTCGCGAACATACTCACCTTTTTCGTACTTCATAACTTTACATCTGTATACAGGATTTCCGTCCCATTCAGAAAATACTGGTTCCATGGGCGACTGAGATACTTTACGCATGTCACTGGATTGATCAAAACTTCTCTCTATAGTATTTGCATCTAATTGTTCTTTTGTGAAATTAACATTTTGCTCCGCAATATCTTTTTTAAGAATATCATATTCAAAGTTATTAGCATCAGAAATTATCTGTACGCATTGCTCTTTTGTTAATACATTATGTTTT
>Ga0213866_10001748_pt1 | contig 15888 bp, 15 predicted proteins | sample PICome_11_FD_160079 | JGI IMG/M metagenome (GOLD analysis project Ga0213866, IMG submission 160079) | Coastal seawater microbial communities near Pivers Island, North Carolina, United States - PICO284 | ecosystem: Environmental > Aquatic > Marine > Coastal | place: USA: North Carolina...
GCATCCAAACCCGCGGCCCGTTCCGTAGTGGTGAGCAAGTGCAACGACGAGAAAGGCTGTGACCATGCCCTCCCCCCGGGCACTGCTCGCGAGTTTCCCCTCACTCGTGGCTGCGGTGGTGTTCGCCTGCCTCTACGTCCTCGCCGGCGTGGTGGTGGCCACCACGTTCGCAGTCCTTTCCGTCGTTGCGCTCCAGACGATCTCGGCCCGCGCCGCCGCCGTGTCCCCCCTGACGGCGCGGGTCGACGATCCGTCTCGCTGACTCGCTGACCCGCGGGCCCGCTCACCCCGGAGCCGCCCCGACTCAGGAGCGAAGCAGGAGACGGTCGGCCGAGATCACCGCGACCAGCCAGAACCCCGTCCGGAGCAGCGGTCCGGCTCGAGCGCGGTGCGCACGGCGTGACGAGTGTCTGACACCGGTGTGACGGGTCAGTTCTTGGGGAGGTCGCGGAAGGGGGTCGTCTTGGCGGGGCCGGGCTCCTTGGGGAGTCCGAGGAAGCGCTCGCCGAGGATGTTGCGCTGGACCTGGTCGGTGCCGCCGTAGATCGACGGGGCGGGGGAGTGCAGGGTGGCGGCCTGGATCTCGCCGTTGCCCGGGCCGTCGGCGGCATCGTCGCCGGTGAGCATGCCGAGCGCACCGATCGACTGGTTGCCGGCCTCCCGCTTCATGCGGGCGATCTCGCTCATGGCGAGCTTGCCGAGGTTGCCGATCGCCGGCACGGCACCGGAGCGCGACCGTTGGCCCAGGAGGCGGTTGACCTCTTCGCGGACGTAGAGGCGGACGCGGGCGTCTCGGCGGGCCGGGTCGTCGAGCCCCAGCTTGCCGGCGTACTCGCCGTAGCGGACGGCGGTGGGCGCGGCGCCGACCTGGGGTCGGGGTCCGCCTTCGGACCGCATGCCGAAGCCGCCCGCCGGTTGGTCGAGCTCGTCGGACGACGAGCCGGCCCGCGCGAAGGGCAGCTCCACGCCGGCGCCGGCCAGGCTGCCGCGTTCGTAGGCGAGGGTGGTGTTGCCGACCCGCCAGCCGTCGTTGAGATCGCCGATCACGTTGGCGTCGGGCACGCGGGTGTCGTCCATGAACACCTCGTTGAAGAACGCCTGCCCGGTCATCTCCACGAGGGGGCGGATGTCGACCCCGTCCTGTTGCATCGGGAACGCGAACCAGGTGATCCCCGAGTGCTTGGGCTGGTCGGGGTCGGTGCGGGCGAGCAGCATGCCGTAGTCGGTGCCGGCGGCGAGACTCGTCCACACCTTCTGGCCGTTGACGATCCACTCGTCGCCGTCGCGTTCGGCGCGGGTCTGGAGGCCTGCGAGATCGGAGCCGGCGCCCGGCTCGGAGAAGAGCTGGCACCACGACGAGGTGCCGTTGAGGATCGGCGCCACGAGGCGCTCGACCTGTTCGGGCGTGCCGTGGTTGGCGATCGTGGGCGCGGCCATCATCGTCGCGATGCCGCCGGGCGGGCCGAGGACCCCGGCGTCGCCCAGGCCCCGCTTGACCTCGTTCTCCTCCTGGCGGGAGTAGCCCCGCCCGCCGGCGTGCTCGGGCAGCGAGGGCAGGGAGTAGCGCTCGTCGGCGAGCAGCTGCCACCACTCGCGCACCGGCATGGCCGGATCCCAGTTGGCATGGGCCCAGTCGCGGGCGTTCTCTCGGATGCTCATGCCGTCGACGGTAGTGGCACTGGTCCCCCCGACATCCATTCCGGGACGGGGGTTCGTACCATGCGCGCATGTCGGCGGACACCAGAGAAGCTCGGTGGTACGTCGGGGCGACCGTCGTCGCCCCGATGCTCATCGTGCTCGCACCCGACGTGCTGCTCGTCGCGGCCCTCATCGCCATGGTGGCGTTCCGGGTTCGACGCGGGAGGGTGTCGGGCCAGGCCCCCAAGGTCGCGAGCAACGACCTCATGGCGACGGGGTTCGCGTTCGCGCTCGGCGGCCTGTGGTCGGCGGTCGACGGGGCCGGTGGCGCCGAAGCCGTCATCACGGCCCTCCGGTTCAGTCTGGTCCCCATCGGTTTCGCCGTCGTGCGGGGTTCGGCCCGAGTCGACCTCCGCCCGGCGATCTGGCTCGGCGCGGTTGCCGGGTCGATCGCGGCGGGCACGGTGTCGGTGGTCATGCTGCTCTTCGCGGGGATGGGTCGACCGACGTCAGCCGTCAATCCGATCCACTTCGGCGAGATGGCGCTGCTGCTCGGATTCATCGCGATGGTCACCCGTGGCCTGGGCGTCGGCGACGAGCGGCGGATCGCCCGCTGGACGCTGGTCGCCATCACGATGTCGTTGACCGCGTCGGTCCTGTCGCATTCCCGCGGTGGTTGGATTGCGCTTCCGGCCGTCGTGGTCGTGGCGCTCGTGCACCATCTCCGGTCGCCGAGCGCTCGCCGCGTGCGCTATGTCGCCGTGCTCCTGCTGGTGCTCACACCGGTGACGATCATCGCGCTCAACGCCAACGACCGCGCCGCGCTGCGGGCCTTCGATCGGGGCATCTCCGAGACGGTCGACTATGTGGCGAACCACGGCCAGCCCGAGGCTGCCGGGGCCACCTCTGTCGGCGCCCGATTCGAGATGTGGCGCAGCGCGCTCGCCGGGTTCCGCCATTCGCCGGCGCTGGGCGTCGGCTGGGGGAACATGGACAACCGGTTCGCGGAGGATGTCGCCGCGGGCGTGCGGGTCGAGCGGATCGGCGAACACGAGCACCCCCACAACCAGTACATCTCGCATCTCGGAAGCGGAGGCATCGTGGGGCTGGTGACGCTGCTCGCGCTTCTGGTCACGCCCGCCTGGATCTGTGCGCGGGCGTTGCGCAGCGAGGACGACGACCTGCGGGCTCTCGGCGCAGCCGGACTGCTGGTGACACTCGGCTACGCCCTCTTCGCCATGACCGATTCGGTGTTCGAGACGGCATCTCCGCTGGTGTTCTTCGTGGCCGCGGTGGGAACCGTCGTCGCACAGATCGATCGACTTGAGAGCGAACATGTGTTCGTTTACCCTGTGCTGGATGGGATGGAACAGCCCCAACGTCCCTTGGAAGGACCTCGAGCGAACGCTTTCTGATCGCCCGCCCTCGGGCCGGGTCCGGGATCTGTGGGAGGGCGACGGAGGAGACAGCCCTGCGTGGACACGCACGCGGGGTGAATACGAGCCGCCGTCCGCTCCCGACCACCCTGAGCCGTACCGCAGCACCACGCCCTATGCGGAGCTGCACTGTCATTCGAACTTCTCGTTCCTCGACGGCGCGTCGCATCCCGAAGAACTGGCCGAGGAAGCCGCCCGGCTCGACCTGAAGGCGCTCGCCCTCACCGACCACAACGGCTTCTACGGCATCGTCCGGTTCGCCGAAGCCGCGAGAGCGGTCGGCCTGCCCACGGTGTTCGGCGCTGAGTTGACGCTCGATGACCGCCCGTCTGCACAACCACAGCTCGACCTCTCCCGGCCGGGTCCGCCCGACCCGGTGGGCGAGCACCTCCTGGTCCTGGCCCGCGATCCAGTTGGCTACGCGATGCTCGGCCGCGCCATCAGCGAAGGACAGCTGGCCGGAGAGAAGGGTGCGCCCCGGATCAGCTACGAGCGGTTGGTCGAGCTCGGCGGAGTGGGAAGCCAGCGAGGCCACGACCACTGGCTGGTCCTCACCGGTTGCCGCAAGGCGCCGGTGCCGAAGGCACTCGTCGAGTCCGGTCCGGTCGCGGCCCGCCGGGCCCTCGACCGGCTCGTCGCCGACTTCGGCCGCGGCAACGTCGCCGTCGAGCTGTGGGACCACGGCCTGCCGTCCGACTCGGTGCGCAACGACGGCCTGGCCGAGCTCGCGGTCGCCGCCGGTCTCGATCTCGTGGCCACCGGCAACGTCCATCACCACTCGGTGGCCCGCCAACGGCTCGCCTCGGCCATGGCCGCGGTCCGGGCCCGTCGCAGTCTCGACGAGATCGACGGCTGGTTGCCGCCGGCCGGGCTCCACCTGCGCAGTGGCGACGAGCAGGCCCTGCGGTTCGCCCGCTACCCGGGGGTCGTCGAGCGGGCCGCCGCGCTCGGCCTCGAGTGTGCGTTCGACCTGTCGCTGGTCGCCCCCAACCTGCCGCCCTATCCCTGCCCCGACGGGCTCGACGAGATGGGATTCCTGCGCCGCCTGGTCGAGGAGGGTGGCACCGCGCGCTATGGCCCCCGCCACGCCGAACGGGTCGAGGGAGCCTGGGCCCAACTCGACCGCGAGCTCGCCCTCATCGACCAGCTCGGGTTCCCCGGCTACTTCCTCGTGGTGTGGGACATCGTCGACTTCTGCCGACGCGTCGACATCCTCTGCCAGGGGAGGGGATCGGCCGCGAACTCGGCGGTGTGTTTCGCCCTCGGCATCACCAACGCCGATGCCGTGTCGCTCGGCCTGCTCTTCGAACGGTTCCTGTCGCCCGAACGCGACGGTCCACCCGACATCGACATCGACATCGAGAGCGACCGTCGAGAAGAGGTCATCCAATACGTCTACGACACACACGGCCGTCACCACACCGCCCAGGTCGCCAACGTCATCACCTACCGCTCCAAGTCGGCGATCAGGGACATGGCCAAGGCCCTCGGCTACGCCACCGGCCAACAGGACGCCTTCTCGAAGCAGGTCGACCGCTGGCGAGACGTCAGGGCCGGCGCCGTCGACCCCGACACCTCGATTCCGTTACCGGTGATGGAACTCGCCGCCGAGATCGAACACTTCCCCCGCCATCTCGGGATCCATTCCGGCGGCATGGTCATGTGCGACCGGCCCGTGATCGAGGTGTGCCCGGTCGAGTGGGGACGCATGGAGGACCGCAGCGTGCTCCAGTGGGACAAGGAGGACTGTGCCGCCGCCGGTCTCGTGAAGTTCGACCTGCTCGGTCTCGGCATGTTGTCGGTGCTGCACTACGCGATCGACTTCATCCGCGAGACCGACGGCGTCGAGGTCGACCTCGCCACTCTCCCGCAGGAGTCCGAGGTCTACGACATGCTCCAGCAGGCCGACACGATCGGGGTGTTCCAGATCGAGTCGCGGGCCCAGATGGCCACCCTGCCCCGACTCAAGCCCCGTTGTTTCTACGACCTGGTGGTCGAGGTCGCCCTCATCCGTCCGGGACCGATCCAGGGCGGATCCGTGCATCCCTACATCCGCCGTCGCAACGGCGAGGAGCCGGTCACCTACCTCCATCCGCTGCTCGAGAACGCCCTGGCCAAGACCCTCGGCATCCCGCTCTTCCAGGAGCAGCTGATGCAGATCGCCATCGACGTCGCGAACTTCACCCCGGCCGATGCCGACCAGCTCCGTCAGGCGGTCGGGTCCAAGCGCAGCCGCGAACGCATGGAGCAGCTCAAGCAACGCTTCTTCGACGGCATGCGGGCCAACGGCATCACCGACGACATCGGCGAGCAGATCTGGCTGAAGCTGGCGGCCTTCGCCAACTACGGCTTCCCCGAGAGCCACTCGGTCTCGTTCTCGTATCTGGTCTACGCCTCGTCGTGGATCAAGTACCACTACCCGGCCGCGTTCTGTGCCGCCCTGCTCAACGCCCAACCGATGGGCTTCTGGTCACCCCACACCATCGTCGGCGATGCCCGCCGCCACGGTGTGGTCATCCGCACTCCCGACCTCAACGCGTCGTCGGCCGCGGCCACGCTCGAGGTCGACCCGTCGTCCACCGGCGGGTGGGCGGTGCGGATGGGGCTCGACTATGTCCGTGGCCTCGGCACCGAGCTGGCCGAGGAGATCGAGGCCGGTCGCCCCTATTCCTCGGTCGAGGACCTGCGTCGTCGCGTACCGAAGTTGTCGTTGCCGATCCTCGAGGCGCTGGCCACCTCCGGGGCGTTCGGGTGCTTCGGCATCGACCGGCGTTCGGCCCTGTGGACGGCCGGCGCGATGGCCCAGACCTCATCCGATCGTCTGCCTGGCATCGTCACCGGCATGGATGCGCCCACCCTGCCCGGCATGTCGCCCCAGGAGCTGTCCCACGCCGACCTGTGGGCCACGGGCGTCGCGCCCGACGGTCATCCCACCCTCCACATCCGCGAAAAGCTCTCCGATCTCGGCGTGGTCACGTCGTCGGGTCTGGTCGATCATCCGGCCGGGGAGCGGGTGCTCGTCGGTGGGGTGGTGACCCATCGCCAGCGTCCGGCCACGGCCGGGGGCACGACCTTTCTCAATCTCGAAGACGAGACGGGGTTGATCAACGTGGTCATCTCGAAGGGCTGCTGGCAGCGCTACAAGAAGACGGCCCGGGGGGCGCCGGCGCTGCTCATCCGTGGTCGCCTCGAGAAGTACGAGGGTGTGATCAATGTGGTCGCCGACCGGGTCGAGCCGCTCCCGGTGGGCACGGCGCCCGCGTCGCGAGACTTCCGCTGACCAGCCTCCGCCCATGCGCCTCGCCGTCTTCGGAGCAACCGGACAACTCGGCCGTCAGTGCGTGCTTCAGGCGCTCGACGTCACCCGCATCATCGCCGATGCCATGCCGGAGCTCGGCGTGGGCCGTTTCGTCTGGTGCCGGGTTGGAAGCACCTTCGTTCCGGGCGACCCCAACTTCGTCGGGGTCGAGAACTTCATCCAGAACGTCTCCTTCGGCGAGTTCGGCTTCGGGTGGGAGCCCTGGCACGAGTCGCGGGCACCGGCCTCGATGTGCTCGGACTGTGGAACCAGACCCCACTGCATGTGACCCCCCGGGGTCCCCGGTGGAATGGTCGGCCGGCTCCCCGCCTACCATCCGGGCCCATGCAGACTCGCGTGACGGAAATGCTCGGCATCGACATCCCCATCGTGCAGGCGCCGATGGGCTGGATCGCCCGCTCGACGCTCGCCTCTGCGGTGTCGATCGCCGGTGGGTTGGGGATCATCGAGACGTCGTCCGGTGAGCTCGACGTGATCGAGGGAGAGATCGAGGCCATGCGCCGGCTCACCGATCGGCCCTGGGGGGTCAACGTCGCCCAGCACTTCGTCCGCGACCTCGAGGGGTTGTTCGCGTTCCTGCTCGAGCAGGAGGTCTCGTTCGTCACGACCTCCGCAGGTGATCCTTCGGTTCTGGCGCCCCGGCTGAAGGAGGCCGGCGTCACGGTGTTCCACGTCGTCCCGTCGGTTCGGGGAGCGGAGAAGGCCGTCGCCGCCGGCGTCGACGGTGTGGTGGTGGAGGGCATCGAAGGTGGAGGCTTCAAGTCGGTCGACGGACCGTCGACGTTGGTGCTCGTGCCCGAGATCGCGAGCCGGTTCCCCGACCTTCCGATCATCGCGGCCGGCGGCTTCGTCGACGGACGGTCGATGGCTGCGGCGTTCGCCCTCGGCGCCGATGGGGTGCAGATGGGCACCCGCATGGTGGCCTCGGCCGAGTCCCCGGTCCACGACAACTGGAAGCAGGCCGTGGTCGACGGCCGCGAGACCGACACCGTGCTGGTCAATCGCAACTTCCGCCCGGCCATGCGGGCACTGAAGACGGACAAGACGGTCCACCTCGACCGCGAGAACGAGCCGGCGACGCTCGGGCTCGACGCCATGATGCGCACCTACTTCGGCGGGGATCTCGAAGCCGGCGTGGCGATGAGTGGCCAGGTCCAGGGGCGGATCCACTCGATCGAACCCGTCGCCGACATCCTGTCGTCGGCCTGGGCGGAGTGTCAGGCGGTGTTGGTCGAGTTGGGGCGACGAGCCTCTCGCACGGCCGGCTCGACCTCGAAGTAGTCGGCCTTTCCGAATCGACCGGCGACGGCAATGAACCGTGACGGGACGGACTCGACGCGGCGGTTGTAGTCGCGCACATTGCCGTTGAAGAGCCGGCGGGCCGCCTGGATCCGGTCCTCGGTGGTGACCAGCTGACGCTGGAGATCGAGGAAGTGAGTACTGGCGACGAGCTCGGGATAGGCCGCGCTGACGGCGAGGAGATGACGCAACCCCTCGACGAGCACGTTCTCCGCGTCGGCCTGGCTGGCCGGTTCGCCGCCGCTGGCGACGGCCCCGGCGCGGGCCTCGATGACCTCGGTGAGCGTGGCCTTCTCGTGCGCGGCGTAGCCGCTGACGGTCTCGACCAGGTTCGGAATGAGGTCGTAGCGACGGCGGAGTTCGGTCTCGACGTTCGACCAGGAGTTCGAGATCAGGTTCTTCTGCGACACGAATCGGTTGAACGAGACGACGGCCCATCCGAGGACGACCCCGGCCAGCACGAGCGCGATCACGAGCGGTGACATCTCCCTCCATCGGCTCCTCCGCATCAGGATCGAGCGGTTCGCCCGCCGAGGCAGCACAATTGGACCGTGGGATTCGTCGGCGGCCGTCTGACGCGCGCCGGACGCGCATTGACCGGGGGTGACCCGCGTGCGTACCGGGACAGTCTCGTCGCGCTGAGCATCGCGGGAGTGACGAGCCTCGTCGCCGGGGTCACGCTCGCGCTCACCACCGACACGCTCGAGGAGCTGCCGGGGCTCCTCCTGCTCGTCCCCGCCGCGCTTGCCGTCAAGGGCAACATCTTCGGGGCCCTCGGCAGCCGGCTCGGCACCAGCATCCACACCGGCACGTTCCGGCTGAGCGGACGCCTCGACAGTGTCGTGGGCGCCAACATCGCCGCCGCACTCCTGCTCAGCCTCGTGATCGCCGTCGCCATCGCCGTGATGGCCAAGGGCGTGGCCATCACCTTCTCGATCTCGCCGACGATGTCGGTGGTCGACTTCATCGTGGTGTCCGCCGTCGGCGGGATGCTCGCCTCACTGTTCATCCTCGCCATCACCCTGCTGCTGGCCGGGGGTTCGGTGCGCTACGGGTGGGATCTCGACAACGTGGTCTCGCCGCTCGTGACGGCCAGCAGCGACGTGGTCAGCCTCCCCGCGCTCGTCCTCGCCGCCGGCCTCGCGAGCGTCGACGGGGTCACGCCGGTCGTCGCGACCCTGGTGATCGCGGGGGCGGTGCTCGCGATGGTCTGGGCGGTCTTCACGAGAGCACCGCTGCTCAGGGCCATCGTGCGCGAGTCGGTGCCGATTCTGCTCTTTGCCGGACTCCTCGATCTCGTCGCCGGCATCACCATCGAGAAGCGGCTCGACGACTTCCTCGAGTTCCCTGTCCTCCTGGTTCTGCTTCCCGGCTTCCTCGGCACCGCCGGCGCGCTCGGCGGTGTGCTCTCCAGCCGTCTCGCGACCAAGCTCCACCTCGGACTGATCGAGCCCGGCCCGATTCCCCGCGGCAGCGCCGGCGGAGAGATCGCGATGATCTTCTCGTTGTCGGTGCCCGTCTTCGTGATGGCCGGTGTCGTGGCCGAGATCGGGGGTCGGCTCGCCGACCAGGCCAGCCCGGGGGTGGTGCAGCTCGTACTCGTCGCCGTCATCGGCGGATTGGCCGCCACGGCCTGCGTCGTGTTCGTCGCCTACTACGCCACGATCGTCGCCGTGCGGTTCGGACTCGACCCCGACACCTACGGCATCCCGATGGTGACCTCCACGCTCGACTTCGTCGGCGCCTTCACCCTGATCCTGGCCATCGTGGCCGTGGGAGTTGCATAGTCATGACACACAAACCGAGGAAGTGATGGACGAGAGACCCCGCAATCTCCGCGAGATGCTGGCCGAGGCCAAGGACCTGTCCGAGTTGATGGTCGACCTGGCCTACGCGTCGTTGTACTTCGGCGACCCCGACATGGCAGAAGAGGTCAGCGAGCTCGAGGAGACGATGAACGATCTGGTGCAGGACATGCGCGGGGTCTGCATCATGGCCGTGCGGCGACCCCGGGAGTCCGAGGGGATGTCGTCGGTGCTCCAGGTGATCAGTGCGATCGAACGCATCGGCAACGACGCCGTCGACATCGCCCGGATCGTCACCCACAAGCTGGGGATCCCGGCGGAGCTGCTCGTCGACCTCTCCGATGCCGAGGAAGTCAGCCACCGGGTCCTGGTGTCCGACGGCTCGCACATGGCCCACCGGCCACTCGCCGCCCACGAACTCCCGGTCCAGACCGGAATGCGGGTGATGGCGATCCGCCGCGGCCGCAACTGGATCACGGATGTCCACGGCGATCTCGTGCTCGTGCCCGGTGACGTGCTCTTCCTTCGTGGCGCCCCCGACGGCATCACCCGCCTGCGCGAGCTCGCGGCCGCGACACCCTGGCAACGGCCGGAGGTTCCCGAAGACACGTTCACCACCGACCTCGATCGCGCCGTCGACGTGCTCGTCGAGATGAAGAACCTGTCCGAGGTCGCGGTGGGCCTTGCCTACTCGGCTCTCGTGCTGGGTGATCTCGGTCTCGCCGCCGAAGTGCGTCATCTCGAGGACCGCCTCGACGAGATGAAGGACCGGCTCGAGCTCTGGGTGCTGCGGGCGGCGAGCGACAAGGTCGATCCGTCCCCGCTCCGAGGGCTCCTGCATCTGTCCCAGGCGGCCGAGGACATCGGCGATCAGGCCCGCCAGATGGTCTGGCTGATCGAGCAACGTGAGGACGTGCACCCCATTCTCGGCCTCGCCCTCGGCGACAGCGACGAGGTGGTCGTGCGGCTGCCCGTGGCCGAGGGCAGCGAGGCCGATCAGAACCGCCTCTCCGAACTCCAGCTCAACATCGAACCGGGCTTCAGCGTCCTGGCGATCGTGCGCGGCGGCCAGTACCTCTATCGCCCCGGAGGTCAGGTTCGTCTCCTGGCCGGCGACGAGCTGATCGCCAGCGGTCCCGACGAGGGTCGTGAGCTGCTGGCCTTGCGGTGTGGCTGGCGCCTCGTGGATCCCGACGGCGACGGCGAGATGGAACTCGAGCCGGTCGGTGGCAGTTAGCTCCCCTGCGATTAGGTTCCCTGCGATGGATGCCCCGCTCTGCCTCCTCTCGATCCACGCCCACCCGGACGACGAAGCGTCGAAAGGCGCCGGCACCGTGGCGCGGTATCACGCCGAGGGTGTCCGCACGGTGCTCGTCTGCTGCACGGGCGGTGAGGAGGGCGACATCCTCAACCCGGCGATGGACCGGCCGGAGGTGCGTGACAATCTCGGCGAGGTGCGTCGTCGTGAACTCGACGAGGCCGCGGAGGCCATCGGCTACGAGGTCGTCCACATGCTCGGCTATCGGGATTCCGGCATGGCCGACTCCGAGTCGAACGAGCACCCCGACTGTTTCGCGATGGCGCCGCTCGACGAAGCCGTCGACCGTCTCGTGGCGATCCTGCGGTCCGAACGCCCCCAGGTCGTCATCACCTACCCCGACGACCAGGGGGCCTACCAGCACCCCGATCACCTGCGCGTCTACGACATCACCCATCCCGCCGTCGACCGCGCCGCCGACCCGGCCCATCGCCCCGATCTCGGCGAGCCGTGGCAGGTCGCGAAGATCTACTACTCCAGCTGGTCACGGGCCCGGATCCAGGCCCGCCACGACGCCTTCGTCGAGCTCGGTCTCGAGTCGCCCTACGACGCGCGATGGTTCGAACGGCCCGATCAGGACCACCAGATCACCACCAAGATCTCGATCGAGGGCTTCACCGACGCCCGCCGGGCCGGTCTCCTCGCCCACGCCACGCAGATCGACCCCGAGTCCAACTTCTGGTTCGGTCTGCCCGTCGAGGTCGATCGCCGGATCTATCCGGTCGACGACTTCCGGCTGGCCACGGTCGCCGGCGTCGAGGCCACGGTGCCCGACGGCGAGATCGAGACCGATCTCTTCGCCGGTCTGCGCAGCGAGGCCCACACCTGATGGAGATCTTCGGCGACGAGTGGCTGGCGGCGGCGACCGACGCGCTGTCGGCGCTCCCGGAGATCGATGGCGTGTCCGCGGTCGTCGACTATGTGATCGCCGGAGCCCCCTCGGGCAAGGTGATCATCGGTGTGACGGTCGACAACGGTCGTCCGACGGCCGTGGCGGCCGGCAAGTCCGCTGATCCCGATGTGGTCGTCTCGCTGAAGTACGCGGTTGCGCTCGAGATCCTCGCCGGCGACCTGAGCGGCGACGCCGCCTTCATGAACGGTGCCCTGAAGGTCGAGGGCGCACACGAGCAGTGGATGCTCGAGCTCCGGCCGGTCAGGCTCGCCGCGATCGCAGCCCTGGCCCCGGTCATGGCGTCGACCACCACCTGACGGCGGGGGTTCTCAGCGTCGTGATCGTTGCAGGTCGCGGATCTCGCGGAAGCCGATGAGGGTCGCGCCCGCCGCGGCGACCCGGTCGGGGAGCGCACGATCGGTCAACACGGCGAGGTCGTCGATCTTGTCGGTCGCGTGAGGATCGATGGCCCGGATCTCCTCCGCGGCGATCGCCGGCTCGAACGCGATCACCGTGACGCCGGGGTCCAATGAGGCGAGCGTGGCGTCGAGATGGTTGCGGGCCCCGCCGCGGACGAGGGTGAAGTGGTCGGGCATGAGGATGCCCTCTTCGCCGGCCAGCCGGCGGAACGGGAAGCCGGCCTTCTCCTCGGCGTCGGCCCCCTCGAGACGAACGGGGAGCTCGGTGTCGTAGGCGATGTCGACGAGCACGTCGAAGAACTCGGGGCGATGTTGCAGAGTGCCGAGGTGGGTGGCGAGATGGGTGATGTCGAAGCCCCACAGTCGGGCCCGCTCGACCTGCGCCCGGCATTCGCGGCGGACCTCGTCGAGGTCGGCGTGGTCCCAGAGGTCGTCGACTGTCCGGGGGAAGCCACCGTCGCCGTCGAGCAGGCTCGGTGCGGCGGTGAGTGGACCCCACCGATAGCAGTCGAGCTGGCTGTTGAGGGTGAGGTGGATGCCGAGGTCGGTGCCCTCGTGGCGGTCGGCGGCATACCGCGACCACGGCCCGGGCATCATCACGGTGCCGGTGGTCGCCGCGCCCTCACGGAGTGCGGTGAACCCGCCGGCGGTGGCGGCATGGGTCGATCCGAGTTGATCGGCGCTGAGGATCAGCAGCTTGGCGTCGGCCGGGTGGCCGAGAGCGACAGCGAGTGATTCCACGTCAGGGACGGTAGCCGTCTATTCGAGTGGAACGTCGGGACCGCCGCAGACGCCCCACAACCCGATGCCGGCCTCGACGGCGTCGCGTTCGGCGGCCCGGAACAACGACTCGTAGTGATCGTTGGGGTCGTAGATCAAGACCCCGGCGTAGCCCTGTTCGATCAGGTCGAGGTTGACGAAGAGGTCGTCGCTGCTGCGCACGATGTAGGCGAGCAGCCGGTCGTATTGGTCACGAGCCTCCTCGTCGAGGATCAGGGTGATCTCGGCGCCCTCCGGCAGCAGGGCGGTGAGATAGTCGGACGCCTCCTGCCCGTAGCACTGGTCGGGGCGGTTCTCCGCCACCGATTCGGGGGTGTCGATGCCGAGGAGCCGGACGCGTTCCCGCTGGTCGCCGACGATCGCCACCAGCGTGTCGCCGTCGACGATGCGCTCGACGGTGGCGTTGGGTTCGAGCGAGCTCTCGTCGGGCAGTGTCGCGAGCGGTCCGTCGGGCGGGGCGTCGGTGGTCGGCGTGGTCGCACTCGTTGCCGGGCCGGCGGTGGTCGAGGGGTCGTCGGTGCACGCCGCGAGGGCAAGGCACAGCATGAGCAGGAGAACGAGTCGACGCACCATGACCAGTGTGGCGACTCGGACCGGCGATCAGGCTGCGTCGGCGTGGAGTTCGAGGGATTCGCCCTCGGTCAGGGCGGCCTCACGGGCCCGGACCCGGGATTCCTGGAGCACGGCGCGTGCGGCCGCGATGCCGTCGAGGCCCTGCTGCTTGGTCCGCTGGTCGAGGCGCCAGCTGCGGTGGGGGGTGAGGAGGTGGAGCTGGTTTGTCATGGTCTGCATCTTGCCGAGGGGGTGTGACAGTCACGGCCCGTAGTGAGAGGATCACGGAATGTCTGAACTCCCCGCCCCGCGCTACGGCATGACCGTTCCCTTCGACGGTCAGCCCCTTCACGCCCAGCGAGACCGGATCCAGCGGCTCGAGGCCCTCGGCTACACCGACCTGTGGTCGGCCGAGGCGATGGGGGCCGACGGCTTGACGCCCTTGGCCCTCGGTTCGGTGTGGGCCCCCTCCATGCGGCTGGGTACGGCGATCCTCCCCGCCTACACCCGGGGTCCGGCTCTGATGGCCCAGTCGGCCGCGGGTATGGCATCGGCCGCCCCGGGTCGCTTCGTGTTGGGGATCGGGTCGTCGTCCAATGTGATCGTGGAGCGCTGGAACGGCGTGCCGTTCGAGGAGCCCTACAAGCAGACTCGCGACATGGTGCGGTTCGTGAAGGCGGCACTGACCGGCGAGAAGATCACCGAGGACTACGACTCGTTCTCGGTGAAGGGGTTCCGGCTCGGTCTCGTGCCCGAGGAACCGGTGCCGGTGCTCGTGGCCGCGTTGCGCGAGGGCATGTTGAAGATGGCCGGTCGCGAGTCCGACGGCGCGATCGTCAACTGGCTGTCGGCCGAGAACGTGTCTCGGGTGACCGCGGTGGTGCGGGCCGAGAACCCGACCGCCGAGATGGTGGCCCGGATCTTCGTCGCGCCGACCACCGACACCGAGTCGGCCCGGGCGACCGGGAAGTTCGCCGCGGCGGCCTATCTCAATGTGCCCGTCTACAAGGCGTTCCACGAGTGGATGGGACGGGGCGACGATCTCGGCGAGCACTGGGAGCAGTGGGAGGCCGGCGACCGGCAGGGTTCGTTGGAGAAGATTCCCGATCACGTGATCGACGATCTGATCGTGCACGGCAGCTACGACGAGTGCCGGGAGCACCTGCAGCGTTATGTCGACAACGGCATCACGTGTCCCGCAATCGCGCTGATGCCGTTCCCCGGTGTCGACATCGACGAGGCAATCGAGGGGCTCGCCCCTCGATCGTGAGTGCCGAGGGGCTCGCCCCTCGATCGTGAGTCTTGGTTCAGGCCCGTGCTGCGGCGCGGAGGTGTTCGGTGAGGTCGGGGAGCTGTGCGTGGGCGTTGAGGCCGCTGGTCGAGCGCATCACGTAGACGGGCGAGTCGCCGAGACGGCGGTCCTGCCAGCCTGCGGTCGCCTTGCGGTCGACGGCGGCCCGCCATCCGGCGAGTCCGACCATGCACACGGCAGCGGGGCGGAGCCAGGCGCAGAGCCGTTCGAGGCGAGCGATGCCGTCGCGGAACTCGTCGGCGGTGATCGCATCGGCCCGGGGGGTCGCCCGCTTCACGAGATCGGTCATGCCCACGCCGTGGTGTCGCAGGGCGTGGTGTGGATCCCGGTCGACGGCCACGATCCCGGCGGCGAGCGCAGCCGGCCAGAAGCGGTTGCCGGCCCGGCCGAACCCGATGCCGAGGTCGGCCGAGTGCAGGCTCGGGTTGAGCCCGCAGACCAGGAGCCGCATGTTCGGACCGACGGTGTCGGGAAGTGAGCGGTCGCGTGTGAGCGAGGTGCGCAGATACGGCCAGTGGCCGGTTTCGGTGCGGTCGACGTGGCGGTGACCGTCGAACGAGAAGCCGGCGCCGATCACCACATCGATCAGGTGGTCGTCCTGCCAGAGGGAGAATCGGCGGCCGCGGAAGTCGCCACCGGTCATCTCGGTGAGATCCTGGTCGCCGCCGAACATCCCGAGCTCGACGGGGGCACCGACGGCGAGCACCCGGTGGAGCTCGCGGAGGACCATCGGCAATTCGGGCCGGTCGATGTGGACGTAGACGGCGTTGACGACGGCTCCTCCGAGGGCACCGGTGCGGAAGGGGAGTGCCGCAGCCTCGGCCTGAACCGGACGGGCGCCGGCGACCCGCTCGCGAAGCAGGGAGAGCATGGCGGCCGCGGGGTCGAGTCCGATGCTGCCGGCGGGGAGGGCGGCGGTCAGGTAGCCGGGGCCGCAGCCGAGATCGAGCAGCGGCGCCGCCGTGGTGCCGGCCCGGGATCGGAGCCGTTCGGCGAGCTCGAGCGACTTGCCCTGGCGGGCATCCGTCCACTCCCTCGCCTTCGCCTCGTAGACGGCGTTCGTCGCCCGGTCGAGTGTCATGGTGGTGCTGCTCAGCCTCCGGGCAGCGTCGCCTGGA
>Ga0213866_10001750_pt1 | contig 15885 bp, 16 predicted proteins | sample PICome_11_FD_160079 | JGI IMG/M metagenome (GOLD analysis project Ga0213866, IMG submission 160079) | Coastal seawater microbial communities near Pivers Island, North Carolina, United States - PICO284 | ecosystem: Environmental > Aquatic > Marine > Coastal | place: USA: North Carolina...
TTTCGGAGGCCGCTCGGGCACTCGCTAGGGACGGGCATGATCCAGTTGTAATTACAACGGTTGAGCACTGGTTCCAGAAGCGCAATCTGGTTCTCGAAAATTTCCTTTCCAAATTGTCATGAAGGCGCTTGACAGGCGTGCGACACTTTGGCGATACACATGAGGCAAGTTTCTGGGAGGAAACGCTGCAATCACTTATGGCGCGCCTAGGGGCGCGCCTTTTTTGTGCGCCGTAGCCGCCCTCGCAGTCATCCGTGCGGCCTCCGAGCACAGTCTCCATCGTCGCTTCAATCCGCTTGTCACGACCACCAAATTCAGGCCGAAAATGGTTTCTTTGGCTGCTCGCCCTGTTCGCCCGGTGGCTTCAGAGCCCCTTGGTCAGGCCTTGCATAATTTCGCTGAGTGAGTGAGTTGACTTTCGCGGTAGGGCAACTCAAGCCTTGGCGCTGTAGGATAGGTAAAACGGAGGTGATCATGATCGAGGCCCGTCAGAAATTGATGCCGGTTTATAGCCCTCCGGATGAGGTATTTGAACGTGGGGAAGGGGCTCGCCTGTTTACGGAAAGCGGGGCTTCCTACCTTGATTTCATAGCGGGGATTGCCGTAAACGCCTTGGGTCACGCCCATCCGGCAATGGTTACGGCGCTCAAGGATCAGGCCGAGAAACTCTGGCACACCTCCAATATGTTCCGCGTTCCAGCCGGCGAACAGCTCGCCGCCAAAATGTGCGAAGCCACTTTTGCGGACCGGGTCTTTTTCACCAATTCCGGAACAGAGGCCGTTGAATGTGCGATCAAGACAGCCCGAAAATACCACTGGGCCCGTGGGGACAAGGATCGCTATGAGATCATCACATTCACCGGGGCTTTTCATGGGCGGTCTCTGGGAGCCATCAACGCAGGTGGCAATCCAAATTACCTGGAAGGATTTGGGCCCCCTTTGCCCGGATTCACGCATCTCGAATTTGGAGATCATGATGCCCTGCGCGCCGCCATCTCGGACAAGACGGCCGCAATTTTTGTTGAGCCGGTACAGGGGGAGGGTGGCGTTCGCGCATTGCCTGAGGCTTGTCTGACAGGGTTAAGGACGCTGTGCGACGAACACGGTGCGCTGCTGATTTATGATGAAGTTCAGTGCGGCATGGGTCGGACCGGTCGGCTGTTTGCCCACGATTGGGCCCCTGATGCCGCGCCGGACATCATGGCTGTCGCAAAAGGCGTTGGGGGCGGTTTCCCTTTTGGCGCCTGCCTGACGACTGAGGCTACCGGGCAGGTCATGCAGCCAGGCAGCCATGGCTCGACCTATGGCGGTAATCCGTTGGCGATGGCCGTCGGAAGCGTTGTCTGGGATACCATCGCGAATGACGCGTTTCTGGCCGAGGTGCGCAGGGTATCCACCGTGATGGTGCAGGGCCTGAAATCGCTTGCGGATAGCCATCCCGACAAGGTTGAAGGGATCACGGGTAAAGGACTGTTGGTGGGACTTCGGCTCAAGGCCGCGCCGAAGCCAGTTCAGCAGGCCTGTCGCGAACGGCGCCTGCTCACAGGTGTGGCAGGCCAGAATGTTCTTCGCCTTGCGCCGCCCCTGATTATCACTAACGAGGACGTTCGCGAAGCCATCGGCATTATCGATGCGGCGCTCGACAGCTGGGAGATCGCAACCTGATCTCAGCGCGGACGAAGAACAAGATGCACGGTCGACTTCTTCGCGATGTTTTAGTCGGCCATGGTGCGATCGTCCTCGAGCTGCTTGCCGGCGAAAATTAGTCGCTGCTGCTTCGGGGAAATGCCTTCCGTGTCGCGGACCTTGCCCTTCACGTGGCCAATCGTCTCCAAGGCATGTGTTTCGACAACGAGAGTCCTGCCGGTAAGCGTCTTAATAAAGATTTGGTAGCCCTGTTCGGATTGGGCCCGCGCGTATAGCGCCGGCGCGATCGCAGTCGGACCTGCAAGGGCTGCAGCCAAAGCTGCGGCAGCAAAAGTCTTCTTGATCATGCGACCTCTCTGAAAACGAAAGGCATATTACACCCTACGGGTGCCGCTAAGAGGCGGGCCCAAGGCGGTCCCGGAATTCGGCATAGCCAAAGTCGCTCAGTGTCTCGATCGATCCATTTTCATAGCGTACCGCAAGGTTGGCCAGCGGGGTCCCGTTGAAGGTATTCGCCTTCACAAAGCTGTAGTGCATCTGGTCGGTGAAGATCACGCGATCGCCAGGCTGGAGCGGTTCATCGAAGCTGTAGGCGCCAATCACGTCGCCGGTCATGCATGTCTTACCGCCGAGGGTGTAAGTATGGAGCTTCTCGTCGGCTTTGCCGGCGCCGACGATCTCCGGTCGGTACGGTACCTCCAGTACGTCCGGCATGTGGGTCGATGCGCTGGCGTCTAATATGGCAAGATCCTGTTCGTTCCAGTGCAGCGCCAGAACGCTGGCGTGCAGCTCCCCTGCATTCACAACAAGGCCGGAGCCTGGTTCAAGGATTACCTTCAGGTCGAAACGATCCCGAAAGGCGCGAAGCGCCCCGATCAGGGCATCGACGTCATAGCCAGCCTTGTTGAGGAAATGGCCTCCGCCGAAATTCACCGCCGATACCTTTTCGAGCCATGGGGCAAAATGCTCCGCGACGTGCTCGATCAGGCCTATCGAGCCCTCGTGCAGGCTCTCGCACAGGGCATGCACATGGAAGATGTCGATACTCTCCCAGTCAACCTCGTCGAGCCGGCCGGCCACCTCCCCGAATCGGGAGCCTGGAGCGCAAGGATCATAAAGGGCGCCACCGAGCGTAGCATTAGAATAGCCTGGATTGACACGCACGCCGGCGCTCAGCCCGGCGTCCCGAACGATCGAGGCGTACCGGCTGACCTGCTCGGCGCTGTTGAAGTAGATATGATCAGCAAGCTGGGTGAGACGCTCCACTTCAGCGTCGGTATAGGCGGGGCTGTAGACGTGGACCTCCTTGCCGAACGTCTCAGCGCCGAGCCGGGCTTCGTGTTCGCCGCTCGCCGTGGTACCATCGAGATAGTCGCGCATGAATGGAAACACGGCGGGCAGGGCGAAGGCCTTGGTGGCCAGAAGCACCCGGCAGCCCGCCTCGCGCCTCACCCGGTCGGCGGTTTCGAGATTGGCCCGCAGCCGGGCCAAGTCAAGAACGAAACAGGGCGTCTGGACATTGCTGGACAGCATCAGGTCTCCACCGCGAACAGGGGTTCCTGGTCGGCCGTGTCAACGTCGATCACATGCCAGGGCAGGCCCCGCTTGGCGACATCTTCGAGGAAGGGGCGGGCCGGAAACTGTTCAACATTAAAGACGCCAGGCCCGTTCCATGCGCCAGTGAAAAGCATCTTGGCACCTGAGACCGGTGGCACGCCGGTTGTGTAGGAGACGGCTTGTGCGCTGACTTCTCTGAACGTTTCGGCATGGTCACAGACATTGTAGAGCATCTTTATATTTTGGCGTCCGTCTTTTGTGCCCCGCACGATGCAGCCGATAGACGTCTTCCCCGTGTAATCTTCTGCCAGGCTGGATGGGACAGGCAAAAGTTCCTTGAGAAACTCCATCGGTATAACGGGATGACCTTTGTACATAACCGGATCAATCCGCGTCATACCGACATTGGTGAGCACCTCCAGATGTTTGATGTAGGCCTCGCCAAAGGTCATCCAGAAACGGATCTGTTTCAGGCCGGGTATATTTCTGACGAGGCTCTCTTCCTCCTCGTGATAGAGAAGATAGGATGCGCGGGGCCCAACCTCGGGATAGTCAATCATTGTTTTGATCGACAGGGGAGGGATAGTGATCCAGTGCCCCTCTTTCCAATATTTTCCATTCTGCGTGACCTCACGCAGATTAATTTCGGGATTGAAGTTTGTCGCGAAAGCCTTGCCATGATCGCCCGCATTGCAGTCTACGATGTCGATATACTCGATCGTGTCGAAGAGGTTTTGCTGGGCATAAGCGCAGAAGATATTGGTGACACCCGGGTCGAAGCCGCAACCAAGAATGGCCGTGAGACCTTTTTCACGGAAGCGCTCGTGATAGGGCCATTGCCACTTGTAAGAGAATTCGGCTTTGTCACGGGGTTCGTAATTGGCGGTATCCATGTAATGGACACCGGCTTCCAGACAGGCATCCATGACGGGCAGGTCCTGGTAGGGAAGAGCCATATTGATCACGAGGTCGGGCCGGACCTTATTGATAAGGGCAACCGTGTCGGCGACGTTGTCGGCGTCCAGCTCGGCGATGTCGATTTCACTTTGGCACAATGCTGCCACCCTTTGGCAGGATTCCAGCCGACGCGAGGCCAGTGTGATATGCTGAAAGGTTTTCCGATCCAGGGCACATTTTTGTGCGACCACAGACCCGGCGGCGCCCGCGCCAATAATGAGTACCCGGTTCATCCCAGCCTCCTTGAAAATTGTGACTAGGCTCATTTAGTCGCCGCCGCCCATCTGGACCAGTAGCTTTTGCCGGTGATTTCGGTTAAGAGCGCCGCTTGCTCAGGCGGAGAAGGTCATGGCCCCACGGCACTTTATCGATATCTGGAAACTGCAAGCGGAAGATCTGCGCGGGATTCTTGACCAGGCGCGCCAAATGAAAGTTGCCAGAACAGGCTGGCCCCGGGGGAAGCGAGACACCGATGCCCCCTTGAGTGACCAAAGTCTGGCGATGCTGTTCGAAAAGAATTCAACGCGCACCCGTTTCAGCTTCGATATGGCAATGCGTCAGTTGGGAGGGCAGACCCTGATCGCTTCGGCGTCGGAAATGCAACTTGGCCGCGGAGAGTCGGTGGAGGACACGTCCCGGGTTCTCAGCCGATATGTTGATGCTGTCATGATCCGGGCAAACCGCCATGAAGACATTGAAGCCTTTGCTGGGGTGGCTTCAGTCCCGGTCATAAATGGTCTGTCAGATCGGTCGCATCCCTGTCAGATAATGGCAGACTTGCTGACGCTGGAGGAACAGGGGCTGACCCTGAAGGGCGCGAGGCTCGCCTGGGTGGGAGATGGCAACAATGTCTGCGCCAGCTTCATGCACGCTGCAGACCGTTTTGGTTTCAGCTTGGCGGTGGGCACACCGGTGGATTACCGGCCGGCCCAACGCGACCTCGATATCGCGGCGCATCAAGGCGGACAGGTTGAGCTGTTTGATACAGCCATGTCTGCTGTCGAGGGCGCAGATGTTGTGATCGCGGATACGTTCGTATCAATGGGTGATGCGGACGCAGATCGGCGTCTGTCTGATCTGGGCCCCTTCTGTGTGACGGAGCAGCTGATGGACCGGGCGCAGCCCGGCGCCGTATTTTTACATTGCCTGCCGGCCCATCGTGGTGAGGAGGTGACAGCTGAGGTGATTGATGGGCCACAATCACTGGTCTTCGAAGAAGCGGAGAACCGACTGCATGCACAGAAAGCCATTCTGCGCTGGTGCCTGAATCGCTAGATAGCCGCGGCCAGTGGCGCTTGTTGGCCAATGTTACTGGAGAGCACGCATTGCGCTGCGCGTTTCGCGCTGACGGCAGCGCCTTCGTGCAAGCCGTTGTCCAGCCACGCCCCCGCAAAGAAGAGGCCGCGTCGTCCCATATTTACGATCAGGTCTTTACGGGTCTGGAGCGCGGCCGCAGTGTAGATGGGGACAGTATGCTGGCAGCGATAAATGACCGCATCCATGCTGATGTCATTGTCGAGGCCATAAGCAAAACCATACCGGGCATGCTCAGGCAGACCACAGAACTCGGACAGTGACGTATTATAGCCGAAGGCCGAACTTTGATGATCTACAAACAGGTCCATGGGGGTCCGGGGGGTCCGTTTGTAAGGATGATAGATGGCCTCATCGGAATGAAGAAGGGTTGTGAAGTGCCGGTCAGACCAGTCCTTGAACCAGTTCCTTTCCAGCTCATCGGCATCGGTCACAATGTTGAGGACTTGCCCGGGCGTGGTGGCCAGGACCACCGCATCGGCCGTCATAGTCTGGCCCTTTGCGTGAATGCGGACGCCATGGTCGGTCCTGTCCAGCCGGACCTCTCCCGCATCGGTGATGAGTTCGAACCGCCCCTTTTCGACAATTTTCATAAGGTATGATGCCACCCCGTTGCGCACATAGGACCAGTCTGGTTGTCTCAAGGATCTGAAGTAGGGGGCGATCAAGCTTACCGGAAGGCGGTCTGTTTCCGAAAAAGGTGTCGAAAAGGCAAGAGCTAGAAGCGACCGGATAAAGTCGTCCAGGATAGGATTGAGCCCCAGAAGCGTGCCCAGGTCTGGATCTTCTTGGCCGACATACCGAGAAATCGCTTGAAAGCCTGCCGCGTAATCGCGCTTCAGCCTCGCCATTTTTGAGGCGTAGCTGGGGTGTCGAAGCCAGTGGAGCAGGACGGATCGATTGCAAAGATTGGCGGCGCGGGCAGGAAAATAGTGTCCGTTGTGGTAGATTGAGGTGCTGGGCTGACTGGCAGAAAGGTCGATGTTCAGGTCGCCAAGGAGGGCGTGCAGAACCGGCGAGGAATGCTGATGGAAACCGAGGACACCGCATTCGAGTCTGAGGTCCTTGGGCCCCCGGTCCACGAATACGTTCGCATTCAGCGTCCTGACGTTGCCGCCAATTTGCGCCTCTTTCTCGAAAACGGTTACATCATGTTCGTTCTGGAGATGGTGGGCCGTCATCAAACCGCTGGCCCCGCCCCCAATAATTGCAAGACGTGCCATACCGCTCCCGATGCCTAGAAATTACCACGTTCGGTTAACCTTATAAGTCTTATGACTTGGTAAATTTTGATTCTAATCAGTGTCCTCTTGACCGGAGTTCATCCATCGCAAGACCGGGCGGAGCGGAACGGCCCAGCCTAGTCCTGCCGCGATAAAGAAGAGTAATGTCAGCCAGCGCGGGGCATCGCTCAAAGCAGAGCCGATAGACCCTGCGGCCCAGATCCAGAAAGCCAGAAAGGTTAAGATTATAAGGCTAGCGATCAGGCGTCGGTTTGATGGTTTCAATTCGGGACCCCGGCTGCGACGCCTTGGCCGCTTGAAAATATCGTCTGAACCGGCATGTAGCGCAGATGATAATCCGCTCAAATCCCTCATCTGCCGAACAGGTCATTCGGGCCTGGCTGATCATCATCGGTTTCATGGTTTACGCCATGATCCTGATTGGAGGAGCAACCCGATTGACGGACAGTGGATTATCGATCACGGAATGGGCGCCGATCCGGGGCATGGTGCCTCCCCTCGGAGCTGAGGGGTGGGCTGCTGAGTTTGATAAATATCGTCAGACCACGGAGTTCCAGCAGCAAAATTACAATATGTCTCTTGGTGAGTTTCAGTACATCTACTGGTGGGAATGGGGGCATCGTCTCTTCGGGCGCCTGATTGGTCTGGTCGCGGTTTCTGGACTGATCTTTTTTGTCGTCAAGCGATGGCTAAACCGGCGTTGGCTGATCCGGCTTGGCCTGCTCATCACCCTCGGCGGACTGCAGGGCGTGATTGGTTGGTGGATGGTCGCCAGTGGCATAGGCGAGACGGCCAGACTGGATGTGGCTCCTTACAGATTGATGACCCACTTCGGTCTCGCGCTTCTTATTATTGGTATTACGGCCTGGTATTGGATGGACCTCGAACCGGGACCGAGAGCCGCGGTGCGGCCCGTGTCGCGTATCGGTGTCTGGACCGCCTATGGATTGCTTGGCCTGGTGGGATTGCAAATGCTCACGGGAGCCCTAGTCGCGGGGCTCGATGCGGGGCGGTCCTACACCGACTGGCCTTTGATGGCCGGAGAGTTTTTTCCAACGCCTTATTATGAGGCGGATCTGGGTGCTCGGAGCCTGTTCGAAGGACGGGCGGCGACCCAGTTCAACCATCGTATTCTTGCCTATGGTCTCTGGACGGCGGCCCTGCTGGGTGCAGTCTTGCACCGTAGGTCAGGCGTATCCCGCATCTCTGTCTGGTTTGCCGGTCTGGTGAGCGCTCAGGCCGTTCTTGGCATTATTACGCTTCTACACACGGCACCGCTGGAACTTGCGCTGATGCACCAGGGGTTGGGCGTTTTGGTTCTTCTGGCTGCTGTTCGGTTGGCTTGGTCGAGCCGTCAGGTCAGCGAAATCCGTCCGGCAGCCTAGCCAGCGTCAGAGCGCTCGGGTCGATCAGGATGGCTCGGAACTCTCCTTGCCGGATCTCTCCGATCATGACCACAAGTCCCCCGGGGTACCCGCCGGTTCGGGCATCGCCTGTCCCGGCCATATCCACAGGCAGCGCGGGCATATCTACAGACAGGCCGTCGCGGACCATTATTGACCGCCGATCACCTTCGGCATCGACTTCTTCCAGATTTCCGGAGCTGTCCAGCGTCAGGACAAAGCGTTCGCCATGACGTTCCAGCGCACTGGCGGCGCGCACGGGGTCCGAGAAGATGTCCGCGCCGTCGGCATTTATCAGGCAGGTGGTGACGGCGTGATCGGATGTGATGATCTCTTCGGGCACAAACGCCAGAGTATCGCCGGATTCAATCAGTCGCCCTGTCTGCAGGCGCCGCGGATCGGCTTCGGTCCAGTAGGCGATGTGCATGAGGCCGAAATCCGGTGCTGCGATTGCCGCTGAGCATAGACCGAGAACGGGCGCGTCGGGAGAAAAATCAACATCGAACACCACAGGCGAGTCGAGGTCACCGGCGTGAATGTAAAGCCGCAGGTCGCCATTGGTCTGGATCCCGGGAAAGACCGTTACGCCGGTGCCCGACAGATCAACAAAAGCTCCATTGCCGATTGAACCTACATCAAGCGGGATCGGATCCGTCAGGCGCTCGCCGTCAAAGTCGAAAAACTGCAGATCCCCGCTGGCATAGGTTACCGCAATCCGCGAGCCCCAGGCGCCGGCGAGACCCACACTGGTCAGCGGTCCCTCCAGCGCGGCGGTGTTCCAGACGGCCGGAAAGCTGAGGGGCTGGGGCGCGGGGGCCGCTGAGACCGCCGGGTTTGTCTGGTCTGAGCCCGAAGTTTCCGGTCCACTGCATGCCGCGCAGAAGAATAACACTGCAAGGGCGCAAGGCGCGTTGACAAGCGCGAATGGGGTGCTTAAACGCGGGCGCTTGAACATCTACCGATAACTCCGAGTAAAGGCTCCTGCGGGGCAATGAAAACATATAATGCACCAGCCGACGTTGAGACCAAGTGGGTCGTGATTGATGCGACCGACGTCGTTGTCGGCCGTCTCGCGTCTTATGTCGCAAAACGCCTTCGTGGCAAGCATCGCGCAGACTTTACGCCGCACATTGACACCGGCGACCATGTCATCGTGATTAATGCTCGCAAGGCGAAGTTCACCGGCAACAAGCTTCGGGACAAGATTTACTACCGCCACACGGGTTATCCCGGCGGGATCAAGGATACGACCGCGGGAAAGATCCTGTCCGGCCGCTTCCCGGAACGGGCCATTGAGATGGCCGTCAAGCGGATGTTGCCGAAAGAGAGCACCATGGCGCGAAAGCAGTTCGGGAAACTCCGGGTTTATCCCGACGCTGAGCACCCACATGACGCGCAGCAACCCGAGACAGTCGACTTTGCGGCGATGAACACCAAGAACACGAAGGTCGTTTAACCATGGCTGAGACAGCAAATACTCTGGAAGACCTTAAAAGCGTCACCGAGGACACGGGCGTCACGTCCGCTGTGGTGACCGCTGAGCCCAAGATTGATGCTCAGGGACGGGCCTATGGTACAGGCCGGCGCAAGTCGGCCACGGCGCGTGTATGGATCAAGCCAGGAACCGGAAAAATCGTCATCAATGGCAAGGAGCAGGAAGCGTACTTTGCCCGACCGGTTCTGCGCATGGTGATCGAGCAGCCCCTCGTGGAGTCCGACCGGCGCACCCAGTTTGATGTCATCGCGACGGTCAAAGGGTCCGGGCTGTCCGGGCAGGCCGGCGCTGTGCGTCACGGTATTGCGCGGGCTCTGGTCAATTACGAGCCTGAACTTCGCCGTGTTCTGAAACCCTTTGGCTTCATGACCCGCGACCCCCGCAAGGTCGAACGCAAGAAGTATGGGCGGGCCAAAGCGCGCCGTAGCTTCCAGTTCTCCAAGCGCTAGGCCGTTCGCACCCATATCCCGATTTGGACGAGGCGCTTCCGATGTGGAGCGCCTTTTTCATATGTGAAGCAGGACAGGAACCATGACTGACCAGACCCCGCTTAAAGCTGCCATTCTTGGCGCGTCCGGCTATACCGGTGCCGAGACGATCAGGCTCCTGGCCGATCACCCCGGGGTCGATGCGATCGCGGCCACCGGCCATGCCCTGGCGGGACGGCAGCTGTCAGAGATCTTTCCCCATCTCGCCGGGTCCGCCGACCTCGCCGTGGTCCGGGCCGATGATGTGGACTGGTCGCAGGTCGATGTGGCGTTCGGCTGCCTGCCGCATGGCACCAGCCAGGACCTGATCGAAAGCCTGCCAGACCATCTGCGTGTCATCGACCTGTCCGCCGATTACCGCCTCACCAATCCCGACACCTATCAGACCACTTATGGGCGGGCCCACGCGGCACCAGAGCGGCTTCAGACCCGAATCTACGGACTGCCGGAGTGGCCTCAGAATGACCTCTGCGGGGCAGATCTTGTTGCCTGCCCGGGCTGTTACCCGACCGCCAGCCTTCTGGCGCTGCTTCCCCTCGTCGCAGACCTGATCGACCCGCACGCGATTATCATCGATGCGAAGTCCGGCGTGTCAGGAGCCGGTCGGGGCCTCAAGGAGGGCAATCTGTTCTCCGAGGCCGCAGAAGGCGCCCATGCGTATGGCGTGGGGGTCCATCGGCATGCGCCCGAAATCGATCAGGAACTCAACCGGGCCGCGGGACGAAACGATATCGCGGTGACGTTCACGCCGCATCTTCTGCCCATGGTCCGGGGGGAACTGGTCACCTGCCACGTGCGCGGCGATGCAGACCAGATCCATGCCGCTCTGGCGGCCCAGTACCGGACATCACCCTTTGTCTCAGTCCTGCCGCCCGGCAGCCCGCCCCCTGACACACGCCATGTTCGCGGGACGAATCACTGCCGCATCGGTGTCTGGCCAGACCGGGTGGCCGGAAGAACGATCGTCATTGCCGTGATCGACAATCTCATCAAGGGCTCCAGCGGACAGGCGATTCAAAACCTTAATCTCGCCATGGGCTGGGATGAACAGCTTGGCCTGTCTCACCTTCAGCCGCTTTTTCCCTGATGGCGCATCTGGCCCCGCCAGTCCCTCACATCCTCGGCCTCGTCGAGGTCGATCAGCTCCGGCAACAGAGCGCAGCGGGCGGTCCGGGGCAGGTTGGCGCGCAGGTCGGCCATGGCGTGCGGGCCTGACCAGCGCACGCCGGAGAAGGGCAGGCGGGTTCGCCGGCTGCGCCTCACCCCGAACAGATAGAAGCCGCCATCGCGGGCGGGACCGAACACGGCGTCGTGCCGGCGCAGGGCAATAAGGGCTTTCCGGATCAGCCCTGCGGTAAGCCCGGGCGCGTCTGTGCCAATGAAGAGAACAGGGCCAGGAGGCGCCTCCGAGAGGCCCTTGCCCAGCCGGTCGGTCAGGTCACCGCGGCCCTGGCCCCGGGTGTCGAGGCCGGTGCTGAGGCGCCCGATCCCGCCGAGGCGGGCATGTTGGGGATCAAGATACAGCCGTACGGCCCAGTGTCCCGACCGGGCCGCGCGCAGGGTTCGTGCAAGGGTCAGGGTGGCCAGGCGTCTGGCGGTGACGCCGGACCCCAGACTTCGGGCCAGACGGGTCTTCGACCAGCCGATCCGGGGGGGCTTGGCGTAGATCAGCAGGACCGGAGTCGGGCTCATGCGGCTGGGGCCTGTGCCCGGGTCATGGCTGGGGCCTCATGAGGGTTTCCGGGTCGGCGCCAAGCAGAACCCGCAAGATCAGCCAGGCATTGCGCCAGCTGCGGCGACGCCATCCCTCCTGCTCATATTTGACCGCGGAGGTCCGCGCCTGGGCACTGAGCTGCACGAGCCGGCTTCGGCCGATGGCACGAACAAGCTGGACATCCTCCATGAAGCGGATGTCTGCATAGCCGCCAACCGCTTCATAAAGCCCGCTGGAGATCAGCAGCCCCTGATCTCCATAAGGCAATCCCAGCCACCGCGCCCGTAAATTGGCTCGCGCCGCGACCCGGCGGGCCATGGGATGGTCAGACCGAAAGGCGAGTGTGAAACTGGCGGCCCGGTCAGTGTGGTCATCCAGATGGTCCCAGACCCGTTCGGCCCAGTCGGGGGTCAGCGCGGTATCGGCATGAAGAAACAGCATCCAATCGCCACGGGCCGCCGCGGCACCAAGGCGCAGCTGATGGGCCCGTCCCGGGCGGTCGGCCCTGAGGACCGTCGCCCCCGTATCCTCAGCGATGGCGGTTGTGGCGTCCTCGCTGCCGCCATCCACCAGAATCACTTCGCGCACGAGGTCGGCGCTCAGCCCGGGCATCAGGCTGGCCAGACATAGCGGCAGATCCTGCGCGGCATTCAGGGCGGGGATGATGATCGAGACGGGAGCAGGCATGAGGCGAACATCTGACAGGTTTTCCGCTGCATGCAATGCCTGTCGGTGTCAGGCACCGGCCAGCGCCCCGCAGCGCCGGCTTATAAAATGACCCCAAGCGCTTCAAGACGGGCTTTGGCGAGGAGCAGGTCCCGCCAGCTGCGGCTCTTATCCTGCGGGCGTCGCAGCAGGTAAGCGGGATGAAACATCGGAATCAGCGGGACGGATGTGCCGGCGGGTGTTGTGAAGACAGCCTCGTGGCCGCGCAACCGCATAATGCCGGTTCGGGTCTCCAGCAGGCTCTTGGCGGCCACGCCGCCCATGGCCAGAATCAGCTTCGGCTGGTTCAGGTCAACCATGCGCTCGACAAACGGACGGCAGACGGCGAGCTCTTCGGGTTCCGGGTTCCGATTGTCCGGAGGGCGCCAGTAATTGACATTGGTGATGAACGCATTGGTCTTCCGGTCAAGCCCGATCGCGCTGAGCATCTTGTCGAGAAGCTGACCGGCTTTGCCGACAAAGGGGCGCCCTGTCATGTCTTCCTGTTCACCGGGGCCCTCGCCGATAACCATGACGGGGGCGCCAATCACGCCGTCAAAGACCACTGTGCGGTCGCACAGCTCCTTAAGCGGGCATCCGTCGAAGCCTTCAATCGCGGCCTTCAGCGCCATCATGTCCGCCGCCGATGTGCTCAGCTGGCGGGCCGTTTCGATATGCGCTTCCGGGGAGATCGCCGCCCGGGCGGATCGCCGTGGCTTCAGTGGGCCGGGGCCCTCAGCAGGCGCTGCAGGCAGGCCGGGCGGCCCGTCGGTGGCCGCTGGCCCCGCGGCTGGCAGGGTGACGTCCACGCCCATGGCCCGCCACCAGTCAGCAAGACTTTGCAAGGTCTGATCAGTGACGCTTTGTGGCATTGTGACCTGAAAATTAGACGTTAAACAGATGTCGATCTAGATGAAGTGTATCGGGTTGGCGGCGAGGCGCCACCCATGATGTGGAGAAAGACTGATGAGCGAACGCGAAGCGATGGAATTTGACCTGGTCATTGTCGGGGGTGGCCCGGCCGGGCTTTCTGCCGCGATCCGCGCCAAGCAGCTTGCCAATGAGGCCGGGGAAGAGCTGGAAGTGGTCGTTCTGGAAAAGGGCGGCGAGATCGGGGCGCACATCTTGTCCGGCGTGGTTCTGGATCCGAAAGCCCTTGATGAACTGATCCCGGACTGGCGGACCCGCGATGACCGGCCGCTGCGCACGGAAGTGACCAAGGACAAGTACAAATTACTGGGACCCAAAGGGGCCATGGGGATGCCGACATTCGGGTTCCCGCCTTTTATGCACAATCATGGCTGCTTTACCGGATCCCTCGCCAATACCTGCCGCTGGCTGGGTCAGGAGGCGGAAAATTTGGGGGTCCAGGTGTTCCCCGGCTTCGCCGCTTCGGAACTGGTTTACGGCGACAATGGGGAAGTCCGCGGGGTCGTGGCCGGCGTGATGGGCATCGCAGAGGACGGGACGCACAAGCCGGACTATGAACCCGGCATGGAGCTTCTGGGCAAATATGTGCTTCTGGCAGAAGGCGCCCGCGGGTCCCTGACCAAAAGCGTAAAGGCCAAATATGATCTGGAGGCCGATTGCGATCCCCAAAAATATGGCATCGGGCTGAAAGAAGTCTGGTCGGTGCCCAGGGATCATCCGGCATTCGAGGCGGGCTATGTTCAGCACACCTTTGGCTGGCCGGTAAAAGACAAGGACGGCAATGGCGGGGGCTTCCTGTATCATTTCATGGATGGCGATGAGTGTTTCGTTTCCGTGGGCTATGTCGTGCACCTGAATTACAAAAATCCTTGGCTGGCGCCCTATGAGGAGTTTCAGCGCTACAAGCATCATGATGAAATTTCCAAATTCCTCGAAGGAGGAAAACGGGTGGCTTACGGCGCCCGGGCCATCACCTCTGGCGGGATGCAGTCTGTGCCCAAGCTGGCCTTCCCAGGGGGTGCCCTCATTGGGTGCTCTGCTGGTTTCGTGAACCTGCCGCGCATCAAGGGCACCCATAATGCGATGAAAACCGGCATGATGGCTGCGGAGGCGGCGGTTGAGGCCATTCGCGAGGGACGCGGCGGTGACGAACTGGGCGCCTATGAAGCCGCTTATGAGTCCAGCTGGGTCAAGACGGACCTGTCGCGGGTCCGTAATGTCAAACCGCTCATGTCGCGCTTCGGAACGCTCGGCGGGGCGATGATCTCGATGCCAGACATGTGGCTGCGATACCTGTTCGGTTTTGGCTATCTGACCACGCAGCGTCATAAGAAGGCAGACCACGCCTATCTGAAGCCGGCCAGCAAGTGCGCGAAGATCACCTATCCCAAGCCTGACGGTGTGCTGAGCTTTGACAAGCTGACCAGCGTCTCTTTTACCAACACCTACCATGCCGAGGATCAGCCGGTTCATTTGAAGGTGATCGATCCGGATCTGCAGAAGACGTCCGAATATGATGTCTATGCTGGTCCGTCGGCCCGCTATTGCCCGGCGGGCGTGTATGAGTGGATCGAGGAAGATGGCAAAGCGCCGCGTTTCCAGATCAATTCTCAGAACTGCATTCACTGCAAGACCTGCGACATCAAGGACCCCAACCAGAACATCAACTGGGAGACTCCCGAAGGCGGGGGCGGCCCCGCCTATCCGAACATGTAGGGCGTTCCGATGGCGGACTTCCCTGAATTTGCCTTTCGCCCGGCGCCGATGCGGCCTGAATATGTCTGGGCGATCAAGGAAGGCCATGTCATGCGGCGCGGCGGACCGGTGCTGAAGCTGGGCGATGTGACATCGGCGCAGTGGGGGGATGTGTCCTATCGCGGGACCCGCAGCGCCTGGCTTGATTTGCAGTCGGGCTCCGATCAGATCCGGCTGGAGTGCAGCGATGCCGGCCTGTCCCGGGACAGGACGCACTTCATCGATCTGATCCTGGCCGTCCTCGCGGAACTTGACCGGCATCATCAGGATCTGGGGATCCGCTATGATTCTGGCGGCCCTTTCAGCCGGGCCCTGTTCGTGCTGGGGGTGGTCCTCACCCTTGTCGGGGGTGGGCTCGCTTATGCCGGACTGCGTGATCTGTCGACCCTGCCGGGCTGGGCCCTTCTCGGGGTCGGGGCCGGGCTGATCGGCGGGTGTTCTCTGCTGGCCTGGATCCACAGGCCCTGGCGGCCGTCGGCTGTGGCGCGTCCGGCGGAGCTGCGGACGGTGGTGGTCCTGCAGGAAGGCCGGTCGGCCTAAGCCGACGAGGCCGGTCTTTTCGGGGCTGCTGGGCTGCCCAGGGTGCAGGCCACGCACCAATGGGTGGGCGCGGCCCTGGCATAAAGTTCGGCGGCCTGCTCGGCTGCACGCTCTGTGTCGAACAGGGCAAAGCAGG
>Ga0213866_10001752_pt1 | contig 15881 bp, 7 predicted proteins | sample PICome_11_FD_160079 | JGI IMG/M metagenome (GOLD analysis project Ga0213866, IMG submission 160079) | Coastal seawater microbial communities near Pivers Island, North Carolina, United States - PICO284 | ecosystem: Environmental > Aquatic > Marine > Coastal | place: USA: North Carolina...
GGACACCGGTAACAGCAGGAGGAACTGGAGGGACACCGGTAACAGCAGGAGGAACTGGAGGGACACCGGTAACAGCAGGAGGAACTGGAGGGACATCGGTAACAGCAGGAGTAACTGGAGGAATACCAGTAACCGCAGGAGGAATACCTATAACTGTAGGAGGAACTGGAGGAACACCCATAATTGCAGGAGGAACTGGAGGAATACCGATAACCGCAGGAGGAACACCAGTAACAGTAGGAGGAACACCGGTAACAGCAGGAGGAACTGGAGGAATACCAGTAACTGCAGGTGGAACACCTATAACTGTAGGAGGAACTGGAGGAATACCGATAACCGCAGGAGGAACTGGAGGAACTGGAGGAACACCGGTAACAGCAGGAGGAACTGGAGGAACGCCATTAACCGCAGGAGAAACACCAGTAACCGCAGGAGTGACTGGAGGAACGCAGGAGATTGGACCACCAACGATTCAATTTTTTGGTGGAAATGGAATTGGTGCGGCGGGTAATCCAATTATAGGTACTGATGGAGCTCTTCTTGCAGTGGATATTGTTAACGGTGGGTTTGGTTATCAATATCCACCTCTTGTTTCTGTAAGAGATGTTGGTAATAATGGAGCCGGTGCTACATTAATTGCAGTTTTAAGTGAAAATATCCTTAACGAGAACACTCCATCAATATTAATTAATGAACTTATTACCATAGGAGGAACACCTATAACTGTAGGAGGAACTGGAGGAATACCGATAACCGCAGGAGGATCTCCAGTAACCGCAGGAGGAACACCTATAACTGCAGGAGGAACTGGAGGAACACCAGTAACAGTAGGAGGAACTGGAGGAACACCATTAACCGCAGGAGAAACACCAGTAACTGTAGGAGGAACTGGAGGAATACCGGTAACTATAGGAGGAACTGGAGGAATACCGGTAACTATAGGAGGAACACCAGTAACCGCAGGAGGAACTGGGGGAACACCCATAAATGTAGGAGGAACTGGGGGAACACCTATAACCGCGGCTCCAGGACAAGTTGTTCCAAGAGAAGTTAGTGGTAGAGGTGTTGTGGTTGAGGTAATCGTAACTGATCCTGGTAATGGATATCTGTCTCCAATTCCACCAATTCAAGTTTTACCAACTCCGGCAAGTCCTCCTTCAGGAGCTCCAACAGGTATTAATGCAACATTCTTACCTCAATTTGAGATTGTTAGAGATCCAATTGTAATAGATCCTCAAAAACTTTTACAAGTCACGGATCTTGTGGGACTTAAGCAAACTGGATATGTAAATGGTCGGGCTTATTATGGTGCTGTTTATTATGATAATGGTATTCGTTATGCAGGTTTCTATGAAACTATTGGAGAACCAATTCGTGTATATGATACTTTAAGAGAAAGTATTATCGCACAAGTCACCACTCCACCTTCTGCAATATTAAGACAAGGTACTGATATAAGAAGCAATAATCCACTACTAAATATTCCAGGTACAGTTCAATCTATATTAAATAATAATAGCATTATTGGTACTGGAGACATTTCTACACCTTCAGTTCCTTTTGTTCAAGAACCATCTCAAGATTCAATATATCCAGTATCTTTAAGATTGAAACGAGTTCTTGTAGAAAATCCAGGAATCAATTATAATGTTACTGATAAAATCAGAGTCATTCCAAGTAATGGTGCTGTTCTTGAACCAGTTTTTGGATCTTTTGGAAGAGTGATTAAAGTTGCTGTTATTGACCCTGGATTTGGATTTACTGAATACCCAAGAATTGAAATGTTCACACCTTTATAAGTAATCATATGGCAAATCCTTCTAAAACCAGAGATGGTAAAACTGCAAAACAGAACTATACTGGAACTCGTTTTGGAAACGATCACGGTTCAATTTCTTTTGGACATATTTCTTCCGATGCTGCAGTCACTTCTGATGTGCAGATTCAGGCATCTGATGGAAGACACGGAATTCTTTTAGATAAGAATGGTCCAAGAAAAGGATGTACTCAAATTACTGCACCAGGGAGAATCTCAATTGAATCGGGAGAAGATAGACAAGAAGCAGAAGATACTATGGTTCTTCATACATTTAATGGAAACATTGATATTATTGCAACTAATGGTAAAATTAGAATGCAAGCAACTGATATAGAACTGACTGCTGTTGGTGAAGGAGGATCAAAAGGAAATATAAGACTGAAGGCAAATGAAAATATTGAACTTGATGCGGATAATAAACTTCTTATTAATGCAAAGGCAATGTATAAACTTGCAACACCAGGAGTAGCAGAAATCATTGCAAATAGTGCTATGACGATTTATTCCTCAGTCATTAAAGGAGTGAGTGATGGGGTTTCAGTTAGAGGTACAAAAGGTGTTGGTAAAGATTTTAAGAAATTCCGCGACGAACAAAATAAGTAAAGGAGGAAAGTTATGTCGTTTTGTATGGATGATGTTTCAGCTGATGGACAACTAATGTGTGGTGTAGGGCAACCAATAGCACTTGGAGTAGGATCAAAGAAGATTAGAGGTTCTTCATTTGTAGAAGGGCCAATGCAAGTAGGAAAAGCAGGTGCTTATAGCACTGCTCAAGCAACATTAATGGTTGGACAGACTGGTAATACAGATTGTAAAAGTCCAGATAGATCTCTTTTTGTAAAGGGGGATGTAAAAATTGAAGGTGATGGAAGAACAGCAAATGCTCTTTATGTCACAGGATCAACAACTGATGTTGTTTATATTAATGGTGACTTATATGTAAGTGGAAATGTAGATTGTGGTAATAAAGGAAGACTTGCCGCTAGATTTGCTCAGGCAGATGCAAGACCAAAACCATTTGATATGGTTCATCCATCTTTAGGTGAAGGTCATCGTCTTCGTTATGCTTGTATTGAGGGTCCAGAAGTCGGTGTTTATTTTAGAGGTAGAGTAAAAAATACAAATGAAATTGAACTTCCTTGGTATTGGAAAGATTTGGTGCATATAGATAGCATTAGTGTTCAACTTCAATCAATAGGGGCTCATCAGGATGTTATTGTAAAGAGATGGGATGATAAAAAAATATATTTGCAATCAAAAGGTGGAATGCCCATCGATTGCTTCTATCACTTATATGCAGAAAGAAAAGATGTTAATTCCTTAGTGACAGAATATGAAGGTCAAGAGTGGAGCGATTACCCAGATAAGGATTATAATGATCCACAATATGCAAATAAAATAAATACACAAACTTTATGAAAAAGTTGATTTATATTGAAGAAAATTTTTTAAACGTATTTTTATGCCAACCTTTTATTAATTTGGCAAAAAAGAATAAAGAAGAAATTCCTTATGGAGATGAAAGTCGTGGGGGTGATACATTTTTAACTTCAGTAACTCAATCTAATCCATATGAAAGTTTACCAAAGGAACCAAATATTCCGGAATCAGATGAAAGTTGCGGTGCAATTTATTTTGATACCAATGTAGATCCAAGTACTATTGAAATAGATGAAAACAACTTATTTGCTGAAGTTATTAATAAAGTAACTAGAATATGCCAAACATTTGATAAAAACGTCATGTTAGACTATGTTGGAGTAGTAAGGTGGCCTCCAGGAACTTTTATGAAACCACATTTTGATAAAAATGATATACATGGACAAGATGTTTTGGCTGCGATTCTTTACTTAAATGATAATTTTGGTGGTGGATGTACTTGCTTTGAAGATTTTGAGGTAAAACCACAATCTGGAAAATTACTTATATTTTCTAACTCTTTATATTTACATCATGTATCTAAAGTAGAGAACTTTGAAAGATTTGTGCTTTCTTTTTGGTACAAGTATAAGGGTTGACACGACTACCAGGACCTGCTATGATAAGAAGGTAATCAAGAAAAGCACCGAATGCAAGACGAGTTCCTGACCCGATGTGTGGTTGACCCTCTCAAGCGAACTGTGTACCTCTATTCCAGTGATGGAAATGAGAAGCAAGTATCCTGTGAGACTGTTCAAGAGTTTATGAATGTGCTAGACTTCGTTCGTGCTAATGTGAATGAAAACACTCTCTCATACGCAAATCCACTTTAAGTTCCATTTTTGGTCGAAAAAATTCCCAGCAAAATTTTACACACGATACTTTTTTATGAATTCTTATCGTATTAACTATAAAGACCTTAAAGAAGTTCCTGTAAAGACAACTCCACAGAATGTAGAAAAATGAAATCAGGCACTTTTTAAGTGTACAATGACTTTACCCGAAGCCGCAAAAAATTGTGGAATGAGTCATAAGGAAATGAAACTGACTTTCTTTGAGTACTTAAAATATCATCCAGGGACTTATTTTGGGTGATTTCTTGACCATAAAGACTTTTTAGGTTATTATGGTTTTATCTGGGCGTGTATTCCAACGGCAGAGAAAATCGACTTAAAATCGATCCAGTGTCGGTTCAAATCCGACCACGCCTACTAAATAATAAAAAAAACCAATGAAATATAAGATCACATATTCTTATAATTGGTATAAGGTTGAAGGTGATAAATTTATAATTAAAACTTATCACATCAATGGAATTCCATTTACTTTTGATGATCTTCCGACAATTATGCAAGATGATCCAGAGATAATTGCTAAAGCAGAACAACAATTGATAATGACACCTGAAATTTTCTATCAAAAATCATTCTACTTAATAGACGAACAATGTCATCCTTGCCTTTTTGAATTAGATCTTGAGAATCCAGAGGCACTTGACGAACTTCTCTAAATACACTATAATTGTCTGATAGCCCTATAAGCATTGTGGTGATGCAGCAGTTTTGTAAACTGCAGAGAACAGTTCAATTCTGTTATGGGGCTTTACTTTTTAGTAACTTACTATCAATATAAATAATAGAAACTGGTGGTAAGTTTAATACCAAATCCTAAAAAACCAAGAAATAATTGTCTAAATTGTGGAAAGGAGTGTGCAAGAGCAAATTACATATAATGATAATTAATCTTTGGTTTAATAAAGATATGAATAAATGGAGATGGACTCTCACAGATCCAGTTACTTTTGATATGGAATCGGGACAACAAGATGATTTGAGAGTGGCAATGACAGATATTGCAAACACTGTAGAATATCTGATCAGTAATAATCAAGACAATAAAATATCACTTTAAAACCTTCTTCGTGGAGGTTTTGTTGTATGATAAATAAATGATAAGGAACTTATAGTAGTAATAAAATGGGTCTTTCAAGATTAGATAATTTTCTTAAATCTGTTCGTGGTAATATAATTTATGTAGATCCTAATAGTCTTGATTCAACAGACTCTATTGAAAATCAAGGAAGTTCATTAACTCGACCATTTAAAACTATTCAACGTGCTTTGATAGAGTCTGCAAGATTTTCATATCAACAAGGATTAAACAACGACAGATTCGCAAAGACAACGATTCTTCTATATCCTGGCGACCATAACGTGGATAACCGTCCTGGATGGATTCCAGACGGTCCTAATAACTTTAGACTTCGTGGTGGAACAACAAGTAATGATTTTCCACCGTTCGATCTCGTCACAAGTTTTGATTTAAGAGATCCAAATAATCAACTTTATAAACTGAATAGTATTCGTGGTGGAGTTATCATTCCTCGCGGAACTTCTATTGTAGGTCTTGATTTGAGGAAGACTAAAATAAGACCTCTGTATGTTCCAAATCCAACCAACAATAATATTGAAAGATCTTGTATCTTTAGAGTTACTGGTTCATGTTATCTCTGGCAGTTCTCATTATTCGATTCAGATCCAAATGGAACCTGTTACATTGATTATACAAGTAATACCTTTGTTCCTAACTTCTCCCATCACAAACTCTCTTGCTTTGAATATGCCGATGGTGTAAATGATGTAAATATTGCTGATACTTTCCAAACATATTCTACAGATCGCACAGATCTTGATATGTATTATGAGAAAGTTGGACTTGCATATGGACAATCATCGGGTCGTGCAATTTCTCCGGATTATCCTTCATCTGCTCTTGATATTCAACCAAAAATTGATGAGTATCGCATTGTAGGTTCTACAGGAGAAATTGTAGGAATCTCAAGTATTCGTGCTGGAGATGGTTCAATCTCTTCTAAAATCATTACAGTTACTACTATAAATTCGGTTCCTGGTTTGGATGTTGATACACCATTTAGAATTAATGGGATCACTGCACTAGGATACAATGGACAGTTTGTTGTTACTGAAAAACTGAGTGATACTGTACTTACATATCAAGTACAAAATCCACCATCAAATCCACTTCCTGCAGTTACTGGATCATCTTTAACACTTGCCAGTGATACTGTAACTTCTTCCTCTCCATACATCTTTAATATATCTCTACGTTCAGTTTTTGGTATGTGTGGATTACTTGCAGATGGTGATAAGGCAACTGGATTTAAGTCTATGGTTGTTGCACAGTTCACTGGTATTGGACTGCAAAAAGATGATAGTGCCTTTGTACTTTATGATAATGATTCTGGTGTTTATCGGGATAGTACTGTTCCTGGAAATGAAACTATTAGCACAAACTCCAGATCAACCTTTAAACCAGAATATCGTAACTTTCATATTAAAGCAATCAATGATGCGTTCATTCAAAACGTATCAGTGTTCGCAATTGGTTATGCAGAACACTTTTCTGTCGAAAGTGGTGGAGATATGTCCATCACAAACTCCAATTCTAATTTCGGCGCAAAAGCACTAGTTGCAACGGGATTTAGAAAAACTGCATTTCCTCAAGATGATCAAGGATATATCACTCACATCATTCCACCAAAAGAGTTTTCAAAAGTTGAAACTTCTATTGAGTTCAATGCGATTGATGTAAATGCAACTGTAGGTGTTGCATCCACAGGACATCTATACCTTTATGGACAAACTAATCCTGATGTTCCACCCGAAAATGTTCTGGAAGGATATCGTATCGGTGCAAGAGAAAATGATACTCTGAAGGTACTTATTTCATCTGGAGGAACACCTGTTGAATATAGTGCAAGAATTGTAATGCCTGGTTCACAGATCAGCAGTGAGAAAGAGTTTTTTGTAGGAAGAAGTGTAGGAATTAATAGTATTACAAATAATATACTAACTCTTACAACTCCACATACTTTTGCAAATGGTGAAAGTATTCGTTTATTAGGAGATGATGGACATATTCCTGATGGAATGACTCCTAATACTGTTTATTATGCAATCACAAATACAAATGATAATACTATACAATCTGATCAGATTAAAATTGCAAAGACACAAAATGATGCTATTAGTGCAATACCACTCAACATAAATGCAAAAGGCGGAACTCTAAAGGTTGTAAGTCGCGTCAGTGATAAAAATCCTGGAGAGATTGGGCATCCAATTCAGTTTGATAGTACTCAAGGTCAATGGTATATTAAAGTTGCAACATCTGATAATACCATTTACTCAACAATCGTAAGTCTTGGTTCTAGTGTTCTCGGTGATGCAACTCCAAGAACACGATTTAACCGTCTCGTAGATGACCGTAATGCAACTGATACAATCTATCGTATTCGCTATGTTCTTCCTAAAGATGGTGCAACTGCAAGACCACCAAATGATGGATTTATCATTCAAGAATCTAATACAACAATTGGTGCAACAAATAGTGAAATCCAGACTTACTTTGGTACTGGCAATATCAATAATGTTAACGAACAAAGAAACTTTAAGTTTATTGCAAATGCTATCTGGAGTTCTAACACAGTAACTATTACAACTGAACTACCACATAATCTCACCGTAGGTTCTCAAGTTGAAATACTGAATGTTACAAGTAATAATAATACTATTGGTGCAAACAATCTTGGATTTAATGGAACCTTTAATGTTACTTCCATTCAAAATACAAAGCAGTTTAGTTACACACTTACATCTAATCCTGGAACATTTACAAGTGATACAACAAATAGAACTACATCACTACCTTATTTTAAAAGAAAGAGATTTAATAATACTTACTTTGTTTACAGAACTGAAGAAGCACAGAGATATGTTGCAGGAGAACAAGATGGTGTTTATTACTTAACTCTTATTAATACATCAAATACTCCAAGTGTTGCTCCATTTACAAGTGAAAAATTCCCACAACCAGTCAAAGAACTTTTCCCACAGATCAATCGTGATAACCCAGAAGCAGATCCAGAAGAAACCCAGTGCTTTGCATCTTCTTCACTGATTGGTGAAGTTGTAGTTAATGATGTTCGTAATAGTTTGACAAAAGAAACTATTAATAAGGTATTTGCTGATAGTCATATTGGTATTGGACTTACTGATATTCGGTCATCATCATCCATTTCTCATGATATTCATACAGAACTAGATCATGGACTCAATCGTATCACAAGAGTTTCTATTACAAATGCTGGTGCAAGTTATGGTTCTGGTGCTCCTGGAGATTATTATAATGCGAGTCTGGTAGGTATTGGAACTTCTACTGTTGGTGAACACGCAACTGCAAGAGTTACTGTTGATGGTTCAGGAAGCATCACTAATGTGAAGATTATGGATGGTGGTAGTGCCTATGGAATTGGCAATACACTATCTGTAACTGGCATTGGAACTTATGTTGGATTTTCTGAAGCAACTCTTACAGTTACTCAAATCTATAATAATGTCGGTGATGTTGTTAAGATTTCTGGTGTAACTTCTACTTCTTATCAAGATTATAATAACCTTTATCGCATTACTAATGTAGGTTCTGCAAAATCTTTCACTGCAGTATCAGCAACACCAGTATCTGGTATTTCAACTAATGTTGGTGTAGTATTTACTTCTAATGCAATCACATATCTAACTGGTGAAGCAATCCGTATTAGTTCACTTACCTACGATAATATCGTAGGTATTGCAACGATTGTTACAGTCAATTCTCACGGACTTAAGGTAGATAACAAGATTCGTATTACTGGAGCAAACGAAGCACTTTACACTGGTGAGTTTGTTGTTACTGAAAACTTGGGACTTAACTCCTTTATAGTAAATATTGGTGCTTCTGCTGGAGCTCCAGCAGCAACAGGAACTCTTCTTGCATATCGTGATGGTCTTACATCAAATCAAGGTGTGATTACAAGAGAGAATGAGAACCTGAATGGTAGAATGATTCCAACTTATGCTGGTATTACTACTACGTTATCTGCACTGATTCCTGATGCACTGATTAATGAGGTTAATATTTTAAATGTACAAAATCTTGATATTAATATTGGTGATTATCTGGTGATTGATGATGAGATTGTAAGAGTGAAGACAAATGTTCCAAGTACTCCTGCAAACCCAATCTTCGTCTTCCGTGGTGTATTAGGAACTCTTGCTGTGAGTCATGCGATTGGTAGTGTTGTAAGACGAATTCGTGTTAATCCAATTGAGTTAAGAAGACATTCTATCATGAGAGCATCTGGACATACTTTTGAGTATGTTGGTTATGGTCCAGGTAACTACTCAACTGCATTACCAGATAAGCAAGATCGTCAAATATCAGTAAAAGAAGAACTATTAGCACAATCAACTCGTAAAGATGGTGGTGTTAACTTCTATACTGGTATGAATGATAGAGGAGTTTCTTACTCTGGTAATAAGAGATTAAGTTCTGTTACTGGACAAGAAGATATCTTTGATACTCCTATTCAAACAGTGACTGGTGAAGATATTGGTAATTTTCATGGACTAAATGTAATTAATCCAATTGAAGGTAACTTTAGTCGTTCAATTCGTGTAGAAGGTGGTGCTGATAGTAAAGCAATCTCTGAGTTTAATGGTCCAGTAGTCTTAAGAGGTAAAGTAACCTCAACTTCTATTGATGGACTTGAAGCAAACTCACTGTTCTTACAAGGTGATGCAACAGTCTCAAGAAAGTATACTGTAGGTATTACTGAACCAACACTTTCAGGTAATCCTGGTGATATTGTATATCTTAATAACCCAACGAAAGGTGGTTATGTTGGTTGGACCTATACTTTAGATAATGAATGGTATCGTTTTGGAAATATAAGCATTTCTAAAGATGCAAATATTGGTATCTTTGATCAGGTTGGTATTGCTACAAATAATCCAGGAACATTAAAACTTCTTATTGGTTCTGGAACAACTCAAGTTTCTGTGAATGAAAATGGTGGAGTTGGTATTGGAACCACTGCAGATACATATAAACTTAACATCATCGGTGATACAAATATCTCTGGTAATGTTTATAGTCGTGTGTACTATGGTGATGGTAGTGGACTTACTAATATAAATGTTCCAGCAAGTGGATGGACTCAAATATCTGGAGGAATCTACAATACTTCACTTAATTCTGTTGGTATTGGAACTATAAATCCAAGATTTCCTCTTGAAGTTGGTGCAGAGGATTCTGGTGGAACATCATTATGGGTTAATAATCAAGGAAGATTTAATGATTCTTTAAGTGCAAATAATGTAATCATCACCGGTATTATTACTGCAAGTTCTTATAATCTTGATGGTGGTACTGGTAGTATTAATGCAGGTATTGTCACTACTGCAACTCTGGTAGTTGGAACTGGTGGAACTGCAATCACAAATGTAGGTTCTAATGTTGGTATTGGCACACTTGTCCCAAGAGCAAAACTTGATGTTGAGGGTACATTAAGAACTAAAGTCGTTAGAGAAGCAGTAGAGACACTTTCTATTGCATCAAATATTGTTACTGTTGACCTCTCAAAAGCACAGAATTTCTTATTATCTGCTACTGCAAATGTAAATCAGTTTACAATCACAAATACTCCAAGTGAAGTAAGTTCTTTTACGATTAGAATCACTCAAGATGCCACTGGTGGAAGGGTGATAGATATTGATGACTTTAGAACTTCTGGTGGATCACTGATTTCAGTATTCTGGCCAGGTGGAGGGGTTCTTCCTATTACAACTCCAACTGCAAATAGAAGTGACATTTATACCTTTAAGACTTTTGATGGTGGTTCTACTTGGTATGGTATTGTTGTTGGACAAAACTTCATAAACTAAAATGATCGGAAAACAAACGACTCTGGATCTGAACGGTCCTATTCTATCTTTTATACAACAACCTGTTGGAGCAAGTATATCCAATAATGGAACTACAACACTTGTAGGAATTGCAACAGCAACATTTCCAACACAAATTCCAGTAAATCCAGCAACAAATAGTGGATCTATAAGTTACAGATGGTATGAAGTTGGATTTGGACAATTGTCTGATGGTGTTAATGTTGCCGGTAGTGCTACAACATCATTAACAATATCAAATTTAACAACTCCTAAAGATAATCAAAGAAAATTTTACCTTAAGGCAGATTATGTTGCCTCTGCATATGGGTTAACCGGTGTTGCAGTTACTGTTGGGAGTGCTCGTTCTACAGGAAATGCAATAAATGAACCAATTAATTCTAATACAGCAAATGTCACTGTTCTTCCTTTAATTGAAATTATTTCACAACCGTCAAGTAGACAAGCAATCATAAACGGCAACGCAACATTTACTGTTAGGGCAGATTTAACAGATAGTTTCTTTACAAGTGGGTTGTCTTATCAATGGTTTGTTAATGGAGTCGCAATAAATGATGGTGAGTTTTCAATCCAAACAGTAGTAGAACAAGTAAACCAAACTTATAGTAATGATGCTTCTATAACAATACCAGCAGATGCACAAAATATTATAGTTACAGTTGCTGGTGCTGCTGGTGGCAAAGGTGGTGATGACCTCAATTCTCCTGGTGGTGCTGGTGGAAATGGTAGAGTAGGTACATTTTCTCTTCCAAATGGAGCAAGAACTTTAACATTTCGCATTGGTAGAAGAGGTAATGGTGGTAGTAGTGGAAACGTTAATGCTTTTGGGTCAGGTGGATTAAGTAATATAGCAGGCGGAGGGAGTGGTGGTGGAGCTGGTCCATTTGGTTGGTCTGGAGGGGGTGCTGGCGGTGGTGGTGCTACTGGAGTTTTTGATTCTTCAACTAATTCTTATATAATTGTTGCCGGCGGAGGAGGTGGAGGTGGAGGAGGTAGCTACGTACAAATTTTTGGATTAGATGGTAATCCGGCAACAGAATGGCAAACGGAAGTTGCTCCTATTACTAATGGTAGTATTGGTGTAAGTTGTCCTTCTGATGGTGGTGGCGGAGGAGGTGGTGGTGGTGGAGCTAGTGGAGGTGCCGGTGGAGCTAATGGTTTTGATGGATCATCTGGCAACAGAAGATCGCAAGGAGGTGGTGGAGGGGGATCTGGGTATAGACCTGATAAATCAACATTACAAACTGAAAGTGATAATAATAGCGATGGGTATGTTAATATTAAATTTACAACACAGACTTCAATACCAGGTATAACCGTACAAAAAACAACAAAAGTAACAGTATCAGGAACTAAAACACCTACACTTACAGTTAGATCTGATTCTATACTCACGGCAACGGTGAGATGTGTTGTATCAAATACACAAGCAACAAATTCCCCAGTTTCTTCAAATGATGTAAACTTTACTTCTATATCCAGTGCTGATCAATTTAATATTATTGTAGAATCAATAGGAGTAACAAATTCCGCATCAATTTCTTCTATTAATTTATTTAATGGTGAGTATGGATTTGTAACTACTAATGGTGATGTTAATTCTGGAGGAATAAATAACTTTTATAGTTTTTATGCTCCTGATAGAGATATAGATGTTGAAATGGATTTATATGGAGGGAAAGGAAATGATAATGGAACTTATTTGGGTGGGGAAGGTGGAGTATCAAGAATAAGATTTACAATGATAAGAAATACTGAATATGTAATTGCTGGACTTTCTCTTATAACAAAATCTCCATCTATTTATAGAAAAGGAAGTCTTATTGCTACTGTTGGTGCAGGTGGAAATGCTGGAACATTGGGTAGAGGTGGATTTGGTGGTGGAATTGGTGTTGCTGGTGAGAGTGGATTTGGAAGAAATGCTGGATTTGGTGGAGAGGCTATTTCTGCAGGAAATTTGCCTGCAAATGGAATTTTTGGTTCTGCTACGAATTTAACAGCAATCTCTCCAGATACTAAAGCAGTTGCTCCTAATGGAGGAAGATCTATTCCTTGTACAAGAGGTGTTTACTGGAGACAGCAAGGAGTGAGTCCTTGTAGTGATGTAGGAAATACTCAATTTAGGTTGTCTGATGGAACACTTGTAACCAATACTGCTTCAATTATAAGAGGATTTAAAGCAGGATATGGAATTAATGAAACTGCAGGTCTTGAATCCACAAATGGAGGTAGAGGTGGAAATGGTGCTACTGGTGGTTTTGGAGGCACTAATGGTTCTGGTGGTGGTGGAGGGAGTGGATATACTGATGGGTCTATTACAGTTGTAAGCACTCAAGTTGGAGGTAGCACTGAAAATGCAAAAGTTGTTTTAAGAGTAATATCCTCATCAATTGTGAGTGCAAGTGGATTATCACCAGGATTAGCAGGTAAGTTTTTCAATGGTGACTGGAGAGCAACTATTGCAACTGGAAATATAGGAACTTTACCACTAACTACAACCAATGATAGTAGCAATGTAACCGGAACTACTGGTCTTCCATCAGCAAATCACAGATATGGAGTAAATATATGGCCTTTCATAGAATACGGAAATGCTGCTCTTTCAAGCAATACTGGTCGTCTCGGTGATTTTTATGGATTTATTGCTATTGGGTATTTTACACCGCCAACAACAGGAACTTATACAATATTTACTTCTTCTGATGATGGAAGTGGTGTCTGGATTGGTGATTTGGCACTACCAGGAGCAACTAGAACCGATGCAAATGCTACATTAAACAATCGATTAGGTGGTGGTGGACCTCTTACTGAAAGGTCTGCAACAATATCATTAATTTCGGGAGTTAGATATCCCATAAGAATAGTGCATGAGGAAGGACAATCTAGTGATGGACTTAGATTTAGTTGGTCTGGACCTGGAATAAATAAGACAACTGATTTGCTCACTTACTTTAGCACTCCAACAACAGGAAACAATCCAACGGGAAACTACTTATAACTAAATAATTATTAGGATTGCAATTTAGATAAATAGTAAAAACAATACCGGGTGGAGAGTGAAACCCAATGTCTATCAACAAAAATTTCGTCATAAAACACGGACTTGAGGTAGATACAGACCTCGTTTTTGCTGATGCGAGTACCGGAAAAGTGGGTATCGGAACCACAACTCCAACAAGACAACTTGATGTAAATGGAGATATAAGACTTCGTGCTGGTCTTTATGACTTTGATAATCAAGTAGGTACTGCAAGTTCTGTATTACTTTCTACTGGTTCTGGTGTTAAGTGGGAATCAATAGCAACAGCAGCACTGCAAGGTGCTCAAGGTTTCCAGGGAGTACAAGGTGCTCAAGGATTCCAAGGTGCCCAGGGTTTTCAAGGTACTGATGGAAACTTTGGCGGTGCTACTTTTGATTACACCTTTGATACTTCTATTTCTGATACTGATCCAGGAACGGGTAAATTAAAATTTAATAATGCAGATATTACTCTTGCAACATCACTTTATATTGATGAGCAAGATGATGATTCAACAAATATAACTTCATTTCTTCAAACTATTGATGACAGTACTTCAACTATCAAAGGTCACTTTAGAGTATCTAGTCGTATAGATGCTTCTAAATTTGCACTTTTCACAATTTCTTCAACAGCAGAAAAAAGTGTTTATTTTGATGTTGTTTGTTCTTATGTATCTGGTAGTACTACAACATTTAGTAATTTAGAAGATATCATTATTACTTTTGCTCGTACTGGAGATAAAGGAGATATTGGTGCTCAGGGTGCTCAAGGTTCAGTAGGTGTTCAAGGATTCCAAGGTGCTCAAGGTTTAGTAGGTGCTCAAGGTTCAGTAGGTGCTCAGGGTGCTCAAGGTTTAGTAGGTGTTCAAGGATTCCAAGGTGCTCAAGGATTCCAAGGTGCTCAAGGTGTTGTTGGTGCTCAGGGTGCTCAAGGTTTAGTAGGTGTTCAAGGATTCCAAGGTGCTCAAGGATTCCAAGGTGCTCAAGGTGTTGTTGGTGCTCAGGGTGCTCAAGGTAGTGCAGGAACATCAATTGATATTATTGATTCTATAGAAAATGTATATGTTGATCCGCCGAACAATCCGCAAACAACCTTAAATGCTGCATTTCCTGCAGCAGAATCAGGTGATAGTGTTATTGATGAGGAAACTGGAGAACTATGGGTTTATGATGGTGTGACTTGGGATAATGTAGGAGGAATAGTAGGACCTCAAGGATTCCAAGGTGCTCAAGGTTTAGTAGGTGCTCAAGGTTCAGTAGGTGCTCAGGGTGCTCAAGGTTCAGTAGGTGTTCAAGGATTCCAAGGTGCTCAAGGATTCCAAGGTGCTCAAGGTGTTGTTGGTGCTCAGGGTGCTCAAGGTTCAGTAGGTGTTCAAGGATTCCAAGGTGCTCAAGGTTTAGTAGGTGCTCAAGGTTCAGTAGGTGCTCAGGGTGCTCAAGGTTCAGTAGGTGTTCAAGGATTCCAAGGTGCTCAAGGTTTAGTAGGTGCTCAAGGTTCAGTAGGTGTTCAGGGTGTTCAGGGTACTCAAGGTCGTCAGGGTGCTCAAGGTGTTGTTGGTGCTCAAGGTTCAGTAGGTGTTCAGGGTACTCAAGGTCGTCAGGGTGCTCAAGGTGTTGTTGGTGCTCAAGGTTCTGCTGGTCCTCAAGGTTCTGCTGGTTCTGCTGGTCCTCAAGGTTCTGCTGGTTCTGCTGGTCCTCAAGGTTCAGTAGGTGCTCAAGGTTCTGCTGGTCCTCAAGGTTCAGTAGGTGCTCAAGGTTCTGCTGGTCCTCAAGGTTCTGCTGGTCCTCAAGGTTCTGCTGGTCCTCAAGGTTCAGT
>Ga0213866_10001754_pt1 | contig 15874 bp, 15 predicted proteins | sample PICome_11_FD_160079 | JGI IMG/M metagenome (GOLD analysis project Ga0213866, IMG submission 160079) | Coastal seawater microbial communities near Pivers Island, North Carolina, United States - PICO284 | ecosystem: Environmental > Aquatic > Marine > Coastal | place: USA: North Carolina...
ACGGCGGCGAGCTCCTGATCGCTGAGGCTCGGAAGCCGATTCTGTTCGGCATCTCGTTGGATTTTCATCCCTGCTGCGTAGAGATCACGCAGCCGCCAGGGAATCCGAATGGTTCGGGAGCGATCACGGCGGTAATGCAGGATCTGGCCTGTAGCGCGCGACAGCAAATAGCTGCTTGGGCGCAGACCCCGATGCGGGTCAAATCGATCGAGGCCTCGGATCAAGCCAACCCGCGACTCCTGGAGCAGGTCGTCGAACTCTTCAGGTCCGCGTTGCTGTTGGCGACGAGCCGCGCAGTGGGCCAAGCCCAGGTTCTTGAGAACTTGTTGATTGCGCTGCGCAATGCAGTGGGGCAGGGAGCGGCGCCCTTCCTGCCTCAGGTGACGTGGAGAAATCAAGGGATCAGTGCAACTGATCCAACGGTTCAACGATCAGCCTCGTACCGGTTGGCCCTTAAGTGCCGCAGTTCGGCACTTTCGTGCCGGATCATGGGTGCAACAGTTTTGAACTGATGGACTGGCAAGCCGACGCCCTGGCAGCACTCAAAAAGGATGTTCCGTTCTTCGTTCGGCCTGCTGTGCGAAAACGCGTTGAGGCGATGGCGGGTTCAGAGGGACGCTCCGAGATCGATCTGGCCTATTACCAGTCCGCGAAGCAGGCGATGGCTCCCAGCTGAGTTCAGGAGGGGTCAAGATCGCAACGCTGAAGCTCCGGCTGGGTCAACCGGTCAATGATGCGTGCCATATCAACGGCGGTCAGTTCTCCGTTCTCGTCCCACTTAAGGGTTGTTTTGCGCTGGGCAGGGGGATGGCCGGTAGCGCCTTCTGCAGAGCGGTCAGGTCCCAAGTCCGATCACCAATGTCAGGAGAGCAACACATTAGCCGTCTCTCTGGAGGCTGTTTACACGCTGATAGGTGTTGATGTGTTATGTGGCGCGAAGCCAGCCCACTCCCGCAAGGGTGCCCATTGATCCATGCGCTGGTCCAGCCAGCGGTGGCCATCGGCATTGAGATGAATCCCATCGGGTTCCATCCAGGTCAGCCAGTCATGCTCCATCTGCATGTCCTGATGCAAGGACAGGAACGGCACATCTGCCTCGCGACACTGGTCTGCCAGGGCTGCTTCCGTTGCCGCAATCTGCCGGTTGCTGTACCAAAGGCAGCCGGCAAAGGGCATGACGTGCTCATCCACCGGTGTCAGGCCAAGCACAAAAACCTGCACCTCTTGGGTCATCTCGCTGAGCAGCTGACCCATGCCAAAGGAAAAGGCATCCACATCCAGTTGTGGTCTGCCGTCGATCCGGCCCACTCTTGCGGTGTCATTCAGCCCCACACTCAGCAGGAGTCCACCGGGTGTCTGGCGGCGCAGTTCCCCACGGCAGGACCACTCGCTGCGCCAGCGGGCGGCGACGCGTTCTAGGCCGTCGCCGCGTACGCCGAGGGGATAGATCACGGGAGCGCCGGGCAGATTCATCCAGCGCAGCCGAAGCCTTTGACACCAACCTCCCGCCTCACGGTCGCCCCATCCGTGCACACCACTGTCCCCGAGCACGAGCAATTGACGGGGGACCTCGATCGAACCGCTCATAAGGACATGGCTCGGCTGTTCCAGCTCCCCTGAAGTCGTTCACCCAGGCTCTCACCCATCAGCGTGAGCAGCGTGGAGATCAGTACGATCCAGAACACCAACGGCCAGTGAAAGGAGCTGAGGGCTTCCATCAGCTGCCAGCCCAGGCCAGCCCCACCCACCATTCCAATGATCGCGGTGTCGCGCAGGATCACATCCAAGCGATAAGTCGCGTAGGCGAGGTAAGAGCGGCTGACATCCGCCAGAGGGCCGTAGAGCCAGCTCACTTGGGGTGAAGCGCCGCAGGACTTCAGGGTCTGGACAGAGCGCAATCCCGTGCTGCGGACATCGTCGATCAACACCCGCCCCATCACACCGCTGTGATGAAGACCAAGGGCCAACCCAGCTAGCGCCAGGCTCGGTTTGGCAAGCATCAGCAGCAGGAGTGCGATGAGAGGCGCTGGGAGCAGTCGAAACGCTGCCCACACCACGCCCTGCAGGCGCAGGCTGGCCTGGCTGGGCCAAAGGAGAAGCATCAGAGGTGGCAGGCCAGTGGCGATGCAACCGGCAACCAGAGTGATCCATACCGTGGCTCCAATCACCCCTGGCCAGTGGATTTCCAGGGCAGCAGAGAAGTCTTGGGATCCGCCCATAAGGGTTCCCAAGACCATGGACCACTCACCCACAGGCCAGGCCAATTGCAGATCCAGCTGTGTGCTCCATGCGAGAGCGACCAACGGGCTGGCCACCACTACAGGGAGAATCAACAAGCGCGAGCAGGCGCGGAGCTTTCGCAGCAGAAGGTCGAGCACCACCATGGCTATGGCCAGCAACCACAGGCCACTCCACATCTCCTGAAATTGCAGTGAGCGCAGGCTCAGGCTGAGGTCTGTGCCCAGGCCACCGAGGCCGAACACACCAAGAATCAGGGCAGAACGAAGGGCACAGTCGAGACGGTGGCCAATGTGGTCGCTGATCGGCCGAGCCAGCGGAGGCGCGAGGCCAGTGAGCATCACAGCCCATGGTGTAGCTCCTGCACCCATGAGCGCAGGGATCGCAGGGGAGACGTGGCAATCCACCTGATCTGCAATCACCCGTGCCATCAGAACCGTGTAAGGAATGGCAATAGCGCAGACCGCTACCCAGCCATTCAGTCCGAACACTTGCAGGAGCAACAGCCCCCAGATCAATTCATGCACGGCGCGCAGGGGGGCCAGGCCACGCCGCAGAACCACAGCAGGCCAATGCACTCCCACAAGGATCTCCCAAAAGGTGCTGGAGCTCAGCAGTCCAAGGGCCACGCCGAGAACGCTGCTGACACCCCACGACAGCAGCGCAATCACAACGGTGATCTGAAGCCCGTTGATCAAGCTGCCCAGGACGATGGGATCCATCGACGGCTGCACTGCTGCAGCGGCGAACTGCTGAAGGAGAGCCAGCCCTCCAGCATGACCATCCCGCAACAGCACCACCAGAATTCCCACCAGGCTCAGGCTTGGCAGCAGGGGGATCAGCGGCAGCGCAGGTTTCAGGCTGATGCGTAAAGCCATTCCAACTGATCACGATGGATAGCCTCCGGTGCCGCATCGATCGCCAGGGCACCATCACGGAGCCCTAAAACACGATCAAATCGGTCAATCAAATCCGGGCGGTGAAGGCTGATCAGGCATCCCGGTGACAGCAGAAGCGTGTTGAGCACATCAGCAGCAAGGGTGGGATCAAGTGCGGAGAGGGGCTCGTCAGCCAGAACCATCTCAGGCCGTTGATGCAACAAACGGGCCAGGGCCACCCGTTGTCGCTGCCCTCCTGAAAGCTTTCCAACGGGTTGCTGGATCAACTCGGGTTCGAGATTCACCTGGCTCATCACCGCCAGGCAGGCGTCGTGGTCCAGGGGGCCCAGCAGGTTGCGAAGGGCCCACAGCAGACCATGTCGCCCGAGGGCGCCGCTGTTGATGTTCTGCATGACGCTCAATTCCTCCACCAGGCGGAGGTCCTGCCAGAGGGTGCCCATGCGCCGCCGTTGCCGGCGCGACAGGTGTTGATGGGGTTGACCGCACCAGTGAACCGACCCTGCATCGGGGCTTAAGGCACCGTTGCAGAGCTTCAACAGGGTGGTTTTGCCGGCACCACTGGCGCCGAGCAAAACCACACGCTGGTCGGCACGAAGCGTGAGTGTGATGGGTTGGAGCCGGTGCCTCAGGCAGGCCTGTTGCAGCTCCAGAAGAGCCGTCAACGGATCTTTCCGAGCTGGCGTCCCACGGTTTCGATCATCACGTAGTCCTCGTTTTGAGCAGGGATGAAACGTTCTGCACCGAACAATTCCAGAATCGCGGAGCCGTTTTCCGTCTGTGCAGACAGCTCAAGCAACGCGGATTGAAGGTTGTCGGTGAAACCATCGCCGAAACGATCATCCAAACCGGGGCGCACAACCCAGTGGTAATCCACGTAAGGAGGTGTCCTCCAGATCACTGAAACCTTGTCGGTGTCCACACGGCCATCGGAAACATTGCTGCGCCAGACCTGCTCGTTCAAGGCACCTACCTCGTAGGCACCGCTTTGCACCAGGGCAATGGTGGCGTCGTGGCTGCCGCTGAAGCCGGGGCCACCCCCCGCCAGGTCCTCAGGTTTCACGCCGTTTTTCCCCATGAAGTACTGGGGCATAAGACGTCCTGAGGTGGAGCTCTCCGAGCCAAAGGCCAGGCGCCGTCCCTTCAGTTCAACCAATTGGTCAGCACTGGTGAAGGGGCGCAAACCACTGGCGCCATTGGCGATGAACACGCTGGTGAATTCCGCATCGATGTCCCTTTGTGCCAGCACCCGGGCTCCAGGCGTCTGCAGCCTGGCCTGCACACCGGTGAGTCCACCGAACCAGACCAGATCAAGGCTGCCGGTGCGGAAAGCACTCACCGCCGCTGCATAGTTGCTCACCGGCGCGTAACGCACAGGAACATCGAGCTTGTCGCTGAGTTCCTCCGAGAGAGTGCCGTACAGGCGGTTCAGTTTCTCGGGGTTCTGGTCGGGAATGGCACCGATCTGAAGAACGGCCTGCCTGGTGTCTTTCTGGGGTGCACCGCAGCTGGTCATGGTGGCCGTGATGGACAGTCCGGCGATCAAACCGGTGGCCACCACGACCCAGCGTTCTCGTACAGACATTCAGAAATTGGATGTGATCAGATGGGATCAGAAGGAACCAAGCAGTCGCTTCAGTCGCTTCAGTCCATCGTTGATCGTCTCATCCGCTACTGCACAGGACAGTCGGATGCAGCGGTCATCGCCGAAGGCCAGGCCAGGAACCATGGCCAGACCCTCCTGTTCCAGGGCTTGCCGGCAGAACTCCATGGAATCAACAGCTCCGTCCGGCAGGCGCGGGAAGGCATAGAAGGCCCCCTGGGGTGGGGTCAAGGTGATGCCCTCCAGCGCCTGCAGGCCCTTGGTGAGCAGCGTGCGGCGGCGGTTGTAACTGGTGGCCATGTCGCGAACACAATCCCTGGAACCCTCGATTGCAGCCAGGGCTCCGCGTTGGGCAAAGCTGCACACATTGCTGGTGCTCTGGCTCTGCAGGGCTGAGGCAGCCTTGATCACGGCAGCATCTCCAGCCAGATAACCAAGGCGCCAGCCCGTCATCGCCCAGCCTTTGGCAAAGCCGTTCACGGTGAAGCAACGCTCGCGGATCCCCTCGGCGATGGCCGCAAAGCTGCAGTGCTGCTGACCGTCCGCCAGCAAATATTCATAGATCTCATCGCTCATCACCATCAGTTGAGGGTGCCTGGCCACCAACGCGGCGAGTGCCTCGAGCTCAGCCCGTGTCATCAACTGACCGCTGGGGTTCCCAGGCGAATTGATCACCACAAGACGGCTGCGAGGAGTGATCTTCTGTTCCAGCAGTTCCAGGTCGAGCCGGAAGCCCTCCTCAGCCTTTGTGGGGATGATTGTGGTGGTGGCACCGGCCAGGGCGGCCATTTCCGGATAGCTCAGCCAGTACGGCGCTGGGAGGAGCACCTCATCACCGGGATTGAGGAGCACCTGGAACAGGTTGTAGATGGCCTGTTTGCCACCGTTGGTCACCAGCACCTGCTCCGGTTGGGTCGGAATCCCGTTCTCCAGGCTCAGCTTGTGAGCGAGGGCAGCACGCAGATCGGGATCGCCGGCTGCGGGGCCGTAACGGGTGAACCCCTTGGCAAGGGCCTGCTGGGCTGCTTCAACGATGAAATGGGGCGTCTCAAAGTCCGGCTCACCGGCACTGAGGCTGCAAATGTCTTTGCCGCTGTCACGCAAGGATTTGGCTTTGGCGCTGATCTCCAACGTCAAAGACGGCTTGAGGGCCACAGCCCGGTGGGAAAGTTCTGGCGGGCGAGACATCGGTAACGCACCACCCCGCGGTGCGTTTAAAACGTCATCATCCTGCCGCAGATGGTGTCGCAGACAACCTTGATTTCACCGCAATGATGAACGCGATGCAGATCAGCTGGGTGCTGGCCGCTGAAGACACGAACAGGCTCGGCCGTTTTTACAGCGAGCTGTTTCAAGCCGGGTTGCTGCCTGGGGTGGCGGATCATCACTGCATCGTTCAATTCAGCGACGGCACCCGCCTGGAGATTTACAAGCCTTCCAGCAAGCGACCCTTTCCCACAAAGGGACGTGCCCTAGCCCCTTGTTTACGTCTCTCGCCATCACGGGATCCCCTGCCCGAGCTTCAACGGCTTGTGAGCACGGCCCTGCAGCAGGGTGGATCGCTCGTGGAGGATGCGCGGGTCGAGCCCTTTGGAGCTGAGGCCTGGATCCACGACCCTGAAGGCAATCCTCTGTTGTTGTTGGTCCCCTTGGCCTCTGCCGCTTCGATGTGATGACCGGCTCCATCCTTGAGGCATGCAGTGATTGCAAGGCCTGTGATCTCGCCACCACCCGACAGACGGTTGTGATCAGTCGCGGTAATCCGGAGGCTGATCTGATGCTCATTGGCGAAGCGCCAGGGGCTCAGGAAGACATGCAGGGCCTTCCGTTTGTCGGGCGCTCCGGTCGTGCCCTCGATCAATTGCTGCGGGAAGTGGACCTGGACCCCGCTCGTGACCTTTACATCTGCAACGCGGTCAAATGCAGGCCCCCCAACAACCGACGACCGAAAAAAGCTGAGTTGGCAGCCTGCCGGTCCTGGCTTGATCTTCAGCTGGCTGCCGTTGATCCAAAGGTGATCGTGCTGACGGGAGCCACCGCGGTGGAGGCCATTCTTGGAATCAAAGGCGGCATGACCCAGCTTCGCGGTCAGTGGCAGGCCTGGAGTGGACGGGCGGTGATGCCGATTTTTCATCCCTCCTATCTCTTGCGCAATCCCTCCAAAGCTGCCGGTGCCCCCATCGATCTGACCCGACAGGATCTCGCCGCGGTTCGGCGCAGGCTGTGCGAACGTTGACGCGCTTCACCACCGGCCCCATGACTGCCCTGGATCGGCGCTACGACACCCAGATCCACCGCCGTGTGACCCGCACCGTGATGGTGGGGGATGTGCCTGTGGGCAGCGAGCACCCGATCGTGGTGCAGTCGATGATCAACGAGGACACCCTCGATATCGATGCTGCTGTGGCCGGCATCATCCGCCTGGCTGAAGCCGGCAGTGAAATCGTCCGGGTGACCACGCCTTCGATGGCCCACGCCAAGGCGATGGGACAGATCCGTCAGGAGTTGCGTCAGCGGGGTTGCACGGTTCCCCTGGTGGCCGACGTCCACCACAACGGCGTCAAGATCGCCCTGGAAGTGGCCCAGCACGTCGACAAGGTGCGGATCAATCCAGGTTTGTTCATCTTCGACAAGCCTGATCCGAACCGGGAAGAGTTCAGCCCGGAAGAATTTGCCGCCATTGGCCAGCGCATCCGGGATACGTTCGAGCCCCTGGTGACCCTGCTGAGGGACCAGAACAAAGCACTTCGCATCGGTGTGAACCATGGCTCCCTGGCGGAGCGGATGCTGTTCACCTATGGCGACACCCCTGAGGGGATGGTCGAATCAGCCATGGAGTTTGTACGGATCTGCCATGAGCTGGATTTCCACAACATCGTGATTTCGATGAAGGCCTCCCGGGCTCCGGTGATGCTTGCGGCCTACCGCCTGATGGCGGACACCATGGATAAGGAAGGCTTCAACTACCCCCTGCACCTGGGCGTGACCGAAGCCGGTGATGGTGATTACGGCCGGATTAAAAGCACCGCCGGCATCGCCACCCTGCTGGCCGATGGACTTGGCGACACCCTGCGGGTTTCGTTAACCGAAGCCCCCGAGAAAGAGATTCCAGTCTGTTATTCGATTCTCCAATCCCTGGGTCTGCGCAAGACCATGGTGGAGTACGTCGCCTGTCCCAGCTGCGGCCGAACGCTCTTCAACCTCGAAGAGGTGCTGCACAAAGTGCGCAACGCCACCTCCCACCTCACAGGATTGGACATTGCCGTAATGGGTTGCATCGTCAATGGTCCTGGCGAGATGGCCGATGCTGATTACGGCTACGTCGGCAAAACCCCTGGCGTGATTTCGCTGTATCGCGGTCGTGATGAGATTCGGAAGGTGCCGGAAGCCGAAGGCGTTGAAGCCCTGATCCAGTTGATCAAAGAGGACGGTCGCTGGGTGGAGCCCGCCTGATCTGGTTAGGCTGAAGAAGCAGCCCTGAGGGGACATGGTTCGGAGTCAGCGTCTGCGTTCTTTGGTTCGATCGACTCCGTTGCTGCTGTTGCTCGGCGTTGGCGGTGTTGTTACCGCCATGGGCATCAGTTCACCGGGCCTCTCCTTGCCATCGGCCTCCGGCGGATCCATTCACGACAGTCCCAAGGAGGTGATTGACCAGGTTTGGCAGATCGTCTATCGGGATTACCTGGATTCCACCGGGGCCTACGACGAGACAACCTGGCGTCAATTGCGCAGCAGCCTGCTGAGCAAGTCCTATGGGGGCAGTGCCGAGTCCTATGAGGCAATTCGCGGCATGCTGGCCAGCCTCGATGACCCCTACACGCGTTTTCTTGATCCGAAGGAGTTCAAGGAAATGCAGATCGACACCTCAGGTGAACTGATGGGTGTGGGCATTCAGCTCAGCCTCGACAAGGACACCAAGGAGTTGGTTGTTGTTTCCCCAATTGAGGGAACTCCCGCCTCCCGTGCCGGGGTTCAGCCCAAGGATGTGATCGTCTCCATTGACGGTGCCTCCACGAAAGGCATGACCACCGAAGACGCCGTCAAATTGATCCGGGGTCCGGAGGGCACCGATGTGGTGCTGGGGCTCAGGCGCCAGGGTCAGGTGCTGGATGTGCCGCTGAAACGGGCACGCATCGAGATTCATGCTGTCAAGTCCAAGCTCAACACGGCCCCCAACGGCCGCAAGGTGGGCTACATCCGTCTCAAGCAGTTCAATGCCAACGCCACGCGCGAGATGCGTGCGGCCACCAAGGAGCTCGAATCCCAGGGAGCTGAAGGCTATGTGCTTGATCTGCGCAGCAACCCTGGTGGCTTGCTTGAGGCCAGCGTTGACATCGCCCGGCAATGGCTGAACGAAGGCACCATTGTCAGCACCCGAACCCGTGAAGGCATACGCGATGTGAGGCGCGCCACTGGCAGTGCAATTACGGACAAACCATTGGTGGTGCTGATTGATCAGGGATCCGCTAGTGCCAGTGAAATTCTTTCAGGGGCGTTGCAGGACAATTCCCGTGCTCAGCTCGTCGGTCAGAAGACGTTTGGCAAAGGTCTTGTTCAGGCCGTTCGCGGCCTGGCCGATGGATCAGGCCTGACCGTCACGATCGCCAAATACCTGACTCCCAAGGGAACAGATATTCACAAAAACGGGATCAAACCAGACATCGAGGCACCGATGTCCGAGAAGGAATTAAAAAATTTCTCGGTTGAAGACCTGGGAACCCAAAAAGACAGCCAATACAGAAGGGCTGAAGGAACCTTGGTGAAACAACTCAATGCAATCCAGGCAGGTACGACGTTTCAACCGGGTACAGCCAATTTGAGTTACGCCATCCCGTAGGTCAGGCAACCGGCTGCATCAGTCCACCGCCACCGCCGCCGTTGGAATCGTCGTCGTCGGAAGCACCAGGCTGGAACAAGGCGTAAACACCGAGGGCTGTGGCACAGAAGACGCCGCTGATCAGTTCCAGGGAGATGCCACCGGCACCGATCTCGACGAATTCACCCATGTCCAACGGATTTCGTTGAACCCAATGTAACGAAGAATTGCGTGGTTGGTAACGTTTTTCTCAGAATTGGTTTCAGGCTTCAGACCTGAACCACCTCTTCGTTCTTGGCACGCAGCTCTTCCTGCCGCTGTGCCTCGGTTTTGCCATCGGCATCAGGAATCTGGACTGCCATCAGTCGCAGCCATTCCATCAGCTGTTCCAGTTGCTTCTCCATGGGGAGAACACCGAGACCGCGGGCCATCACCTTGTGCTGGATGCCGCTGCCGGCCTGATACACCAAACGGCCATGCAGATGCTGAGGCAACCCCTGGCGCAGCAAACGGAACGCCGGTTCCTCCATGGGAGTTTCGAGCACGATGTTGGGCTTTTCCGGTTTGATCCTGGAAAAGCCGCACCGCTTCGCCAGAAGTTTGAGTTCCATCAGCTGCAACAGCGACACCACGGCAGCGGGCAGCGCTCCGTAGCGATCGGCCCAACCCGCGGCCAGCTCCACAAGCGCTTCGGCCGTCAGGCAGTCGGCTGCAGCTCGGTAGGCCGCAATTTTTTCGTCTGGATCGGTGATCCAGTCAGCAGGCACGAAGGCCGTGACCGGCAAGTCCACCTGGGTGTCCTCAACATTAGGGATGTCTTGCCCCTGAATTTCGGCAAGAGATTCCTGCAGCATCTCCATATAAAGGTCGAAGCCGATGGTTTCCATCTGGCCGCTTTGTTGCACACCAAGCAGATTGCCCACCCCACGGATTTCCATATCCCGCATGGCGAGCTGATAACCGCTGCCGAGTTGGGCGAACTCCTGAATGGCGCGCAGCCGCTGACGGGCGGTGTCGCTGAGCGATGCATTGCCGGGATAGAACAACCAGGCATGGGCCTGAATCCCACTGCGACCGACCCGTCCCCGCAGTTGGTACAGCTGGGCCAGGCCAAAACGGTGGGCGTCCTCTATCAGGATCGTGTTGACGCGAGGAATGTCCAGGCCGCTTTCCACAATCGTGGTGCAGAGCATCACGTCGGCTTCGCCGGCGTTGAACGCCACCATGGCGTTCTCCAACTCGCCTTCAGCCATCTGACCGTGAGCCACCAAAAGCTTCAGGCCTGGCAGCATCTCGCGTAGGCCTGCAGCAACCTCCTCGATTCCTTCCACCCGGGGAACCACATAAAACACCTGGCCCCCACGATCCAGTTCCTGGCGGATGGCGCTGCGCACCGCCTCCGGATCCAGAGAAGCCAGGTGCGTCTTAATCGGACGGCGCAGCGGCGGTGGTGTGGTGATCAGGCTCATCTCCCGCACCCCCGAAAGGCTCATGTAGAGCGTTCTGGGAATCGGCGTTGCCGACAGCGTCAGCACGTCCACGTCCTTCCGCAGCACTTTGATCTTTTCCTTTTGGTTCACACCGAAGCGCTGTTCTTCATCCACCACCAACAGACCAAGCTCTTGAAATGACGCTCCTTTGCTGAGCAACTGGTGGGTTCCCACCACGGCGTCGATGGTTCCCTGCTTCAGGCCATCGAGAATGGATTTGCGTTCTGATGCTGTTCGGAAACGATTCAGCAGAGCCACCTTGATCGGATACGGCGCGAAGCGTTCCGAGAGCGTGCGCCAGTGCTGTTGGGCCAACACCGTTGTCGGAGCCAGCATCGCCACCTGTTTTCCAGCGGTGATGGCTTTGAAGATGGCGCGGATCGCAACTTCGGTCTTGCCGAAGCCAACGTCCCCGCACACCAGTCGGTCCATCGGCTCCTGCCGTTCCATGTCCCGTTTCACATCGGCCGTGGCCTTCAGTTGATCCGGCGTCGGGTCATAGGGGAACGACTCCTCCATTTCCACCTGCCAGGGGCCGTCGGTGGGGAAGGCAAAGCCTGCGGCCTGTTGCCGTTCCGCGTACAGCTTCACCAGATCAAGGGCAACCTTACGAACCGCCTTCTTGGCCCGTTCCTTGGCCTTGTTCCAGGCCGTGCCACCCATGCGGTTGAGCTGCGGGGGTGTTTCACTCGTGGCCCGGTAACGCCCCAGGCTTCCGAGTTGATCGGCGGCAACCCGAAGGATTCCATCGGCGTACTGCACCACGAGGTAGTCGCGGATATCGCCTGACATCGCCAGTTTTTCCATGGCTTTGAAGCGGCCAATGCCATGGTTTCGATGCACCACAAAATCGCCCGGGCGCATCTTGTTGGGATCCACCGTGCGGCTGGCTGCCTTGCGGCGACGTCGTACATAGCCACTGGAACTGAGGCTCTGCTGCCCGAAGAATTCGCGGTCGGTGACCAGGGCTACCCGCCAGGCCGGGAGCTGTAAGCCCTCGAGTTCCGCGGTGCCCCTCACCTTCAGAGCAACAGGGGTGTTCTGCTCGATCAGGCGAGCGATGGCGTTGCTATCGCCCGTGTTCGGAACAAACCGGCTGATGCAGTCGTGCTCCTCCAGCAGAGCAACCGCTCGGCTGGGTTGCGCAGACACCAACCAAACGGCCGTGCGCTCGGTCTGGAAACCCTTGATCAGTTCCCCGAGTTTTCCAAATTGGTTGGGGTAGGCCGCAACAGGACGGCTGGCGAGGTCGAAGCTGTTGGGGTGCTGGTCAACTTCGAGCAGTTCTGCCATGTCAAAGCCATGGAAGACCTCCGTCAGGGCATAGGCGGCTTCAATCTCACGGTGCAGAACCGCTGGCCAGAGCCGATCACGATCGCCCTCGTCCAGACCCACCTCAGCAGCCATGTCGTGGTGATGTTCCTCCACATGGCTGAGCCACTGTTGTCCGTGGGCCAAGCCCTGGCGTCGCTCATCGATCACCACTGTTGTGGTGTCCGGGAGGTAGTCGAGAAGCGAGGCGGGTTGCCCCCAGGCGAGCCCCATCAACCGGCGCATGCCTTCCGGAGTTCCGCCGTTTAAAAGCTGCTCTGTGCCCTCAGCACCGAGCAATCGGTCCAGTCCATCAGGCATGGACTCCCGCAGCTGGTCAGCGGTCAGCGGACCAAATCCCGTGGGTGTGAGTCGAAGCGCATCGACGGGGTCCAGTGAGCGTTGGCTGGCTGGATCGAATTCCCGCAGCTTGTCGAGTTCTTCACCAAAAAATTCAAGCCGAACAGGCAGCTCACTGCTCACCGGGAAGATGTCGACAATGTCGCCGCGACGGCTCCAGCTCCCCTCCTGCTCAATGGTGCTGACCCGCTCGTAGCCAAGTTGGGCCAGCGTCTCGCCCAGTATCTCCAGATCAACCTCATCCCCTTTGCGCAAGGTGCGCGTTTTCGTTTTCAGAACATCCGGCGGGGGGAGATGTGGCTGCAAACAACGTTCCGTGGCCACGATCGCCCAGGACGAGGCAAGCGGATCACCCAGAAGGTCACTCAGAACCTGAAGCTGGCCCCAGGTGATTTCACTAGTGGGATCGAAGGGTTCATAGGGAGAGCCTTCGCTGGTGGGATACAGGCTGGCCTGAGACCAGCCCATCAACTCCAGAAGCGCCGTCCATCGCCCTGCTTCTTCAAGGGTCGGCACAACCACCAGCAAGGGCGAGTCTCGCCTTTGAGACAACGCACTGGCCACAAGTGCACGGCTGCAACGACCTGCGCCACGCATCAACAGGCGCTCGGTGCGGCTCGAGCGCTCATCGAGCTCACCGGTGAGTGCAGTTTCCTGCAACTTGGTCACCAGGGAACGGAGCGGCATGGAGCAGACCTCGGCAATCAATGATCTTCGCAATAAGGTGCCAGCAGCTGCGTTTCAACGGCCGATGTCGCGCTATCGCTGCCCCTCCTGCTGTTGCGGACCGGCAGTTGTGCTCCACCCTCCCAAAGGCGTCATTCCCCTCTGTGCGAGCTGCGCTTCACCGTTGCAACGTCAGCCGTTGGTGCGGCCGATTCCATTGCTAGTGCTGCTCACGGTGGGAGGTGTGCTCGTGGCGTCGTCCATTCCCATCCTGTTCACTCCTGAACCAGCACCTCGATCCAGGCCTGAAAAGCTGGCCTAGGGCAGAGTCTTCGCTTCAATGCACCGGTGTTGGAGCATTCATGACCCTCGGCCGTTTTCTGATCTTCTTCGTGATCGGGCTCGTACTCGCCATCACGATTCCCCAGTTGTGGTGGTTGCTGTGGGTTCTTGGTGCCTCAGCTCTGCTGGTTGTTTTTCAGCTGATTCGCCCCTGAATCTCTGTTGCTTCAGGCCGAGGCTGACTCAGGACAGCCAACAGGCATCCACGGAAAAGGTGAGTACGTCATGGGCCTCTGGATGGTCGCCAGATGTGATGGCGACACAGGCCAGCTGACCATCGTTAAAACAGGTTTTTGACTTGAGCACAAATTTGGCGGCGTCATTGTGCGACCACACCGCTAGACCTTGCTGATCGGCTTCGTCGCTGTACACCTCCCAGAGTTCGGCGAACCTCTCACCTTCAGAACCCTGGAGAAATTCATCGAGTGCTTCATCAGCACCTACTTCACGAAAGCGTTCCAGAAAACAGCGCATTAAAGGGTCGTCGATCACATTGCTTGTGGCAATGGCACCCGTAATGCCGCGTACCGACGTTCGAACAACTCTGTTCGGATCAGTGCGAGCATCGATGATCACAACAGGACATTGAAGATCCCAAGCGCTCCGGTTCCTGAGTTCGCGCCCTGCTTCGGACAAGTCGTCCCGCAGTTCGGTGATCAACCGCCGTACGAGAAGGGTGGGATCGTCCATGTCTGAACCTAACGCAAGCCTTACTTGCAACATTGGCTCGTTAAAGATTGGAAACGTTGCATGCTGCAGGCAACACTTGGCGGACAATGCTCGCTATGGGCAATGCGTCCCAATGCTGGTGTTCCGGATCGAGTACTTGGCCCTGATCCAGTCATGGATCGACTGATCAATTGATTTATTGCGCGCGTTCACAGTGTCCAAATTCACTCTCGCCTGTCTAGCTGTCGTAACACTGATGCAGGTTGGTGAAAGGATGCTCGCTCAGGCCGGTGCCTGCCAAAGCTATGAGGCGGCGTACAACCTTGAGGTCCTCATGCGTGATGGATTAACGCTGAATCAGGCCAAGGAGAGCGTGATCAACGATGGCTACTCCGACGGATCCAAAGCTTGCTTTTCCGCCATCAAGCAGGAAATCAATCAAATGCCCTATGCCTTTCCACTGGTCCATCAAGCTTTGTACAAAAGATCGCGCCGATAGTGCTTCTTGTGCTGAGCTCCCTGACTGATCCCTTTCGCTGGTTGATCTGTCTTACTGGGATCGTGGCGTCCTCATGATGTGAAAGACATTGAACGGCATTTATTCCAGAAAAATCATGCTGTATAATTTCGAGAGACGAAACAAAGGCCATTACAACGGCGTTGACATCAAGAGTGGCAGATCAGAAATCTCAGCATTTGGCCAAAGCTGCAGAATTCTATTCAAGAGCTAAGGAGTTGATCGAAGTTGATCATGACTGGCAGTCTTCAGGCTCAATGATTCTGAGGGCACTTGCCGAAGAAAGGAAGTCTGAAAATACTGGCCTGCAAGTGATGAATGTAATCAAGTTTCAAAAACCCAAAACCAAACTTGAATTCAAGTTCCGTAGCTGAGATCAATGCCGACAAGGTCTGATCGGCTCAAGCGCGTCAACCGATTCATGTCTTGAACTTTTTTTATGACGGAGCTTGCTCTCTGGGAGTCTTGCCTTTTATCAATTGTGGTCGTCAATAGCTTGCAGGAGCCATTTCCCCCTTCAGGAAAGAAGCAGGGGAAATGGCCGGGATGCGCAGAGTGTTAAGACGATTCACTCTGCTGCAAACGGCATGGACGCCGTATCCGTCCTTGCCGCAAACCTGTTGTAAGCCAACACATCAAGTGTTTCCTGAGTTTTAGTGCTTATTGAGCCAGGCTGATCGTTTGCTCTTCCAGCAGCATGTTGAACTGGAGCAGTTGTTCGTCGCTGAGCTGCTGGCGAGTGGTCGAACCCAATTGTTGTTGCAGAAAAGCCCGGGCTTGATCGGAGCTCCAGCCGAGCTGCTTCAACATTGAATCCCCCTGTTGGAGAAGGTCACCACGACGGACGGGTGTAGGTGCTGTGGATGCATCGTCGTTGGCTTGAATCAACTTGAGCTGACGCAGGTAAGCCACCAGGTCGGCATAGCGCGTGAGTTTGTGACGGCTGCCAAGACCGAAAGCTCGCGT
>Ga0213866_10001756_pt1 | contig 15872 bp, 13 predicted proteins | sample PICome_11_FD_160079 | JGI IMG/M metagenome (GOLD analysis project Ga0213866, IMG submission 160079) | Coastal seawater microbial communities near Pivers Island, North Carolina, United States - PICO284 | ecosystem: Environmental > Aquatic > Marine > Coastal | place: USA: North Carolina...
CGTAAATCATTTAGGGCAAGGCATAAGTGTGCCACTGCCAAAGACAAGTTCACTGCAAGATATTGGTCCTGCAAGAAATGGTAATCAATGGCTAAGAATTCATTAGTAGGAAACATCCAGAAACGTCAGAAGGCGGGTAAGAGCCGTTCTAAGAAAAACAGCACAATCAGCCCTAAAGCTTACAAAGACATGCAAAAAGGTTGGCCTAAGAAAAAAGGCAAGAATTAATGAAAGCCTATGGCCTCAAAGGAACCTATGAGAAGGTTCGGGCTGCTAATGGTCCTGCACAGCATATTGCTTGCGCTATGTGCGGTTTGATTATGGCAGGCATGTTTGCAGGTCACGTAGAAACAATGCTTATCTGTGCTTGGGGTACGATGAGCATTTTAGTCGTTCTAGCGACAGTTTGGTTACCCCGCATTCTTTTGAAGTACACGCTACTGGCAGACTTTGTTCTAAGCATGATCGTCCTGTTTCAGTACATGATGTACGAAGAACCAAAGCCAATGGAGAATGTTTACTTCACGGCAACAGCTAATGGGATGGAAGCGGCTGTACGGCCTATGACCCACATGCCCATGACAACAATAGATGAGGTAGCACACGCAGCGGCATTGATATGGTTAGCGGGGTGGAGCCTGTATCTAGCGAACCTAGTCCATAGACAAATACTAGAACATAAGAGATTCGTAGATGCCCACTGATCAGTTAGTTCCAATCATTGTAGCTTTGGTGTCTGCAGGGGGTCTTTGGACCTATCTGTCTAAACGTGCAGAACACAGATTTAAAGCTAGTCAGGAAGACAAAAACCAACGTGCGGAGTTTCAGGAAACTCTAAAGGAACAGGTAGATCGCCTGTCTGAGAAGTTGGATAAAGTCCTAGAGGACAAAGAACAATTGCTACGTGAAGTCTCAGAACTGAAAGCATCACTGGCCCGTGCTGAAGCGACTATTCAGCATCTTGAACAAAGGTTGATGAGTAAATGAGTGACGCACCAAAACGATACACAGAAAAACAAGAAGCGTTTCTTGAAGCCCTGATGGGCGAGGCAAAAGGTAACTTGCGCAAGGCAATGGACATTGCGGGTTACGCTAAGACCACGAAGATAAGTGAAGTGGTTGGGGGATTGAAAGAGGAAGTTATTGAACGTGCTAGTTTGATGCTTGCTATGAATGCACCCAAGGCTGCTTTTGGTATTGTTGATGTATTAGACGATCCAAGCGCAATGGGAGCCAGAAACTCTATTTCTGCCGCCCGTGAGATACTAGACCGTAGTGGTTTGGTGAAGAAGGAACAGGTAGAAGTCACTAGCCAAGGCGGTGGCATGTTTATCCTGCCTCCGAAATCAGATGACGTGGATCAATAAGACTAGAGCCAACGGCCTAGCAAAAATGCCCTATGCCTATAAGGCAAGCGACGAAGACCCTCTAATTCTAGTTCCTGATGAAGAGATGATCCCGTTTGTCGAAGAGGCGATGGACTATCTGGATAAAGGCTATGGCACCCGTAGGGTTGCAGAATGGCTAACAGAGAAGACGGGCAAAAGAATTTCGCATCAGGGCATCCAGAATATCTGGAAGGGTCATCGGCCTAACAGCCCCCGTGTGAAAGAACTTGCGAAGAAAAACCGCAAGGCTAAACCGAAAACCAGAGAAGAGAAAGAACTAGCGGCTCTTCGACGTAAGCGGTCTGATCTGAAACGGATGCAGACCTTGAACGATAAAAAGCTAGAAGCAAAGACAGGTCCAGATACGCCTGTCTCCGATAGTCTCGACTTTGGTTCTGTAGTCCAACAGCAACAAAATCAAGAGGTAGTCTTTGTACCAAACGAAGGGCCGCAAACAGAATTTCTGGCGGCATCGGAAAGAGAAGTCTTGTATGGCGGCTCGGCAGGGGGTGGCAAGAGTTACGCTCTCCTCGCAGACCCAATGCGATATTTCGGCAATAGCAACTTCAATGGGCTTATCCTGCGACGAACTAATGACGAACTTCGGGAACTCATATGGAAATCTCAGGAACTATATCCGAAAGCGTACAAGGGAGCGAAATGGGCAGAGAAGAAGAGCCAATGGACGTTCCCTTCGGGTGCTAGATTATGGATGACATATCTCGAAAGGGATGAAGATGTTTTACGTTACCAAGGTCAAGCATTCAGTTACATTGCATTCGACGAACTTACCCAACATCCTACACCTTTTGCTTGGAACTATATGAGATCACGTCTTCGGACGACTGACCCAGACCTTCCAATCTTCATGAGGGCTACAACAAACCCAGGTGGTGCGGGTCATGGTTGGGTCAAACAGATGTTCATTGATCCTGCCCCTAGTAATCAGAAATTTGTTGCAACTGATCTTGACAGTGGGAAGCCCTTAGTATATCCTCAAGGACATGAGAAAGAGGGCCAACCTCTATTCTACAGACGCTTTATCCCCGCATCACTGAAAGATAACCCTTACTTACTTGAGGGTGGACAATACGAAGCTAACCTTTTGTCCCTTCCAGAGATGCAAAGAAGGCAGTTGCTTGAAGGGGATTGGAATATTGCGGATGGGGCAGCGTTCCCAGAGTTTAAACAAAGTGTTCATGTTGTTGAACCTTTTGATATTCCACCTGATTGGCGACGTTTTCGCTCATGCGACTATGGGTATAGCAGTTATTCTGCTGTTCATTGGTTCGCAATAGACCCAAGCTACGAAACTTTATACGTTTATAGGGAACTTTATGTCTCGAAACATACAGGTAAAGACCTTGCAAGGGCTGTTATGGATGCTGAACAAGGCGAAAAAATACAATATGGCATTCTGGACAGTAGTTGTTGGCATAATCGAGGCCAAATTGGACCGTCTATCGCAGAAGAAATGATTTCTATGGGCTGTCGTTGGAGGCCCAGTGATCGATCTGCAGGTGCAAGGGTGGCAGGAAAGAACCAACTGCACGAAAGACTAAAGGTTAATGAAGAAACTGAACTGGCGGGTATAGTTTTCTTTAACACATGTCGGCAAATTATAGCAGATTTACCCGTCATACCGTCTGATCCTAAAGGTTCTGATGATATTGACCCCAGATACGCCTCAGATCACGCCTACGATAGCGTTAGATACGGCGTAATGAGCCGCCCAAGGGCTGCTTCTCCCTTTGATTGGGGACAGGGCGTACCCCAACAACAGTGGAAACCCTCAGATGCAACATTTGGATACTAAAACATGGCATTAATGGACAAACCAACGGGTTTAGACCCAGAAGAAGCTACAGAAAACGAGAATGTTGTTGCTTTAGAAGAGGGTAACGACGTTGAAACGGAAAATACGTCACTAGGTGGCCTTGCTTCTTACGTGGAAAGCCAGTTTACCCGCTCAAAAGACACTCGACTGTACGATGAAGAGCGTTGGCTGATGGCCTACCGCAATTATCGTGGTATTTACGGCTCTGATGTCCAGTTTACCGACTCTGAGAAGTCTAAAGCCTTTGTTAAGATCACAAAGACTAAGGTTTTAGCCTCATATGCGCAGCTAGTGGACGTATTGTTTGCAGGATCGAAGTTTCCTGTTGGTATTGAGGCCCGTCGCTACCCAAATAACGTAGCAGATGCGATTAACTTTAGCGCAGACGCTCTTACAGATGAAAAAGTACAAGAAGTTGCACAAGTAGACTACAAAGTCCCCCGTGCCGTTGTACGTCCTGACCTTGAAAAAGAACTTGGGATATATTTAGACAGTCTAAAGCCTGTTGAAGAGGAATTAGAGGTTGGTGCAGGCACTCTGCCTAACTCAGCCACATGGGAACCTGCAAAACGTGCAGCGCAACTCATGGAAAAGAAGATGCACGATCAGTTAGAGGAAACTAACGCTTCTAAGCATCTACGATCTGTGGCATTTGAAACAGCTTTGTTTGGTACTGGTATTATCAAAGGGCCGTTTGCCTACGATAAAGAATATCCACGTTGGGATGAAGAAGGTAACTACGATCCTATCTATGAAACGATCCCAAAGGTGGAATATGTTTCTATTTGGGATTTTTACCCTGATCCAGACGCACGTAACATGTCTGAAGCGGAATATACCGTTCAGCGTCACAGATTAAACCGTACACAGATGCGTGGGCTTAAAAAGCGTCCACATTTCCGTGAAGAAAGCATTGAACTAGCAATTGATTACGGCCCCCAGTACCAACGTGAGTATTGGGAAGATACACTAGAAGATAACAGTAACTCTACTGCGATTGACCGCTATGAGGTTCTAGAATATTGGGGTATCTTGGATGCAGAACTGGCTGAAGAAGCTGATCTGGATATTCCAAAAGAATTACAGGATCGTGATGAAATTCAGGTTAATGTCTGGATATGTAACGGACAAATCCTGCGTCTGGTACTAAACCCATTCACTCCTAGCCGTATTCCTTACTCAGCCGTACCATATGAATTAAATCCCTATGGTTTCTTCGGTATTGGCGTTGCAGAGAATATGGAAGACACGCAGTTGCTGATGAACGGCTTCATGCGCATGGCAGTGGACAATGGTGCGCTATCAGGCAACCTGCTTATTGAAATTGATGAAACAAACTTAGTCCCAGGCCAAGACCTATCAGTATACCCAGGGAAGGTATTCCGTAGACAGGCAGGCGCACCAGGACAAGCTATCTTCGGTACTAAGTTCCCGAATGTTTCTAATGAATTGTTAATGATGTTCGATAAGGCTCGTCAGCTATCCGATGAAAGCACAGGTATTCCATCTTATAGCCACGGTTCCACGGGCATTATGGGGGTAGGCCGTACCGCTTCTGGTATGTCCATGCTTATGGGTGCAGCCGCACAAAACATTAAGGCTGTAGTGCGTAACATCGATGACTACCTTCTGGCCCCGTTGGGTAAAGCACTCTTTGCTTTCAACATGCAGTTTAACTTCGACAAAGAATTCACCAACGGTGATCTGGAAGTTAAGGCCCGTGGTACTGAAAGCTTGATGCGTAACGAGATACGGTCACAACGCCTGCTACAGTTCATGCAGATGACATCGAACCAACAGATGGCACCATTTGTTAAGTATGACTACGTGCTACGTGAACTAGCGGCCTCTATGGACCTAGACGAAGATAAAATCCTGAATGATCAGCGTGAAGCAATCATGCAGGCTAAGATGATGGCAGACATCCAAGCTATGATGCCACAACAGCCTCAACAGGCACAGCCTGCACCAGAAGGTGGCGCACCTAACCCACAAGACCCTACGGGCAATGGTGGCGGTAATATAGCCCCAGGGAATGCACCAGAACCTAATGCTGCAGGCTTCACTGGCGGTGGCGGTGGAGACAATGGTGGGCAGCAACCTCAACAACCCCCTAATCAGCCACCAGTACAATAATGGACAAGCAGTTTTTCCGTAGTCTGCTTCTTCTGGTTAACGATAAAGACCAGATGGAACGCCTAGACCAATACGCACAATATCGTATCGAACAGCACCGTGACAATCTTGAGAAAGAAAAAGATCGGGATCGTATCCTAGAGATACAGGGCGCAATCAAAGAACTTCGTAGATTTAGCACATTGCGTGACGAAGCAATTAAGGGAGCCGAATAATGGATGAAATGACAGAAGCAGAAGAAAAGGCTCTGGCTGAATCTGAACTTATGGCCCTTATGGCTATGTATCCAGAGGACTATCCATATAACGATCCAGAAGACGAAGGTACGTCTGTTAGTGACCTAATAAAGCAAGCTGCCAAACTAGGTGGTGCAGTAGGTTTACTTGGCCTTGAAAAGATCGGCATCGATACAGGCCCTATTATACAAAAATATAAAGAAGGCTTTGCACTAGGCGGTTTAGCCGTTGCCCGAAAGGGTATTGAAACTGAGGAAGGCGAAGAGATGGCTAACAAGAAATTCCAACTAGATCGCAACGCAGCCGATTTAGACGATAACAATGAAGTTACACCCTATGAGCAAGCACGGGGTGAAGCAGTCCAAAAAGCTATGATGGATAACGATCCAGAAGCTGAAGAGAAGATTGGCATGTACCACGGCGGTATGCCTTGTGGTTGCGACGAAGGTCTTATGACTGATCCTGTATCAGGTAACGAAATACCTATCGGATCAAGTGCAGAGAATGTGCGTGACGATATTGAGATTATGATTTCTGAAGGTGAATACGTTCTGCCTGCAGATGTCGTTAAGTGGCACGGCTTGAGACATATCATGGATATGGAAGCTGAAGCAAAGATGGGCCTAATGGGCATGTATGCTCAAGGTCTGATCCAATACGTGGACGAAGAAGGAAGCGTAGAGGAAGAGGTGGAAGAGGCTGAAGAAGTTACCGAAACCCCAGAAGGCAATGAGGTCGAGGTAGCATCTGTTGAGGTGACTGAAGAAGAACCCGAAGTCAATGAAACTGAAGAATATCAGGAAAGTGAATACGGCACGAAGACTTCGCTGTATGGGATGATGAAACCTAAAAAGGTAGCGTTCATCTCGTAAACTTATTGGGCTACCCGTATTCGGCCCCCAAGGAAAAATCATGGCAAGATATAAACGTGCAGAAGAGGCAGACGATAGTCTGTCTTACAGTCAAGAACTGGAAAAAACACAACAAGTAGAAGCTGAACCCCAAGATGCAGAAGAAGCTTCGTTTAAGAAGCGTTACGGTGACCTACGTCGCCATATGCAACAGCTAATGCATCAAAAAGATCAAGAGATTGAGAATATTAAAAATCAGCTTGATACGGCTGCTAGGGGACAAATTAAGTTTCCTAAGACGGACGAAGAGATTGAGCAATGGTCTAAGAAATACCCAGACGTTGCAAAGATCGTAGACACAATTGCTCGTAAACGTGCAAACGAAGTTGCTGAACATCTAAAGAATGGTGAGAAGCGTCTTGAGCAAATTGAGACAAGTCTGACCCGTCGTGAAGCTGAACAACAGCTTATGAAGCTACATCCTGATTTTGGACAGATACGGCAAGACCCCGCTTTCCATGAATGGGTAGCCTTACAGCCAATGTACATTCAGGACGCATTGTATAAAAACAATACAGATGCTCAAGCTGCATCCCGTGCAATTGATTTGTACAAAGCAGATACAGGTAAGCGCAAAAAATCTGCTAACCCTAAGTCTGCAGCACAAGCAGTAGGACGTACATCTAGCACGTCACCTAGCCCACAAGGGGGCAAAGCACGTTTCTCTGAAAGCCAAGTAGCAGCGATGTCTGATCGTGATTACGAGAAGAATGAAGACGCTATCTTGGAAGCAATGCGAACAGGTGCTTTCGTCTACGACGTATCAGGCGCAGCACGGTAAATAAAAAAGCCAACAGTAGATAATAAAGACCATTTACTGTTGGCTATAAAAATGTTATAATGATTGTAGTAACAGGTTCTTCTTAGTCTTTAAGTAAAGATTATGATGAGGTTGTTTCTTCAATCTCTAAACAGGAAATAGGGCCTCGACTTAGACTACCCCTATCCCCTTTTTTCAGAAGAAATACGACAATAAGTCCACCAGTACGGTGAGGCCCGTTATGTGCTGCAACACATGGCGCACCCTCACATTAGTACTGCCACTCAACTGTCCTCTTCTGTGTTCTGTCCGAAGCGCAAGCTTCTAGCCATTTCACAAAGGAGACACAAAATGGCATTTCCAGTAGCATCAGGTTATGGCAACTTGCCCAATGGCAATTTCTCGCCAGTAATCTACTCTAAGAAAGTTCAAAAAGCTTTCCGTAACTCTTCTGTTGTAGAAGATGTCACAAACACTGACTATAGCGGCGAAATCGCCAATATGGGAGATAGTGTTAAGATCATCAAAGAACCCGACATCACTATCAATTCTTATAGCCGTGGTACCACATTGGCTACACAAGATTTGACAGATGCCGATTTCACTATGGTCATCACTGAAGCGAACTACTTCCAGTTTGCAATGGATGACATCGAAGAAGCGCACTCACATGTGAACTTCATCGATTTGGCAACAGATCGTGCAGGCTTTAAACTGCGTGATACTTTTGACCGTGAAGTTCTTGGCTATATGTCAGGTTGGGATTGGGATGGTTCTGCATGGGGTCGTCGTACTGCACTAGATACAGGCGGTACAAAAGCTGACTCAACTGCAGGAAACGACGAATTACTTGCGGCACACAAACTCGATATCACCTCATTTGGTGGCAGCGATCTTGGTGTTGAAGCAGAAGTAACTTCTATCCCAGTTGCTGCAGGCGGTGGCGCAGGTGCGATCACTTCCCCTCTAGCAGTCCTAAACCGTATGGCACGTTTGCTAGACGCAGCTAACGTCGATACAGATGGTCGTTGGGTTGTTGTTGACCCTGTCTTCAAAGAAATCCTAATGGATGAAGACGCAAAATTGGTCAACGCAGACTTCGGTGGTGATTCAGAAGTACGCAATGGTCGCCTTCCAGGCACTATCCGTGGCTTCCGTGTCTATACTTCAAACAACCTTCCATACGAAGGTACAGGCGCAGGTACATCTGCATCTGCAGGTTCTGAAGCAAACTACGGTGTAATCGTTGCAGGTCACGACAGTGCGGTAGCGGTAGCGGATCAGATCGCAAAGACTGAATCTTTCCGTTCACCAGACACATTCGCAGACATCGTCCGTGGTATGCAGCTTTATGGTCGCAAAATCTTGCGCCCAGAAGGCCTTATCACAGCGAACTACAACTTGGCATAATTGCCTACGGGGGCAGGCTTCGGCTTGCCCCTTCACTCTATTTAGGGGTATGTAATGCCATCTAGTTATATTGATCTTTGCAATAAAACTTTGCGTCGTCTGAATGAGGTGGAAATCTCTGCAGACGATTTTCCGACTGTACGTGGTGTTCAGGCCCTAGTTAAAGATGCGGTTAAAGCAGCGATAGCTAAAGTAAACCAAGCGGAATATGGCTGGCCTTTCAATGCTGCAGAACATACGCAAGTCCTGACTGCAGGACAGACAGAATACACATGGCCCGATTATTTTAAGGTATCTGATTGGAACAGTTTCCAGATACAAAAAGATGATAGCCTAGCAGTCACCTATAAGACTTTAAAATCTATAGACCGTGATGAATGGTATAGAGACTATCGTGATGATGATTATGATGCAGGAAGCACAGGCCGTGCTGTTCCTGATTTTGTCTTTCCTAGCCACGGTAATGGCTTCGGTGTTTCGCCTTCTCCTGACAAGGCCTACACAGTTAGATTTAGATATTATCAAAACTACAGTGACCTAACAGCCGCTACAGATGTAACTCGTATTCCTGAAAGTTTTGATACGGTAATCGTAGATGGTGCGATCTACCACCTCTACATGTTCAAAGATAACCTTGAGGCAGCAAGTGCTGCCTTTACTGCTTTCCAACAAGGTATCAAAGACCTTCAGACTTTGTACATCAACAACTACCAGTACATCAGTGATACAAGGGTCAAATTTTAATGGCAGACCGCATTGATAGTTTTAAAGTCATATGCTCTGGCGGTCTAAACTCAAACGAGAATCACTTAGACCTATCAGACAATAAGCCTGGGGCTGCAACCCGTCTGGTGAACTACGAACCATCGTTGTTTGGTGGCTATAGACGTGTTGAGGGCTTTGAACTTTATGATGCTGACTATCCTGAAGTAGACGACGTTAACAACGCAGGTAGCGCAGAAGGTAAGGTACTAGGACTAGCGATCTTTAAAGACGACGTTTCTAATCTTACAAAGATCATTGCCGCTCGTAAGGATGTAGGGGCTACGACATATAGCTTCTACTACTACACTCCACTTATTGGGTGGAGGCCTTTTACCCTAGATCACAGTATCGTTAGAAACACGACAGATGGTGTCCGTACTGTTGAAAAGCTTCGTCACGTAACTTTTAACTTTGGTACAGGTAACCGTATTTGTTTTGTAGACGGTGTTAATCCTGCCATTGTTTATGACGGTCAGCATTGGGAAGAACTAAGATCAACAGGCACAGGGGGAAACCCCGCTGATGCAGGCCACACAACAAACACAGGTGGTGGCGATCAGTGTCTAGATGCACCTGCACTTGTAGACGTATTTGCTAACCATCTATTCCTAGCAGGTGATGAAACTAATAGAGCAACAATTGCTCACTCTGCCCCTACTAACACTGCATCTCCTTATGGGTATTATGATTTCACAAACGCCAATGCGGCGGGACAACTAGCTGCAGGCTTTGATGTCGTTCAGATCAAACCTTTCCGTGACAACCTATTTGTATTCGGAAGCAACGGTATCAAGAAAGTAGCGGCAGACGTTACATCAGGTTTTGTAACAGATCAGGTTACAGCTAACGTCGGATGTATTTCCCGTGATAGTGTGCTTGAGATTGGCGGCGACTTGATGTTCCTAGCACCAGACGGATTTCGCCCAGTTGCAGGTACAGCCCGTATTGGTGACGTTGAACTGGAAACAGTTTCTAAGTCCATCCAAGGTCTACTGGTTAATACAATCCAGAACTTTAATATGGATACCATTAACGGTGTTGTTATCCGTTCTAAGTCACAGATCAGATACTTTGTTGGCGATGATACAATTGATACCCCAGACAGTTTAGGTATCATCGGCGGCTTATCCGACAGTACAGGTTCTATCTCTTGGGAGTTTGGTGAACTACTAGGTATCCGTGCTTCCTGCGCTACGTCTGATTACATTGGTACAGAAGAGTTTGTTCTACATGGTGATTACGACGGTAAGGTTTATCGGCAGGAACGTAACACCACATTCAATGGCGCAGACATTGTTGCAGTATACGCAACGCCATATCTAGATTTCGGTGAAACAGAAGAACGCAAAGTTCTACGCAAGATAAACACTTTCATCCGTGCTGAAGGCCCTCTGGAAATGAACCTTTCCGTAGCTTTCGATTGGGGTGATTACAACACTGCAAGACCTTCAACGTATAGCCAAGCATCAGAAGGTGGTCCCACAGTCTTTGGGGGCCGAAACATTACCTACAACGGGGCCAACGTGGTCTACGGGGGTTCGTCTAAACCAATCATGACCTCAGATATTCAAGGGTCGGGTTTCTCAATTAAAGCGACGTATGTGACGGTAGGAGATTTTGAACCCTACTCAATCCAAGGGATCGTCTTTGAATATTCTACCGCAGGGAGAAGATAAACATGGCAGGTTATACACGCCAGAGTATCGCATCGATCATTAACGGTGAAGATATTACAGCACCGCCACTTACGGCTGAATTTAACCAGCTTGCTGATGCTTTTAACGGAAGCACAGGCCATTCGCATGATGGCACTACAGGTAATGCTCCTAAGATTGATCTTACCACTTCGGTAACAGGATTTCTTCCTGCCGTACATGGCGGTATTGGTGGTAAGAATAACTTCGCTGCTACTACAAACCCACTAGCTACAGACGATGCCGTGGCAGGATATGCTCCAGGGTCTATGTGGGAAAACATTAACACTGGTCGAGTGTTTATCTGTGTAGGCAATACGTCTAACGCAGCCGTTTGGCGTGAACTGGTACAGATTATTAGTTCTAACAAGATTGAGCCTATTGCCCATGACACTATTGACCTTGGTACACCAAGCGTTCGCTTCCAAGATTTGTATTTGTCTGGTGGTATCTCTGCATCAGGTAACGCAGCTATCGGCGGTACACTGGCAGTTTCAGGTGCTACCACACTAAACAGCACACTGCAGGTGGTTGGAACTACCCTGCTAAATGGTAATGTTACTTTAGGTGATGCAGATACAGATAATATTACATTCTCTGGTGAAGTAATCTCTGCAATCACGCCAAGCACAACAAACGCCTATGATCTTGGTACAGCTACAAAAGAATGGCGTGATCTATACCTAGATGGTACAGCGCATGTAGATACCCTCGACGTAGACGAAAACGCAGGCATTATAGGTAACCTAGAGGTTACTGGTAACACAACGCTTACAGGCACACTTGGCGTGACAGGCGATGCGACTGTAGCCAACTTGTCTGCTACAGGAACAACCACAATTACCTCTGTAGACCTAAACTCTGGTGCTATAGACGGTGCAGTTATTGGTTCTGCATCACCTGCAGCGGGTACGTTTACTACACTGAATGCAAACACAAGCCTGACTGCAGCTACAGCCGATATCAATGGCGGTACATTAGACGGTGTAACAATTGGCGGTACAACAGCCGCACCTGCTACAGTCACTAGCTTGACTGCCACAGGTACTTCAACGCTCTCTACTGTAGACATTAATGCAGGTACTATTGATGGTACGACTATTGGTGCTACTAGCCATACGACAGGTAAATTTACAACGCTTCAGTCTACTGGCGCAGCAACACTTGCTACAGTCAATATAGACGGTGGTACAATCGATGGAACTGCTATCGGTGGGTCTGCAACCTCATCAGGTGCTTTCACCACTGTATCGGCTTCTGGTGGCTTCACAGGCGACATCACTGGTGCCGTGACAGGTAACGTGACTGGAGATGTCACTGGTAATGTCACGGGGAATGTGACTGGTAACCTAACTGGTAACGTAACTTCTAGTGGATCGTCTTCATTCAACAACGTCACTATCGACGGTACGTTGAATATGAACGCAGGTACAACTGCTACAATCACTAACCTTACTAGCCCAACGAATACTAATGATGCGGCTACAAAAGGCTACGTCGATACTTCGCTTGCTAACCTAGTAGATAGCGCACCAGGAACTCTGGATACGCTAAATGAACTAGCGGCTGCGCTAGGTGATGATCCTAACTTCAGCACCACAATCACAAACAGCATTGCGACTAAACTACCTCTAGCAGGTGGCACTATGACAGGTGCTATTGCTATGGGTACGTCTAAGATCACTGGTATGGGTGATCCTACGGCTGCACAGGACGCTGCTACAAAGAATTACGTCGATAACCAAGACGCACTGCAAGTCAGTAAGTCTGGTGATAGTATGTCTGGTAACCTCGCTATGGGTTCCAACAACATCACTGGCTTGGCTACACCAACAGCGAATGACCATGCGACTAACAAATCATATGTAGACGGTGTACTTGGATCAGCCACAGCGGCATCTGCCTCGGCTGCAGCGGCGGCGACTTCCGAAACTAATGCTGCTACATCAGAAACCAATGCGGCTAACTCTGCCACAGCGGCTGCAAGTTCAGCTACTTCTGCAGCGGCCTCGCTTGATAGCTTCGATGATCGTTATCTAGGCGCAAAGGCTACAGCACCTACTGTAGACAATGACGGTGATGCGCTAATAGTTGGTGCGCTATACTTCGATACGACTACAGACACCATGAAGGTGTACGGTACGTCTGGTTGGGTAAACGCAGGTTCATCAGTCAACGGTACATCAGACCGCCAGACTTACACTGCTTCTTCAGGTCAGACAGTCTTTGCTGCTACCTATGATGCAGGTTACGTGGATGTCTACCTGAACGGCGTTAAGCTACTAGCAGGAACTGACTTCACAGCCGTAAACGGTACAAGCATTGTATTAGCCTCTGGTGCTGCAAACAACGACATCGTGGACATTGTGGCTTATGGTACATTCGTCCTAGCCGATCACCTCACAGAAACGCAGTCTGATGCGAAGTATGTTGAGTTGGCGGGTGATACCATGACGGGTAATCTGGATGTCGGCGGCACTGTTACGGCTGATGGGCTGACTGTGGATGGTCTTGCAAAGATACAAGGTACAGCTACGGGTCTTGTTTTTAATGAAACAGACACAACAGATTTAAATGGTTATATTATAAATAATAATGGCGATTTAAATTTTATGACCGTAAACGATGCCTTTACGTCATTTGATACAAGGCTTCAGATAGACCACGCCACAGGCGACATCAGCTTCTACGACGACTCTGGAAACGCAAAGTTCTTCTGGGATGCGAGTGCTGAACGGTTGGGGATTGGCGATGGAACAAACACACCCCCACGTACTTTGCATTTGAAGAATGATGTTCCTTCAATTCGTCTAACCGATAGCACCGCTAATGATTATGCAGAAGTAGTTTCAGTTGATGGTGATTTATTCTTACGAGCCGATCACGGTAACACTCATGCGGGAAGCCGATTAAGTCTACAAGTGGATGGCACTGATGCCCTTTACATAGATGATAACTTGAATGTTGGCATTGGGACAGTTTTGCCTACGGTTAATCTTGAAGTAGCAAACAACGATCAAGAAAACGGTGCGACACTTGCACTAACTAACACCTATGACGGTTATGGTTGGAACAACAACGACACAATCGGGTCACTACAATTTAAAGTCACTGAAGGTTCTACTACAGAAAAAGTACGTGGTTCTATCGACGTTATAGGTACAGCAAACGCTGCAAATTATCCTGCCTATAACGATATGATTTTCTCTCTCGCTACAACCAATGCCATAACGGAGAGAATGAGGCTTACAGACGGTGGTAATCTTGGGCTGGGCGCACTACCACCGAACTGGACAACATCTAATAACGTCTTTGCTTTAGGCTCTGCCGCTTATGTGTACGGGTCTACAAACACCTCGTTGGTATCTATGGGTGCAAACTCATACTACGATCAAACCAACACTAGATGGGAGTATACAAACTCCGACTATGCAACCCGTTATTATCAAGCGGATGGAAAACACGTTTGGGAAACTGCTCCTAGTGGAACCGCTAATGCTGCACTCACTTGGACGGAAGCGGCTAGGCTGGACGCCAGCGGTAACTTGCTGGTGAACCAAACTGCCACAGGTGATTACACAACAACAGTAGGCTCATCTTTTAGATCGTCTGGATTTAGCACCCATACTGCTGACGCCAATGCTGCTCTTCTTTTAAACCGTCTAACATCTGATGGCGACATTTTATTGTTCCGCAAAGACAACACCACGGTGGGGACTATTAGGTCATCTTACGGCAATAGAATTACTGTTGGCACAGGCGATACAGGAATAATGTTCCGTACATCTAGTCGGTCTATTGATCCAGCCGATCCAAGCACTGGCCTAATCACAGATAATTTGATTAGCCTTGGCCGAAGCGGAGTTCGCTTCAAAGACCTCTACCTCTCTGGCGGTGTCTACCTTGGCGGCACTGGGTCGGCTAATAAGCTGGATGACTATGAGGAGGGGACTTGGACGCCTACTTTGAGGTTTAACCAAAATGCAAGCGGAATAACTTACTCAACCCAAGACGGACAGTACACCAAAATAGGTAACATGGTTTACATTAATGGCATCATTCTTTTGACTAGTAAAGGTAGCAATACAGGTGCTGCAACCATTGCGGGGTTACCCTTTAGTACAGGGGATTATTTAACAGGAACATCCCATGAAAATGCAATCGTATGGAACTATTGGTCTGATTATACGGACACTGCTGACCCATCGCCACGAATGTACATCAGCGGCAGTACTATCATTTTATGGAGTCATCTTGGTGGAACGAATGCAACAAACGCAGATTTTAGTAACGTAACAAGTATGCGTTTTTCAGGCTGGTACATGGCCTCATAAATTAACCCACTGCATAGCTTTGGGTCGGACAGTCCAACCATCACAGGAGATAAACGATGGCACTAACAGAAGAAACAGTACAAGACAAAATCGAGATCGTAGGCGACTTCAAGCACGTTCAGGTGCGTACAGCCACGGTCATCAAGCGTGACGGTGTAGAGATCAGCCGATCCTTCTCACGCCATGTCGTCGCACCAGATGCAGACATCACAGGTGAAAGCACAGAGGTGCAAGCCATCTGCGCAGCCGTTCATACGCAAGCAGTAAAAGACGCATACGCAGCGCACATTGCGGCACAGGCTGCAGAATAATTACGGGGAAACTTAAATGTCAAAAGCACGGACACTAGCCGATTTTATTTCAGACGGTAGCGAGTTTGCTGACGGTACTATTTCAGTAGC
>Ga0213866_10001759_pt1 | contig 15858 bp, 17 predicted proteins | sample PICome_11_FD_160079 | JGI IMG/M metagenome (GOLD analysis project Ga0213866, IMG submission 160079) | Coastal seawater microbial communities near Pivers Island, North Carolina, United States - PICO284 | ecosystem: Environmental > Aquatic > Marine > Coastal | place: USA: North Carolina...
AAGCTGATCGAGCAGATCAACCCCGCACTGGAGCTGGGCCGCAGCTTCGTGCAGCCAAAGTATCAGCGTTCCTACTCGCCGCTCATGCTGCTGTGGAAGGGGATCGGCCTCTACATGGGGCAGAACCCGCGCTACCGCTACATGTTTGGGCCAGTGAGCATCTCGAATGAGTATCTCACCACCTCGAAGCAACTGATGTTGGCCTTCCTCGAGGAGACCTCGACCGCTGCTGCGTTGGCGAAGATGCTCAAGGCGCGCACACCGCCGACTTTCCCCAAGCTGAAGAGCTGGGAGCTGAAGGCTGCGAGCAAGGTCGTGCAAAGCATCGAGGACGTTTCCCAGCTTATCTCTGAGGTGGAGAAGGATGCGAAGGGCGTGCCGATTCTGATCAAGCAGTACCTCAAGCTCGGCTCGACGCTGCTTGCGATGAACGTTGATCCGGATTTTGGCGATTGTCTGGATGGCCTGATGCTCTGCGATCTGACCAAGACCGACCCGCGTGTGCTTAGGCGCTACATGGGGCAGGAACTAGCGGACAACTTCCTCGAATACAATCGCAAGCGCGATGAAGAACAAGGCGCCGGAGGGCGCAAACGCCTGGGAAAGCCGGGCAAGAAGCGTGAGCTGATCGGCGCGAAGTAGAAGCGGCGTTCGTGCTGGTTGAGCCGATCTACATGCGGCTGGAAGACTCAGCGCAAAAGGCGCCGTGGCGCGAAGAATCGCAGTGACTGAGAAGAGAGCTCGCAGGCGCACTGCGGGCTCTTTTCTGATTTGAGAGTCAAGCGCAGCGATCCTGCGAAGTCAGGAGATGGTCGCGCAGAGACGCAGAGACGCTGAGCTCCCGGATGAGCTTGATTGCGGCGCAACAGGTAAGTTTTCACGCTGAAGTTGATTCGCTCTTTCAAGTGATTCGAAGAGCGAAGAAGCGCAGTTCCATCTGCCGGCCTAGACTCGTTCTCGATTTAGTGTGTTCGGAAAGGCCTCTAGATGAGGGTGGTGCAGACAAGCCGATCATGTCTGCATTCTCTCGTTTGCACCTTGTGTTCGGGATCACCGAGAGCTGCTCGAATGATCGCATCGGAATGCGATGGCAGACACGATTGTCTTGTCCGAGAATGCTGGCGCAGCCGCTCCACCGATGAAATCGGGGGAGCTGTCGAGGCGTAGCCGAGACTGAGGGGGCATGCTTGCGCAGCAAGCAAAAGCGCTACCAGCCCACGTTTTCACTGGGTTTCAACGCGGGGCGGCCCCCTCCGACTTCGACGCTGCGCGTCTCAGCCACCTCCGCCCGCTGCGCGGGGGAGGAGCTTCGCATGCATTCTCGGACAAGCCGTGATTGTCTGCCCCACCCACGTGTGCAGCGCTTGACGAAATTGTATCGTGAATTGCTCTAGCTTTGCTAGGTCGCTCGCACGATCAGCGAGTCGCGATTGCGTAGCGCTCAAAGGAGCACGGGCAGCTTGAGGAATTCGCCCTTCGCCACACGCGCTCCAGAATCCTATGATGCAAGATAGCGTAGGCGACGTGCCTAGCGATTGCAGCAGCCCATCGAGGGGGATCATGCTCGACCAGTATTTCACGCAGATCGGAAACGGAAGTTGGTTCGACATCTTCATCATCGCCGTTGGTGTGATGTTGATGCTCGCGCACATCCAAGCGCTGCTGCTCCGTTTGGCCGGGCGCAGACGCAAGTTCGTGCAGGACCTCGGGCGCCGGCAGCAGTTCTTGCTCAGCATGATCGAGATTTTGCCGATGCTAGGATTGATCGGCACGGTGATCGGGCTGCTCAACACCTTCGCGCTCTTCGATACTGGAGAAAATGCGCAACCCGACCTGAGCTTGGTCGTGAAAGAGTTCGCGCCGGCGCTCACCACCACGCTTTCGGGCTTGGCGATGGCAGTGCCGAACCTGGCGCTGAACGCGCTGCTTTATTCGAGCTTGCCCAAAGGCGCAAGTGCTGGCGAGTAAAGTAGGCGGCTAGGCTAGACCATCCGGCATCCACCAAGGGTGAGTGCCAGCGAAGCGGAGAGTTCATGAAGAGCGGCGGAGTATCAGCGCGACTGCTTCCCCTGATGGATATCAGCATGCTGCTGCTCGGCATGTTGATGGTGATGATGGCCTACAGCCAAGTGAAGGTGGAAGAGAGCGTCAAGCAAAGTGCTGACAGCTCGCCTCTGCAAGAGTTCATCGAAGCAGGCGTGGTGGTGATCCCGATGATCCCGATCGCCGTTGGCCCCAATGCGGGCATGCTTGCCGTGCTGAACGAAGAGCTTGTGCGCACGGGCTATATCAATCCAGATCATCCTGACGAATTCAAAGCGCTCCTGCGCAAGCGCGGCGCGAATCCCGACGAGCAAGTCGTGATCGCGCTGCTCTTCATCGATGAAGGCGCGGATCGAGGTCTGCGTGAAGCGTACTTGAAGGAACAGTGGGGGGTGCCGATCGCCAAAGCCCGCTTTCCGAAGAATCTGAGGCCCCAATCCTGACGCATTGACTTGCTTGAAGCGGGCAATGTGCCCCGGCTCCATGCAGCAAACGAGGTACGAAGATGCATACGCTCCTGATCAACATGATTCCCGACTTTGGCGGCTCCTTCAATTGGGATGCAGCCATCTTCGTTGGTGCCGTCGTTCTTGGCGGTAGCTTGCTCGTCATCAACGGCGCGCTGGCTACGCCATTCGTCGCCGTGCAAAAGGGTAAGACTCTGCGCGGCACGCTGATCGCAGTCACCATTATCTCAACGGTGGTTGGCGCAGTTGGCGGTGCAGCCGCGGGCTTCCCTCGCGGCACAGGGTCTGGCCAGGGGGGCACGAGCTCAGGTGTGGATGGCGGTCCGAAAGATGGAGAAGGCGAGAACGAGGGATTGCAAGGTACTGGCAAGACTGAAGAGAACAACGCCAACGATCAGACAGCCGCAGGTGCTATCAAGCGACAGGAGATCGAGCATTTCTTCGACATCCACTTCCGCCCAGAGCCGAGCAATCCGAAGGTGATGGCGAACTACACGGCGATCATCACGACCTACAAGCTGCAAGATGGCGAGATCGTTCAGAGCGACGAAGAGATCGTGAAGACCAGCGGCACCAGCTTCATGAATGCGATCGAAGGCGAGTTGAAGCGTTGGGTCAAACGCAAGCGTTCGACGTCGAAGAAGCCGCTCATGCGCGTCTTCTTGCAGCCCGATCCCGGCAGGGGCTATCGCGATCAGTGGAGTGAAATGGCCAAGAAGTGGAACGCCGACTACACCGAGGAAAACACGGAATTCGTATCCGCCAAGAAGTAGTGCAAGCATTTGCTAGGCAGGTAGATCTGTGTACTTCACCCGCATATTCGAGTGGCTCGCTCACTTCGCCCGCTGGCTCACGCTGCCTGGGCCAGGGTTGTGGGTTGGGCTTGGGCTAGCTGCACTGCTCATCGCATTGCTCAACAAAGGTGGATGGCGTTCGCTGCGTGAGCATCCCACGGATCGCGGCTTCCGCATCGCGGGTGCAACGATCGTGTGGCTGATCGCGATGGTTCCCTTCGTCGTCACACCGGACAAACTCTCGGATCTCGAAGCAGCGCAGCAAGCGGCGATGCAGATGCTTGAGCGCGGCACGGTGCGTCCGCTGGCAGGCGGGCTTTGCTTGGGCGCGGTGCTCTTGCTCTTCTGGCCGAGACGTTTGCGAGTGTTGGCGATCTCTCCCCTCACACAGCTTCGGCGCGGGCTTTTCGCTGGTGCTATCTGGATCATCGTGATGGCCTTCATCTTCCTGAGCGCTGAGTCAATCGGCGCTGGCGCTGGTAGCGGCGACGGTGAGATAGGCGGCGGTGGCGCTGAAAACAACGTGCCGCTGCCGATGGATATTGTGTTCGAGCCGATTGAGGACCAGCCGGAGTTCGCCGAGCGCGCTGATGCGCTGGTGATTCTCTTTCCCGAAGATCCCATCCAGCATCCTGGCATGGTTCGCCGCGAGGGCGGGCCGATCGCTGCCAACTTGAGCTGCATCGTGCGCGATGAGCTAAGCGGGCGCGAGGTCAAGATTCAGGAAGAGCATCTCGACCGCATGCTCGCCATGCTTGATGTGGCGCTGGTGGCCTGCCTCTCGCAGCGCTCCAAGCCGCCACTTGGGATTGCGGTGATGGCTTACCCCGCGCCCGGCGAGTTCGTGCTGCAAGAGGTGCGAAGAGTTGCGAGCAAGCATCTCGCGCAGCGCGCAGACGGCACGCCCGAAGAAACCAAGCTCGCGCCAAACAAGGGTGAGCTTGAAGCGTGGCTCCTACGCATCCGCGAGAAAACCGCCAAGCGCGACGGCTAGCCCTGCGATTCCCGCAAGCCTCGCGCTGCCCGCTCACAAGAATCGGATCAAGAGATGGATCACGCTGTTCGAAGCGGGATGCGTATGCAATCGTGGGAAGCAGTATCTATCGCCAAGCTCAATCGCATCGGAACGCGACCACCGACAGGAGCGGCTTGTCTGAGAATACTGGCGCAGCTCCTTCTCCCCCTCGGGGGAGAAGGACCGGATCGGAGTTCCCGGACAAGCCGGGAGTGTCGGTGTCACTGCGAATCATCGCAGCCGCTCGCGGCGCGCTTCGCGGGCTTCGGGCCTTCGCCAACTTCGCGACCCTCTCTCCGATCGAATCGCATGAGTGCGGAACTGGCACGAATGCCAGTTCTACTGCAATTGCAAAGAGCACCGAGGCTAAGCCGGTGCTCTTTGCAATTCGATTGAACGATCTGCTTACTGAACAGGATCGCGCAGGTACGCACCGGAACTCACCCAGACTGTGCTGGTAAGCGTGCCTTGCTTGAACTTCACTTCCACTTCGATCTCGCAATACTCGCTTGGCTCGGCCAGGGCGCCGGATGGATCGCCTGCTTCGGGGTTTACGCCCAAGCGAACTTCGACGCGAGAGACGCCGCGCGCGAGGGGGACAACTTGGTCCACACCCGAGGCTGGACTATCGAACTCCTTCGAGATCCAGAGCAGGTTCTGGGCCTTGTCGAAGAAGACTTCGTAGGTCGCTTCTTTCCCAATGCGAGCGTCGCGCCAGCGCAGCGGAAAGTCTAGCGAGGGTTCGAAAGTATAGACGCGGTTGTCGAGCGTGCTGCCAGGCGCGAGCGGCGAGTTCACCGTGAGGTCGTTGTCGCTACCGTGCTCAAGCACTGCGTGGCCATCACGCATCAGGTTCGTCACGCTCTGCGCTCCGTGCGTCGCGCGACGGAAGGCCGTCAAGCGAGCAATCGCCAAGTTCTCCATATTCGTTTGCAGCGCCACGATGCCGGTGAAGGCGAGCGCCAACACCATCGTGCCGATGATCGTGAAGAGAATCTCGACAAGCGTGAAAGCCTTGCGGCGTGAGCGTTGGAGCGTTGCGTTCATGGTTTTACCTGGTCCAGCGTATTCGAAACTACGAGAAGCACCTGCTACTGCTTGCGGATCACAGCGTCAATGGAGATCCAGCGAGGCTCAGCGATCGCCAGGTTTTCCCAGCCCACGCGGCACTCGATGCTGCGGTAGGCTTGGCTGACGGTGATCGGTTGGCCGCCGACGATGGTCTCGAAGCTATCAGTGTGAAAGTAGCCTGCTGCGCCGGTGAACTGCAGCGGTGAACCGGTGAAGCCTATCTGGGCGAATCTCATTTGGCGTTTGTAATGGAGCGGCACGCCGTTGTTTTCAATGTCGAGCCCTGACAGGACTTGAACCGGGTCGCCGGGCGATCCATCAGAGTTCACGCCAATCCCAGCCATGCCATCGAAGCCAAGCGCCTTGTATCGCTCTACCATCTGGCGAGCCAGCATGTAGGCGTGTTCGCGCTCGATGCGCACCTGAATCGATTCAAGCGCATCGCCGTATGGCGTGAAGGTCGTCTGCGCGACGATGCCTGCGAGCACGACGGTGAGCAGCAACTCGATCAGAGAGAAGCCGCGCGTTGAGCGTCTTGAACGTTTGCGAATCATGCTGAACTCCTAAAGCGCGATGTGCGCCCGGTCTGTCACTCTGTGGTTTGAACCCACTCGAAATCTGAGGCGTTGTAGGTCGAGGTGATGTCCTTGGCGTCGGACTGGTCTTTGGGCGAAATCGTGATCGTGTCGCCGTCGAGCGGCCCGTTATCAGAAATGTTGAACACCAACGTGTCGATGTCGTAGAACTCAAGGCTTTGGCGGTAGCCGGAGTAGCCGCGAAACGCATTCTCTTCGAACACGCTGTGCTGCTGCATGAAAGCATTGGCGTCGTCTTCGATGCGATTCATGAAGAGTTTGCCTTCACGAGTCCGCGCGGATTCGAGATCCATTGAGATACTCGCCGCGACAAACCCAAGCACAAAAGCGCTGATCAAAAGAGCGATCAGCACCACGCGCGGGCGGAGAAAACCCTTCTTCGCGGGCTGCGTTTCGGTGGCTGGGTCAGCGCTTGGAGGCGCATCGACCTTCGCGCTCTCGCTGCTTGTTTCGGAGGTCATCGCGATATTCCCATGGGCGGACTAGTTTGTGGTTTGAACCCACTCGAAGTCTGAAGCTCTGTAGGTCGAGGTAACGACCTTGGCGTCGAACTGTTCTTTGGGCGAAATCGTAATCGTGTCGCCGTCGAGCGGCCCGTTATCAGAAATGTTGAACACCATCGTGGTAATGTCGTAGAACTCAAGGCTCTGGCGGTAGCCGGAGTAGCCGCGAAAGGCTTGCTCTTCGAACACGGTTTGCTGCTGCATGAAAGCATCAGCGTCGTCTTCGATGCGTTTCATGAAGAGCTTGCCTTCGCGAGTGCGCGCGGATTCGAGCGGCATTGAGATAACAGCCGTCCCGGCAAGCGTGAGCACTCCGACGAGCACCACAACCGTCATCAATTCAATAATGGTGAAGCCACGTAGACTTTGGCGCATTGCAATGGGCATGGCAATTCCTCTTCACTAAGTGCGACCGCTCCCGAAAGCGGGAAGCGCCGCGAGTCTCGCTGGATTCTCGCATCTCTGCTAGGAGACGCAAGCTCCGCGCGATCTTGCTGGTCATCGCCAAAAAAAGGTCTGCCGGAATATTGGCACACGCTGATATCAAAATAGCTTGGCTCAGGTAGCAGCGCAAGCATTAGCTACACAATTTGGCATAATCTGAATTGAAAGGGTGAGCGCACGAGTTCCTTTGAATCCCCTGCGCTTCCTCTCCCTCCTTCTAAGGAACACACCATGCTCATGCTGATCATCAATGCTCTGCTGATTCCCTTCGCCATCATCATGATCGGGTATGGCGTCAGGCTGCTTGCCATGCGTCATGTGCCGCGCAAGTTGTTGATCTTTTGGACTTACCCGGGCGTAGCGATTCACGAGCTCAGTCATGCGGGCGCGTGCATTCCGGCGCTGGCGAAAGTGCAGAAGATTACGCTCTTCACGGCGAGTGGGGAGGGCGAGGTTCAGCATACGCAGCCGCGCTTGAAGTATGTGGGGCCGGTGATGATCTCGATGGCGCCGCTGGTTGGCGGGATCGCTGCGCTTGTTGTTTTGAACTGGTTGCTCGGCTATCCCTTTCGCATCGGCGAAGTGAGCGGCGACGCTGCTCGCTCCAGCAAGCTGCTCTACGCGCTGATTCTGACGACGGTTGAGCGCGCGCCGAGCGCTTTGTGGAATGCGAATTGGCTCGATGTGCGCACCTGGGCGATGCTCTATCTCGGCGTCAGCATTAGCCTGACGATGATGCCGAGCAAGCAGGACATGAAGAACTGCGCGCTGGGCATGGTGGTGGTGATCGCGCTGACGCTCGTGATCTGGCTGTTGCTGGAGCAGGTGCTTGGCTTGAGCGAAGGCGCTGGGCTGAGTCGGGCGGTGACGTGGGTGCTGGGCTTCAGTCGCGTAGCGCTCTTCTTCTATCTGATCGATTTGTTGCTGATTCTGATCTTGTGGGGCATCGGCAAGATGCTGGCAGGGCAGAAGCAGACGAAGCGGTAGGGCTTGATGCGCATTCTTCTGCGCGCCGCCATTTCGACGACCGCGGGGAGGAGAAATCTCCGATACGTCTCATCAAATGAGCGATGCTCCATTGAGGAGATGTATCTGAGATTTCTCGGCTGCGCCTCGAAATGACGGACGCTCGCGCAAAAGACGAGAGCTACACATAGTTGAAGGTCACTTCCACTTTCACATCGGGGTGTAGCGATTGCTTGACCGGGCACTTCAGCGCGGCGGCTTCAAGCGCAGCGCGCTTCGCCTCAGGCACGACGCTTGCCGGGATGTTGATGGTGACCGGCAGATGCGCGATGCGGCGAGGCAGGTCTTCCGACATGTGCTTTTCGAGCTCGTAGGTCGTGCCCGTCAGATCAAAGCCGTGCTTGTTGCCCCATAGGCCCGCGATCGTCACCAAGCAGCAGCCAAGCGAGGTCGCCATCAGATCGGTAGGGGAAAAGTATTCGCCGGTTCCGCCGTTGTCTTTCGGCGCGGTAGTCTTGATCTGATTGCCGCTCGGGCCGTGTGAGGACTCGATGTCAAGCTGACCGAGATACTTGCCGCTGATGTTGACTGCCATGATCTTTCCTCTTGTGTTTCCTCTTGTATTTCCTTGTCCCGCGTCGCGCTCCCCAAACGAAATGGGCTCTCGCCCTGTTCCGGCGAAAGCCCATTCTGCCATGGATCGGCTGCAGTGACTCGTTTACTTGTAGCTCGTCACCAGCTCTTGCGCCTTCTTCGAGTACCAGCTTTGAGGTGCCGTGCGGCAGTACTCCAGCAGAAGGTCAACGCACTTCTTGTTCTTTACCTTGCGGTAGATGGTGGCGAGCGAATAGATCAGATCCAGATTCTCAGGATCCTGCTCGCGCGCCTTCTCCATGCGCGGGAAGACTTCGGCATCGAGGATCTTGCTGTCCTCGCCATCGATCAAGTAGTGGAAGAGCGCGGTGCGAGTCAGCGTGAGCGTCGACTCGGGCTTCTTCATTTCAGCAGCCAAGCCATCGCGAAGCTGACGCATGGTCAGGTTGCGCATGTCCTTGGGCAGCTTGGGCTCGAACTTGTTGGGCGCGATGCGGTACTCGAACCACGCGCGAATGTCCTTCTCCATCAGCGGGAAGCCCTTGGCCTCCTTGGTGATCCAGGTGAGGTAATCCTTCACCAACTGCTGACGCAGCTTGATCATCGAGCGGACCTTCTTGTTCTCCTTGATGTCGTTCTTGTAGCTGAGAACAAGCTCGCGATCGTTGTAGCTCTGGTCGACGTCAACCTTGTATGCAACCACGGCCGACGCAGTCGCGGCAACGGTGGTCTTTGAAACCATCGTCGGGATCATCAGGCGGTGGCCTTCCCAATCATAGATGCCTTCGCCGATGCAGGGCGCGATGTAGAGCTGAGGCTTGCCCTTGCGCTTGACGCCGCGGTTGTTGAAGAGATTCGGATCCATCTCCTCAATCTCTTCCATCGCGGCAAAAGCTTCATCCGGTGTACACATCGAGCGCTCTTCGAGCGGAATCGAAATCTGAGTGGTCTTGCCGAGCTTCGAGGTCAGGCGACCGTTGCCTTTGATCTTGCCGACTTCCTCTTCGAGCGCTGCTTTGATGTCCGTGACGGAGATGCTGCGCACGGCGGACTTTTCGGTGCTGATCTTCTTTTGCACTTCGCGCTTCTCGTCCCGCAGCGAAAGCAGATTGTCGAGCGACTTGTCGGCTTCTTCGTCAGCCTTCCTGATCTCTTCAGCGGCTGAGCGGTTGCGATCAAGGATGCGGCCAACGTCTTCCGCGCGGCCTTCCATCGTCTGCTTCGTGCTGATGTACTTCTGGCGCTCATCAAGGCCGCCGAAGCCACCAGTGTTCATCTTGATCTCCATCATCTTGTACATTTCAAGATCTTGGTCGAGCTGGTGATAGATGGACGTCAGTTTCTGCGCGTCGCTCGGCACGCTGATCATGCGCTCGATCGACTGATCGCGGCGGCGCTGAGCATCTTCGCGCTCAACCGGCGCATCCAGCATGGCTTGCTCAATGCGTTCGAGCTCTTTCTCGAGTTTGCGGATCACGTCAACGCGACGTACATCGCGGTACGCTTGATTGAGCACCTGCGTAACGTAGACGCACTCGTAGAAGGTATGCTTTGGCGGATCCGGCATGAAGGGCTGCAGCAGTTCGCGCGCCCATGCAAATTTGGGGTGATCGTAGACCACGCCGAAGTTCAAGCCGAAGGCGAGCTTCTCGTCGAAGAAGAGATTCTCAGGCAAGCTCTTCGAGTCAGCGTCCTTGGGAATCAGCGCGCTGACCAGATCAGTCATCGTGCGCCAATAGGTCGTGTCGACGCCGGGTTTGAGATCCGTTGGCGTGCGTTCACCTTCAGCCAGCTCGCCAGCTTCTTCCTTGGCGACGGCTTCCCAATACTTGTCGAGCGAATCGACGAACCCTGCCCAGGGACTCTGCTCTTCAGGCGCTGCATCTGCCATGGATTAACCCTTGCGGTTTGGCGATTGATGGATGGAACGCGAACAAAGATCGCGAACGCATCACCGACCATCGGTTGATATTCAAATTGACGCTTAAGGCTACCAATTCGGTCGATTTTGGACAAGGTGCTGAGCGCGAAGCAGACAACAATCAATGTCCGAAGTCCTCGGGCGGCTGCTCCTCAAACATGCCCATCAGCTCTTCATCGCTCAACTCGCCCAACGCGTCGGGGTCCATTGCCGGTTCCACGATCTGATAGTCCTCGTTCAACCACGACCCGAGATCGATCAGGCGGCAGCGCTCTGAGCAGAAGGGGTAGGGCTTCCACTGCCCTACGCTGCGAAAGCTGTAGCGCTTGCCGCACTTCGGGCATTTGCGAGTGCGGACCGGGATTTCGTTCGATTCTTCTGGCGCGGATTCAGACATGGCAGATTACTTTGTGTCGGATTTTGTGGCGGTTGTCGTGGGCTTTGCGTCGCTGTTGGAACTCGCGTTAGAACTCGCGTTGGTTGACGCGCTGGTTGAGTCGCTGCTTGGAGCGGGCTTGCTCTCGCCGCCGCTCTTTGACTCGCCATCAGCGCTAGGCTTGGCGTCGCTTGATTCGGATTTCGGCGCATCTGAGGAGGTGCGACCGCCGCCCTTGTAATCCGTGACGTAAAAGCCGCTGCCCTTGAAGATCAAGCCCGCTCCCGCGCCAATCTTGCGGCGAGCGCGCTCTTCTTTGCAGTTCGGGCACGTGGTGATCTTGTCCGCGCTGATGCTTTGGAAGACTTCCCACTCGTGGCTGCAAGCATCGCAAACATAGTCGTAGGTCGGCATGTCAATGTCCTTTCAAGCGCGCTTCAGCGCATCGCATTCATAGCAGAGAGAAGTGGCCCGGTGAAGGGCAGAGGGAAAGTGGAATCTCTCGCACGCACAATCGAACTCGCTATTGTAGCGTGCTGAAGCTTGTTTTCCCGAATGGTGAGACCGATATGCCTAGCCTGAAGATTGCGCCAAGCCTGCTCTCATGCGACTTCGCGAACATCGAGAGTGAAATCAAACGCGTTGAAGCAGCCGGCGCTGACCTGCTGCATGTCGACGTGATGGATGGTCACTTCGTGCCCAACCTGACGATCGGCCCGCCCGTCGTCGCTTTCATGAAGAAGCACGCGACCAAGCCTCTCGACTGCCATCTGATGATGACGGAGCCTCACAAGTACATCGACGCTTTCGCCGATGCCGGCGCCGACTACATCACGATTCACGTAGAATCTGAAGCGCCGCTTGGCGAGACGCTGGCTGCTATCAAAGCGCGCGGCGTGAAGTCCGGTCTCGTCATCAATCCCGGCACGGATCTTGAGCCTGCAAAGCCCTTCCTCAAAGACATCGACATGCTGCTCGTGATGAGCGTGTGGCCGGGATTCGGCGGGCAGAAGTTTATCCCCGAGGTGCTGGAGAAGATTCGCGAAGCTCGCGCGATTGCGCCTGATCTCGACATCGAGATTGATGGCGGGATGAATGCTGAAACCGTCAAGCTTGCACGCGAGGCGGGAGCCAACGTGATCGTAGCGGGAAGCTTTGTCTTCAAGGAAGCTGATTTGGCGGAGCCAATCGCCAAGCTGCGTGCGTAGAGCTTCCGACTGGAGCCGCTTCAGCCCAACGAAAAACACCCGCCGTGGCGCAATCGACTTGAGCGCGCCAAGGCGGGGTTTCTTTTTGTTGAGCGGGGCTAGCCGCGCAGATCGACGACGCCGCCAACATCCCCACCCAGATTCCCGGATGTGGTTGCATTGCGTGCACGGGCTTCCGTGGCGCGGGCGTTTGCTTCACCGTTAGGGGTTTCGTTCGCAGTGCCAGCGCTCGTCAAGATAGCGCGTCGCAGCGAAGGGGCGTCGCGAGAGTCCCCGCGAATAGGCCCGGTCGGCTGCCCAATGGGGCCGATAGAAGTCATGATGGTTCCCTCCATCTCAGTTGTTTGCGGCCTCCTTGCCGCAGCCTTCAGTCTATCGTGTTTATCGCCCAATGTCTGTTGAAAAAGTGCTTTGCACAAAAATAGGGGAGGGGGAGTTCAGCAGCTTTCCTTTAAGTTTCACCTGACAGCCGCCGATCCACTCTCTACCGCCAGATAAAACGGTGGCCAAGCGCACTAGGCGCTTTCATCTCAATTCCCAGTGCCGAGAAGGTTGGGAGGTCCATATGAAGAGAGCTTTCCGCCTGCTGACTGGTGGCAAACGCAAAGGGCAGCCGCGCGTGCGCGCTGAAGCGCTGCAGCGTTCAGACGATCTGCGCGAGTCCGCTCGCTTGCACCGCCTGGGCACTGATACGCAATGGAACGCGCTAGGTGAATTGGCCAAGCGTTGGCCGGCGCGTCCCACACTCAATGATTTTCCCGCTTTGGCTCAGATGGTCGGCCAACCGAGCGCGATTCCTCAGCAAAAACCTGAAAAAACTTCTGGCGACCCCATTCTTCCACAGACACTTATCAACAAGAAGCCTACTGGGAATAAAAGCAAGATTGAAAAACTACGCGCTGCTTGACCCGACCCTACGCACACTTTGACGCGATCGCCCCGAACCCGCATAAACACTGGCATTTAACCTTTCCACGGGCTTTCCCGAAAGCTACTGACACGTTGACTTCCTTCACTTTCCCCCCACAATAGCCCCGTCATTCAGCGTGTTCGTCCCAGGGGGGACGCGGGGAGAAGGGATTCTCTCCGAGTGACGGCAAGTCCGCACTGCATGCTTGGCCAAATTTTCGCACGGAGGCGATCTCATGGCTTTGCAATCAACCAGCATTCTGGCTGGCATCACGGGCTCGATCATCGGCATTCGGCAGAGTGAGCAAGCCACTATTCAGGCTTTGCGCACGCTGGCCCACGCACGCAACGACTTTGCACTCGCCAAGCAGTACGATCCAAGTACGCAGCGCACGGTTAATGTTGCCAGCACGCAGCGCTCGGATCTGGGCTCGATCCTCAACACGAGTGGAGCAACGCGCGCGCAGGTCGATACGGGAATCGCAGCGCTCCAGCATTCGCTCACACGCTTGGATGATCTCGAAACGCTCGCCATCAGCTCCATCTCAGCCAACCAAACGCAACGCGAGCAGTTTCAGCGCTCGGCACGGTCAACGATCGGTGAGATCGCATCGAACCTCGGTACCGCTAAGCTTTCCGACAGAGGGCTGGTCATTCCGATCACGCCACCTACGGAAACGCTGCGCGGCGTCACCATCTCCCGCGTCAATCGCCCCATTGAGAGCGATGGCTTGCAGATCGACTTCGAAATCGACACCGCAGCGACCTTCTCGCAGCTCAACGGTCTGATCGATCTTTCAGGCACAGCCACGCCCGGCGTTCTCGACAACGCGCTGGAGTTCGAGCTGAGAGGCGACGACGGTACGCTGACTTTCAGTTTCACCGCCGGCCAGACGACGAACGACATCGTCTCTGCGATCAACACGCAGGTGAATGGAACCGGCATTGAAGCCGAGCTAAGCGGAACCAGCGTCGATCTGACTGCGCGCGACATCGGCTCAAACACGATTTCCCTACTCGCGCTGAACGATCCAGGCGGCATCGTCACCGACGGCACGAACACCGGCGACGACACCGTGCTGAACATTGATATCGACGGCCGCCTCTACACCGGCATTACTGGCGAAGGTCTGCGCGTTAGCTTCGACTTGGTCGGCGTGACTGGTGTGGTGGATGTGCGAGCGGACGCGGTGGATACGGACGTTGCGTTCGCCACGATCAACGATGGCGGCAAAGCCGGACTGGGCGCTGATGGGCGAGTCGTAACGCGCTTTGGCTTCTCGGGCTTGAACGTCGGTTTGCTGGGTGCGCAAAGAGGCGGGCTTGGCTCGATCGATCTTGTCAACGATCCGAGCGAGGCAGTTCGCATCATCCAAGCAGCGCGCGAAGATCTCGAAACAGGGATCTCCAGCGCGAGCCAGTTCCGCGAGGTCTATCTCAGCCCGCAGGTTGAGAGCGCCGCAAGTTCGGTCGGCAAGATCGACCAAGCGCTGCTCGGCATTGGCACGGCGCGCGAAGCAATCCAAGCGCTGAACTCCGTCCGCACGGAGACACAGTACGCTAACGCCTTCAGCCTGCTCGCACAGTACTCGGGGCTCTACACCGCAAGCGCGGTGAGCCTGCTCTAAGCGCTTCATTCCAAGTAAAACGCGGCTGCATGCTTTGGTGCGCAGCCGCGTTTTGCGTGGACTTCTAAGCGGCGCAGCCAAACCTTCCTTTTTCACGCATCACGTTCGTAGAATGAGTCCGCGAGGTCGCATGACGACTGTGTGTCGGCGACCCCGAAGTTTTGATTTCAGGGAGCTGATAGAGACAGGAGCGTACGATGAACTCTTCCACAAGGCCCGGGACCTTCATTCGGGGTACTTTGCTGGGAATGCTGATTGGCGGAGCAGCAGCGGCAGGCGGATTCTTGGCCGGCAGCGGCGAGACGCTCGACTCGCTATTGGGGCGCACCCCACCACCAAGCAGCGAAATAGTGCATCACCTTGGAGGCGGCGAGCTGCCAGCCCCGCTTCTTGCTAGCGACACTGAATCTCCAGGCCAAACCATCGCTGAAATCGCAGCTCATGCCATGCCGAGCGTCGTCAACATCTCAACCAAGCGCACGTTGCGCACCAGCTCGCGCTTCGATGATCGCATGCTGCGCTTTTGGGGCATCCCGCGCGAGCGCGAGGAATCAAGCCTGGGCTCCGGCGTGATCGTCAGCGAGAGCGGCGTCGTGCTGACCAATAATCACGTCGTAGAGCATGCAGACGAGATCTTCGTGACCCTCGCCGATGGCAAGCAGACTTACCGCGCCGAGCTTGTCGGCAGCGATCCATCGAGCGATCTGGCCGTGCTGCGCTTGCCCGAGGGCATCCGCGATCTGCGCCCGATCGCGCTGGGCGATTCGAATCGCTTACGCGTCGGAGACTGGGTGATCGCCGTGGGCAATCCCTTTGGCGTCGGGCAAACCGTAACCCACGGCATTGTCTCCGCGCTTGGCAGAAGCAACGTCGGCATCAATGAATACGAAGACTTCATTCAAACCGATGCGCCGATCAACCCGGGTAACTCCGGCGGCGCGCTGATCAATATGGAAGGCGAGCTGGTCGGGATCAACACGGCGATTCTCTCCAAGTCCGGCGGCAGCCAGGGGATTGGCTTTGCCATCCCATCCAACATGGTCAAGCCGATCGCCGACAGCATCGTCAAGAACGGCGAGCTCGTGCGCGGCTGGCTTGGCGTCACCACCAGCCCGCTGGATCAGGAGCGCGCGCTCGATCTTGGACGCACCACAACCGAAGGCGTGCTGATCAGCGATGTGGCAGAAGGTAGTCCGGCGGCGGAAGCAGGGTTGCAGCCCGGCGATCTGCTACTCACGCTGAACGCGCAGGAGCTGAAGTCTCCCGAACAATTGCGCGGCCTGATCGCCACCTACGGCGCAGGTAGCGAAGTCTCCTTAGGGG
>Ga0213866_10001760_pt1 | contig 15852 bp, 19 predicted proteins | sample PICome_11_FD_160079 | JGI IMG/M metagenome (GOLD analysis project Ga0213866, IMG submission 160079) | Coastal seawater microbial communities near Pivers Island, North Carolina, United States - PICO284 | ecosystem: Environmental > Aquatic > Marine > Coastal | place: USA: North Carolina...
GAAGCTTCATCTAATGCAGATATAATAGCATCTCCCATCTGTGAAGTGCCTACTTGTGTAGCTCCTTCTTGCATAATGTCACCAGTACGATAACCATCAGCCAAAACCTTCTTAATTGAATCCTCTACTAAATCAGCTTCCGCTCCCATATCAAAACTATAACGAAGTAGCATTGAAAGGCTAAGTATTGTAGCGATTGGGTTAGCCTTGTTTTCTCCAGCTATATCAGGAGCAGAACCATGCACAGGCTCATAAAGACCAGGAGTTCCCGGCTCGCCAAGTGATGCTGAAGGTAACATTCCCAAAGAACCTGTAAGCATAGCAGCACAATCCGATAAAATATCACCGAACATATTTGTAGTCACCATTACATCAAATTGCTTAGGATTACGAACAAGCTGCATAGCTGCATTATCAACATACATATCTGAAAGCTCTAAATCTGAATATTCAGCCTCATGTATCTTATGCGCCTCTTCACGCCAGAACTCTGTAGCTTCTAGAACATTAGCCTTGTCAACCGAGCAAACCCTTCCATCACGTTTTTTAGCCAGTTCAAATGCAACACGAACAATTCTTTGAATCTCAGAAGTAGTATAAACTAGTGTATTGTATCCTTTTTTCTCACCACCTTCAATTTCCTCAACTCCACGTGGCTGGCCAAAATAAATACCGCCTGTAAGCTCACGAACAATCATTATGTCTAATCCGGCTACAACATCTTTTTTCAAAGTTGACGCTTCTGCCAACTCATCAAAAACAATAGCAGGCCTTAAGTTAGCGAACAAACCAAGCTCTTTACGGATGCCAAGTAAACCTTTTTCAGGGCGAACCGATATATCTAACGGCTCCCATTTTGGGCCACCTACAGCACCCATTAATACTGCATCAGATGCCTTTGCTTTATCAAGAGTTTCTTGTGGCAATGGTGAACCAGTTTCGTCATATGCGGAACCACCTATCAGTGCATAGTCTACTTCAAAGTCAGTCTGTTTATTATCATTTAACCATTCTATAATGCGTACAGCTTCTGCGGTAACTTCCTTACCTATACCATCACCAGGTAATATCAAAATCTTCTTACCCATAATTATTCTCCTTCATACAACCAATTTTGCTCTTGCTTATTATTAATTTCAAAAGCAGATATTTTATCTTCTTTTTCTAAGGTCAAGCCAATATCGTCAAGCCCTTCTAATAGACATTTCTTTCTAAAAGGGTCAACTTCAAATTTAATAGCTCCACCATCAGGACCAGTAATTTCCTGAGTTTCAAGGTCAACCGTTACAGTAGCATTAGAACCACGCTTTGCATCCTCCATCACCTTATCAACATCTTCCTTAGGAAGTCTTATTGGCAATATACCATTCTTAAAGCAGTTATTATAGAAAATATCAGCAAAACTAGGAGCAATTATAACCCTTATACCATAATCCAATAACGCCCATGGTGCATGCTCACGTGATGAACCACAGCCAAAATTATCAAGCGAAACAAGAATGCCGGCATTTCTATATGCAGGTTGGTTTAAAACAAAATCTGCAATTTCTTCACCCTCTTTTGTAAAACGCATTTCATCAAATAAATTCGCACCTAATCCAGTACGTTTAACAGTCTTTAAAAACTGTTTAGGTATTATCATATCCGTATCAACATTACGAATGGGTAGCGGCGCCGCCACCGCAGTTATCTTGGTAAACTTTTCCATATTAAGGCCTTCCTTTAATTACTCTGGTTTTTGCGATTATATCATGTAGAGCAGTTTTTTGCTTAGTAAACGCAGCCATTAAATACCAAACAAAAAATATCACGCTAAAAATAATAAAAAATATAAAAATATAAACTGAATCATAGATTAAACTAGTATCTAAGAAATTTACTTTACTTTTAACATGCTCTTTATCTTTATCACTTAAATTAGCAAACTCTTCTAAAATTGCTTTTATCAATGAAAGCTCTTTGTCGCTGTAACTATAGCTTTCCTTTCTTAGCTCTTCTATCATTTGATCAACAGCTAAATCATATCTCTCTATTTCATAAGATATAGTTGTAGCGAAGGTGTAACTTTCGATGATTTTTTCATCACTCATTCCCATATCAATGTGTTTTTTATATGAATTGGGTAACAATTCCCGAGCTGTGGATATTAAATTATCATCATAAGAAGACAAACCACCTGTAAGCTTCACTGATTGAATATTAATCGCCGTTATAAAAATAAAACTAAATATAATAGGAAGAGATGTTCTTAAAATAGCTTTTTTTGAAGAAATCCTATTAAAAGCAGTGTCTACAACATGAACATTCATCAATCTTTTACCTGGCGTTGCTTGCCAGCTTGAAGTTAAAAAATATTTGTATAATATGACGAACACAGAACATTGAATAATATAAACTAATGAATAGACATATACGTCATTATAAGACATTGAAGTATTATAAGACTCTGAGAATGACAGATTAAATGCACTTAGGTGGCTATAGTCATTCCCACTTATAGCTGATACTACTTTATAAGCGAAAAAATCAATTATTAAGGTTGGCACAATAAATATTACCATGTCGATAATATAAGCCATAAATCTAATCCAAAAACCTGCGTATTTTACATCACCATTTTTGACTGCCATAATTAAGGTCTCCCTTTTATAACTCTAGTTTTAGCAAATATATCATGCATAGTCGTCTTCTCTTTAGTAAATGCAGCAATAACGTACCATAAAAATAAAACAGCAAACAATATTAATGTTACAATAATTATTAAATAAGAAATATCCCTTAGGTATTCCCCTGCCCAGACACTAAGTATCTTTCTCTTAGTATAAATTTGCTTTTCATTGCTAAGACTTAAAAACTCATCCAATATTGATTTAAATAACTCAGCATAATCATCGTTCTTATAAATAGAATTCATCTTGTTTACTACTTTATCAATATCAACACTCTCTTTATCAAAGGCTTTGTTTTCAATTTCTTCATCCAAGGTTTTTTCATTTTCAGTGTTATCTGAATGTGAATCGTGTAAATTAACAATTGTTAATATAATTATAAAGCTAATATCTTCTGTGCCTGAAAATTTTCCATAAGTTTTCGGAAGCAAACTCTCAATATTCTGATTATTAATATCATCTACATTATGGAGCTTATACTCCAAATCAGAAAGAAGCGTAAAAATTACAAAAGAAAATATAAAAACCACTGATAAGGGAAGAAGCGTTCTTATTATAGCTCTTGTATATGAAAGCTTATTACCGACTAAATCAACAACATAAACTTTCATAACACGCTTTCCTGGCGTTGCCTGCCATATACTTGTAATAAAAACAGCGCAAATAATAGCAACAATAAAACTGTATAAAAAGAACGGTGGTAGAAATACATTTCTATAAAACTCAAAAGTTCGTTCACTCTCACTATAATAACCAGTCAACATCTCAATCAATATAAGAGTTCCAGCAAGCGATATAAAATATACAACAAAGTGTAATATCACTAAATCTATCAATCCTGCTACGGCACGCTTCCAAAATCCCGCATACTGAACTTCATTTTTGATCATATTACCCATAGGCTTTTTCATTACTCGAACCAAGTTCTTCAAGCTCTCTTACATCAGTGAGCCTCCCTGTTACGGCAGCAGCAACAGCCATTGCAGGGCTTACAAGGTGAGTACGCCCCCCTCTTCCCTGTCGGCCTTCAAAGTTACGGTTTGAAGTTGAAGCGCAACGCTCTCCCTCCTCTAACTTGTCGGCATTCATAGCCAAACACATTGAACAGCCAGCTTCACGCCATTCAAAACCAGCCTCAACAAAGATTTTATCTAAACCTTCTTCTTCAGCTTGTTTTTTTACCAAACCTGAACCAGGGACGACCATTGCTAATTTTATGTTATCAGCAATTTTACGTCCTTTAGCGATTTTTGCAGCAGCTCTAAAATCCTCAATTCTTCCATTAGTACAAGAACCTATAAATATTTTATCAACCACAATTTCATTTAATGGCGTTCCAGCCTTAAGACCCATATAATCTAAAGCACGTTGTATACCATTTGCTTTATCTTCATTATTAGCATCTTCAGGCGAAGGCACAACTCCAGTAATAGGAAGCACGTCCTCAGGGCTAGTTCCCCAAGTAACTTGTGGTACAAGGTCAGAGGCGTCCAATGTAATCTCTTCATCAAATACAGCATCAGCATCAGATTTCAACTGCTCCCATTGCTCTAACGCTTTATCCCAATCTGCACCTTGTGGGCACATAGGACGACCTTTTAAATATTCAAAAGTCTTTTCGTCAGGCGCTATTAAACCAGCTCTTGCACCAGCTTCAATTGACATATTACAAACAGTCATGCGCCCTTCAATTGAAAGGTCTTCAATTGCCTTTCCAGCATACTCTATAACATAACCAGTACCACCTGCCGTACCAATTTTCCCTATAATAGCAAGCACTATATCTTTTGCCGTAACACCATTTGGTAAGTCACCATTTACTGTGATACGCATATTCTTAGCACGTTTTTGTATTAGTGTTTGCGTAGCCAAAACATGTTCCACTTCACTGGTACCAATTCCAAAAGCCAAAGCACCGAATGCACCGTGAGTTGATGTGTGACTATCTCCACATACAATGGTCATACCTGGCTGCGTAAAGCCTTCCTCAGGGCCAACAATATGCACAACCCCCTGACGCAAGTCACTCATAGGAAAATATTGCACACCAAATTCTTTACAGTTATCTTCTAGAGTCTGAACCTGAATACGGGAAGTCTCATCTTTTATTCCTTCCAAACGGTCTGAAGTAGTTGGAACATTATGGTCAGCAACTGCCAAATGAGCCTCAGGACGACGAACTTTACGACCAGACATACGCAAACCTTCAAACGCTTGCGGGCTGGTAACTTCATGAATAAGCTGGTGATCAATATATAGTAAGCAAGTACCGTCACTTTGCTCGTCAACTAAATGATTTTCAACTATCTTGTCATATAATGTTTTAGCCATTTTTTCTTCCTGCTTACTGATTAATATTAGTGTAGTGTTTTATATAGATAATCTGCCCTAAAATCAAGAGCAATACAAACAAAAAAGGAGGCTGCAATAGCCCCCTTTTTTAATATTCTTATACTGAAAAGAAATTTACTTCTTCTCTTCGTCCTTTTTAGCCTCAGCTTTAGGAGCTTCCTTTTTCTCAGCTTCTTTCTTAGGAGCTTTTTTATCATCCTTAGAAGTGAACTCACGCTTTTCTTTAATACGAGCAGCCTTACCAGTAAGCTCACGCATATAGTATAGCTTAGCACGGCGAACAACACCACGACGAACAACTTCGATTTCTTCAATACGCGGAGAATAAAGTGGGAACACACGCTCAACACCTTCACCATGGCTAATTTTACGTACAGTAAAAGCAGAGTTGATGCCTTTATTCTTTCTGGCGATACAAAGCCCTTCAAAAGCCTGAATACGCTCAGTTTTCCCCTCAACGATACGAACCTTTACACGAACAGTATCACCCGCTTGGAACTCAGGGATCTTTTTATCACCCAAAAGCTCTTCTATTTGTTTTTCTTCAAATTTCTGTACTAAGTTAGTCATTTTGTAGCCTCTTAACTAAACAATAATTATTCCACAAATCCTGTCGCCGCTCTTTTGTAATTTCTTCGGCTCGCTCCAACCTCCACTCATCAATTTTTTTATGATGACCCGACGATAGAACTTCTGGGATTTCTCTCCCTTTCCAATTAACTGGTCTTGTATATAGAGGATATTCTAAAAGTCCAGCATAATCTGCATTTTCACCGAAACTTTCTTCATTTAAGGTGCTTTTATTACCAATTACGCCATCTAGGAGCCTAATGCAACCGTCCATAAGAACAGTGGCCGCAACTTCACCTCCGGATAAAACATAGTCACCTATACTTATCTCTTCAACATCATATTCCTCTATAACCCGCTCATCGATTCCCTCAAAGCGGCCGCATATTATAGCTAAATCATTACATCTTGCAAGCTCATATAATTTTTTTTGCGTTAAAGGCTTACCCCGCGGAGACATATATATAATTTTGGTATTTTTATCAGTATTTTTATCTATTGCCTTACCCAGAATATCAGGGCGCATCACCATTCCCGCACCACCACCTGATGGCGTGTCATCCACAGATTTATGCAAATCTGCAGCGTAATCTCTAATATTTACGGCCTCGTAATTCCAAACACCCTTTTCTCTCGCCTTTCCAGCCAAAGAGCACCCCAATGAACCTGGGAACATTTCGGGAAAAATCGTAAATAGCTTAACCTTCCAAGTCATTATCAATATTCTCAATATGAGGTGGAACAATTATAACTGAGCCAGATTTAATATTAACATTTGGAAATATAGCCTCTGTAAAAGGAAGAAGCTCTTTTTTACCACTCTTTTTTAATTTCACTTCCACAATATCACCCGCACCATAATTCTGCATTGAAGCAATCTCGCCATATTCCTGACCATTTTGCAACTTCAGCCTCAAACCTACTAAATCTTCATAATAAAACTCTTCATCTTCAGGCTCTTCAAAGTCGTCTCGGTAAACATAAAGCTCTCTACCCTTCAAAAGCTCGGCTTCATTTCTATCATTTACATCATCAAGATAAGCAATAAGCATATCTTGATTGCACGATTGAACTTCAAAGGCATACTCAATGCTTGCATCTTTATTATACAAAACAGGATAGTCGGCCACTGATAGAGGGTCTTCCGTAAAAGTCTTTATCTTCACCGCCCCTTTAATTCCATGTGCAGCTACAATCTTTGCGATACATATTAGCTTATTTGGCATATTATTTTACAAACAAATTAAAAACATAGCTGGTATCATTCCAAAAGTTTCCTAACTTTTTACTGTATAATGACAACAAAACAAAAAAGGCGACAGTTAATAACTTGCCGCCTTTTTATATTATTCTTTCGAAGAAAACTATTCAGCCGGCTTTTCTTCTTCTGCTGCAGCCTCTTCAGCTTTTGCAGCCTCTTCAGCTTTTGCAGCCTCTTCAGCGGCCTTAGCTTCTGCTTCTTCAGCCTTACGAGCAGCCTCTTCTTCCTTTTTCTTAGCTTCTTCAGCAGCTTTTTTAGCTTTAACTTCGTCTTGAGACTTTTTAATCTTAGCATCAAGAAGTTCTTGGGCTTTTTTGCTACGCTTGAATAGCTTTGCAGCTATCAAGAAATGCTCAACACGCTCAGTTGGTGTAGCACCAGTTCCAAGCCAATATTTAACTCTATCTTCCTTCAATGTAACTCTCTCAGGATTATCCTTAGCTAGCATAGGGTTGTATGTACCAACCTTCTCAATGAATCTACCATCACGCGGCGAACGTGAATCTGCTACTACTATCCTGTAGTAAGGTTTCTTTTTTGAACCGCCTCTAGCTAAACGAATTTTAGTTGCCATTTACTTTTTCCTTAATTTTACAGCCAAATTATTCCATCCGAGGGAAGCTTAATAATACATTTTTAGTTATAAGTCAAAATAATTATGCACTTTTAACAGAAAAACTAACAATCAGCCTCTTTGGACTCCTCTTTATTACGAAAATCTTCAATTTCACTTAGCAGGGCTCTAGACACATTATCAATTCCCTGATTAGCAATCGCCGATATCACGAACACTTTTTTTCCGCTAATTTTTTCCAGCTCAGCCTTTTTTTCGGCTATATCACCTTCAATTAGTGAGTCCGCTTTATTCAATGCAACAACTTCATGCTTTGAAGCTAAATTTGCGCTATACTTTTCTAACTCACCTCTAATAGTCTTATAAGAGGCAACAACATCTTCCTCAACACCGTCAATTAAGTGCAATATCACACCGCACCGCTCAACATGCTTTAAAAACCTGATACCAAGTCCCACACCCTCGTGCGCCCCTTCAATTAGACCAGGAATATCCGCCATAACGAATTCTTTTTCATCTATATAGACAACACCAAGTTGCGGCTTCAATGTAGTGAAAGGATAGTCAGCAATTTTTGGCTTCGCACGTGATGTAACACTCAAGAAAGTTGACTTGCCAGCATTCGGTAACCCAACAAGCCCCGCATCTGACATAAGCTTTAATTTAAGCCATACATCAAGTGACTCACCTTCCTTACCCCTTGTAAATTTTCTAGGAGCCTGATTAGTAGATGACTTAAAGTTAGTATTACCCAAGCCACCATCGCCACCTTTTGCAAGAATAACCTCCTGCCCCACTTCAATCATATCAGCTATAACCAAGTCTGTGCCATCAGCTATTATTTGCGTACCAACAGGCAATTTTATTATCAGGTCTTCAGCCGAGCGGCCATGACAGTTAGAGCCTTTACCACCCTCACCTCTTTTTGCTTTAAAATGCTGTGCGTAACGAAAATCTATTAAAGTATTCAAACCAGCGACACACCTTGCAACTACACTTCCTCCACGACCTCCATCACCGCCATCAGGCCCTCCCTTAGGAACGTTTGCCTCACGCCTAAAGCTCAGGCAACCATCGCCACCAGCACCACTTCTAATATTAATTTTCGCTTCGTCTATAAATTGCACAATTTATCTTTCAATTTGATTATTTTTTAAAGCTCCCTCTAAAACCTTTTGAGTATACTTCTTAGTAATATCAGCCTTATCCTTTCGGTCAATTCTAACATCATCCATCGCATCAACAAATAAGTTAACATCATCTGAAATTACGCCTTTACACAGTTCTTGAAGTGTTGCAGGGGTGTATTTATTCTTTTTAATTTCAACACCAGTTTTTTCTGAAAGATCTTGGCCCATTTTTTCTGGTATATTTACATATTTTTGAACAACATCAAAAAAATCTACTACGTCTTCTTTACTAGCAGTTACCAAATCTATAAATGCATTATCAAAACCATGATTTTTAAAGTCTGCTAATACCTTCTCTTCCCTATCACCATCAACTTTAACTGTTAAGTTATTTTGCTCAGTTTCTGATGATAAGGTCTTACCATCAGAATACCCTAGATATTTCAATAAATTTTTTGTATCCTCGTTTTTTTTAGAATAACGAAAATCAAATGTCTCTTTACTATCTATCTGGCTATGCATTAATTGAAAATCGTATTTATCATAATCATAACTTGTATAAATATTTAAATATTCAGTCTTATATTTTTCTACATTAGTCCTACCATATTGTGCTATATTCTCCGAATCTTGCCATATATCATCTATAGAAAATGACTGCTTTATCCAGCGATCATCATACAATTCATCCTTTACTTTTTTTTTCAAAATTGAACCAAAAAAACTAGGCTTCAAATTCGACGAAGGTATCTTAATTCTCTTTTCAGGACTAATTTTCATATCTCAAACCATTAACAAATTAACAAAAAAAGCACGTGACCAAAAAAGGAAACGTGCTTAATTTACAAATTTTTATTTATATCTACGCAGCTGCTGCAGCTTCAACAGAAACAAACTGTTTTTTACCTGACTTATAGAAAACTACATTGCCTTCTTCAGTTGCAAATAATGTGTGGTCTTTGCCCATACCAACATTAGTTCCAGGATAATATTTTGTGCCACGTTGACGAACAATTATATTTCCAGGAATAACTAGCTCACCACCATATTTTTTTACACCAAGTCTCCTACCCTCAGAATCTCTTCCGTTCTTCGAGCTACCACCTGCTTTCTTATGTGCCATCTACTAGTCCTCTTTTTTTGTAGTTGATTTTTTAGGAGTGCCAACATCTTTTTTAGCCGCTGGCTTTTTAGCAGCAGTTGGCTTCTTCTCTTCAGAAACTTTCTTTTCAGCTGTATCAGCTTTTTTAGGAGCTTCTTTTTTCTCCTCAACCTTAGCGGCTGGCTTTTCATCTTTCTTTGCAGCAGCCTTTTTAGCCGGAGCTTTCTTTACTTCACCTTTACCACTAACATCAAGTATTCTTACAACGGTAACTTGCTGACGGTGACCGTTTTTTCTACGGTAGTTATGACGACGCTTTTTCTTGAAGATGATAACTTTATCATCTTTCTTTTGCTCCAAAACCTCAGCACTAACAACAGCATCCTTAATAACAGGCTCGCCTACCTTAACACCTTTGTCTGAACCTAAAGCCAACACTTGGTCAAACTTTACGCTCTTACCGACTTCACCTTCAATTTTTTCTAACTTAACCACATCGTTTTCAGCAACCTTATATTGCTTTCCACCTGTTTTTATAACTGCATACATTTTTTTTACTCTATAAAATATGTAAATTGGACTGTGCAATATAGAGATATACTAAGCTTTGTCAATACAATAATAAGTTATTTTACATTAATTACTGCGATAAATGATTACAACCAAATATCGGCATCCAACAGCAGTTTTTATCACTACTACAATCTTAATACACCCGTTAAACAAACAACAATACCCCTACAATACCTTTCATTAACAAAGATTTAACGTTTTATTCTTATAATTGTCATATATTTTTTTATTAATTTATAATGTATAAAATCATGGACCAATATCAAGCTGTAGCTTTTGCGTTTTTTTTACTAATAATATATTATTACACGAAGTCAGGTCAGGCTCACTACAACAAAGCCATGTCACTGATGCATAGAAATGAGGATGAAAAGGCTATCAAGGAATTTCTTATTTCAGCAAAAAAAGGATACCTTGAAGCAATGTATAAATTTGGCTGCATTTGCGCCGAAACACAAAATTATGCCGATGCCGTAGAATGGCTTAAAATTGCATCCGATAAATCTCATAACAAAGCTCAAACAAAATTAGGAACACTATATATCAAAGGCTTAGGAGTTAAACAAAACTTTGCAAAAGCAATGGTACTTTTCCAAAGAGCAGCCTCCAATAACGAGAAGGAAGCTATAATGAATATCGCAATAATGCATTTGAAAGGGCTAGGAATAGACAAGAACACAGCCAGAGCCATTGAACTACTTGAAGATTCCGCGCAAAAAGGAAGTGCCAAAGCATGCTATAAATTAGGTGAAATATATAGCAATGGAACTGAGGTTGTACAGAATATTGAGACTTCGTTTAATTGGTACAAAAAATCAGCTGAAATAGGTTCTATTGAAGGAGCTAAAAAACTAGCCGAACTTTATTCAAAAGGTAAAGGGGTAGAAAAAAATTACAACGAAGCTTTAAACTGGTTAAACATTGCAGCACACAATGGTGATGTAGATGCTATACTTGAAGCAGGCTTGATGTATCTTGATGGCAGAGGTGCATTACAAAGCGATCAAAAAGCTCGGGAGTTGTTTGAAAAAGCCGACAGAAGAGGCAATGAACAAGCTAGAATAATATTGGATAAAATGAACGCCACTACAAATTCTTCACCCAACATTAGGTACAGCTAGTAATCAACCTTAATAAAATATAAACCATGAGCCGGGGCTGTAGGCCCTCCAGCGCATCTATCTTTAGCTTCAATAATATCCTTTATTTTCTCAGGACTCCACTTCCCTTCACCAACAAACTTCAAAGTTCCGGTTATATTTCTTACCATATGATGCAAGAACGACTTAGCACTAACATATATTTCAATAAGCTCTCCACTTTGTTCAATTCTAATTTCATCTAATGTTTTAATAGGTGAATTAGATTGACACTGAGAATCTCGAAAGCTACTAAAGTCATGCTTACCGAGCAAATAAGATGCAGCCTCACGCATTTTATCGATATCAAGCTTAATAGGAACAAACCATGCTCTACCAGATTCAATGGCTAATGGCGCTCTACGATTTATTATCCTATAAACATAATATCGTTTTTTGGCATTAAAACGAGCATGAAACTCATCCGTAACCTTCTGACAATCAACTATAGCTATTTTATTAGGCTTAATATGCTGGTTAATCGCCCCCATTACCTTAGACGCCAACATTTCTTTATTCATATCAAAATGTGCTACCTGACCATATGCATGCACTCCGGCATCAGTTCTTCCCGCAACATGTAACCGCACATCTTCATTTGTAAACTTCTGAACAGACTCTTCTATACATTGCTGGACAGAAGGTACATCACTTTGCCTTTGCCAACCAGCAAATTTTGCTCCATCATATTCTACAATTAATTTATAACGATTCATTTTTAAGAATTATTTTAAATAAAAAAAGGCGGTAATCCACTGACTACCGCCTTTTTAAATCAATGACGTGTATTAGTAAACTCTAATTTCTACACGACGCATTTCACGGTTAGCACCCTCTTCTTTATCGAACAGGCCTTCACCACGAGCAGCAGTTTTCACTTTCATTGGGTCAATGCCTTTTTTCATTAGCACCTCACTAACATTTTCAACTCTTTTCATTGAGATTATTTTGTTAGCTTTTTTACTGCCAATATTATCAGTGTAACCAATGATCTTTACTTTTTTATCCTCTTCCTTAGCAATTTTAGCAACTTTACTAAGTTTAGACTTTTCTGACATTGATATTTTAGTACTTCCGGTATCAAAATATACTGAATATTTATCTCCCATCATGCTGCATCCAGATAGCATTCCTGCTACAAGGACAGTTCCGATAATTTTGCTAGCTTTCATATCGCTCTCCTTTAATTAAAGTTTTTAACTACAGCTAAATGCTATAGCTTAAGTGGAACCAGAATTAGTAACACTAACAAAACAATTGCAAGCACTGTGCCAACTACTTACATAATCGGCTATTACAAGCTATTACCTTACATTACAGGATTATTATATAGGTTAGATAATAAACTTATAGGTTACACAATAAACACAATTGATTCATTACGGGACAACAATGTATCATTTTAGACTAATTCCAGGTATGAAATACAACCTATTAGTACAAAAAAAGGAGCTAAACAGCTCCTTTTAATGTATTTCACTAAGCATTCGCGTACTACGAATCCATTTGTTGGCGTTTACGATCTAATTTACGACGTCTACGCTCAGACTCGGCACTTCTACGCTTTTTCTTCTCAGACTCTTTTTCATAATGCCTGCGAAGCTTCATCTCGCGAAAGATGCCTTCACGTTGCATTTTCTTTTTAAGAGCACGTAGAGCTTGCTCAATATTACCGTGTACAGAAACTTGAACCAAGTTCAATACCCCCTTTAAAGGATTAGTGTTAAAAATCACCCGAATTGGGAAGTATTACTTATTAAACCAAATGTCCAATAAGTCAATACTTTATTGCTTTTGCAATTAATAATACATATTATAATACCACAAAAAACAAAGCGGGGGACAATTATGCAAGAAAAACGTGAAAAAATCCTTAACGAGGCATTGAAGATAGTTCCCTTTGAAGGCTGGACAAACAAGGCCCTGCAAGACGCTACATTAGCTGCTAAGCTTGATAAAGACTATCATAAGGTTGCTTTTCCAAATGGAGTTAGCGCCCTTGTGGATATGTATTTAAGAAGCCTTGACGAAAAAATGTTAAGTAAATTATCTAACAACAAAAAATTAAAAAACTTAAAAATTAGAGAAAAGATTTGTCTGGCAATAAAAACAAGACTTGAAATATCCGAAGATGACAAGGCCGTTATAAGAAAGACTCTTTCATATTTTGCAATTCCATATAACCACATTGAATCAATGTCATCTATTTGGAAAACAGTTGACGCTATATGGTACGCAGTTGGTGACAACTCAACTGATTTTAACTATTACACCAAACGAACTATTTTAGCAGGGGTTTATAGCAGTACCTTGTTATATTGGCTAAGTGATAAGTCAAAAGACCACTGCGACACATGGTCATTTTTAGACAGAAGAATCGAGAATGTTATGCAAATTAACAAAGCAAAAAGTTCTTTAAACGACCTTCTTTGCAATTTCAATTATTTTAAACAACCTAATAATTAGACCTGAATTGTTATCGTAGTTTTTTTGCCACTTCAACAACTCTGCCAACTATTATTAACGTTGGAGGCTTTAGATCCATTTTTTTAGCATCATCATATATGCCTTCCAATGTTGAAAAACAAAAGCGCTGATTCTTTGTAGTTCCTTCCTGTATCGCAACAGACGGAGTATTTTTAGGCAAGCCATTTTCAATAAGCTTTTCGGATATATGAGAAAGATTAGTAAGCCCCATATATAATACTAATGTTGTATCAGGGCATGCAAGCCCCTTCCAATCAAGACTAACGGCTTCACCTTTTTGCTGATGCCCTGTAACAAACCTAACGCCAGTAGCAAGCCCCCTATGGGTTAGAGGAACTCCGCAATAAGCACTACAGCCATCAGCAGCATTTACACCTGGTACAACCTCATATGGTATACGGTTCTTAACCAAATGCTCTACTTCCTCGCCTCCTCTTCCAAAAATGAAAGAATCACCGCCTTTTAACCTAACAACCACCTTATCCTTTAATGCCTCTTCAACTAGCGCGGCATTAATCTCACATTGAGTCATAGTATGCTTTTTACATGATTTTCCAGCATATATTTTTTCGACATTATCTGGAATTAAATCCAATATATCATCCGATATAAGACGGTCATATATTACCACATCAGCAACTTCCTTTATTAGGAAATACGCCTTAACAGTGAGAAGAGCCGAATCACCAGGGCCAGCACCTACTATATATACAAATGGGGCTTTAGGTTTAAGAAATTTAATGATTTAACCCTTAAATTATTCTTTGCAAAGTGATTTCATACGATTATACGCAGCCGTAAAGCCAGCTAAAGAATATCTATCAATTGAATATGTCCCTTTAATAGACGTTCCTCGAATATCCATATTAGATTTTTTAATCATCATTTTTATCATTTCTTTATCTTGCTCCGAATCATTTGCCCAAGCAAGTTCACCTTTAGTGAACATATTATATTTATGTCCCTCTATATCCACTTTAACTTTACTATTTATCTTGTACTTATAGCCAGATGAAGTACTAACTTCATACGTATCTTCATTTAATTTAGTAACTAAGAAGTATGGGTCATCACGCTTAGTGTAATTACCCGTTTTACTTTTTGGGAAGCTCGCAATATAACAGGCCGTTTTACCTTGCAAATTCGTAGTATACACAGTCCAATCTTTAAAAGTTTTGTCTTCCAACTGTGCAACCCCATCAGTTGAGTAAACCATTACGACAAAACCAAAAACTAATGCTAAAAATATATTCCTCATGACAACCAGTCCACCATTATATTAATACTTTTAAACTAAAGGCTATAATCCTTATTACAACTGTACTATTGATACCGCTTTGGAAGTTCTAAATCAAGTTGTTTATATCAAAACTTTATCAACTAATTCACCATTATTTTATATCCACCTTTATCAGTAACAATAAACTCCTCATCAATACCTATTTTTTTTCTAAGGCGATATATGTGAGTCTCAAGGGTATGTGTATTAACACTATCACTATACCCAAAGACTTTCTCAAGTAATTTTTGTTTTTCTATCGAGTCAGGCGACGACTCTATCAACAATAATACTATTTGAGATTCTTTTTCAGTTAAGTTTATTTTACACCCTCCTTTTACTAGAGTTGATTCTTTAGAATCAAATGTAAACCCTGATATTTCATACTTATTTTGCGCCGAAGCAACTTTAATAAAATTAAACAACTCATCAAGTTTATATGGCAATGTAATATCGCTACCAATACTAATATATTTTTTATTAACGTCCTCACTTTTAATATTATCAGAAATATCTCGCCCTATAATTAGCAAATCACTATCATTTGCATCACCTTCCATATAAGACACATAATCACTACACTGGACAAAACTATATTTATCATCAACATCGCTATATTGAGATAGAAGGTCAAAAAAATCCTTATTTTTACTAATAACGCATATTTGCAAATTATACCTGCTTGTAACTTTGTTAATTTTCGTATAAACAATACG
>Ga0213866_10001761_pt1 | contig 15851 bp, 10 predicted proteins | sample PICome_11_FD_160079 | JGI IMG/M metagenome (GOLD analysis project Ga0213866, IMG submission 160079) | Coastal seawater microbial communities near Pivers Island, North Carolina, United States - PICO284 | ecosystem: Environmental > Aquatic > Marine > Coastal | place: USA: North Carolina...
CGGAGTATATTAAAAGTAATAAATAATTTTTAACATATAGAGCACGATAGGAGATATAAATTGCACGGCTGGAGCCCGAACTCTACACCCAACCACTCCAGCCGTGCAACTCTCACCTCCTACCTAGAGACCTATTTTATACATTTAACAATCTTTAAAATTTTCCAGAAGATTATCTTAAATTTTTATCACATTCGACTTTTTAATTTTAAAATATATAATACAAAAACATGAAAGTAATTACCTTCGATATAGAAACCTCAAATATTTTTCAAGAAGTTGGATCAAATGACGCTACTGATTTGGATTTATCTGTAGTTTGTATCCATGACTCAGAAACTGGAGAATATTCTTCTTATACCCAAGAGCAACTCTCAGACCTTTGGCCAATACTCGAAAAAACTGACATTTTAGTCGGATACAATTCAGATCACTTCGATGTTCCCCTTTTAAACAAGTACTGCCCAAATAATTTAAATAAAATAAAAAGTCTAGACCTACTAAAAGAAATTCGCGCATCTTTGGGAAGAAGAATAAAACTAGATGACGTAGCAAAAGCAACTTTAGGAGAAAGCAAAAGTGCCGACGGGCTTTTGGCTGTAAAATGGTGGAGAGAAGGACAACATCAAAAAGTAATTGATTATTGTATTCAAGACGTAAAAGTAACTCGCGACGTCTACGACTACGCCATTAAAAATGGTCACCTTAAATGGAACAATGGCTCTGAAACTACTGAGATTCCGCTTGATACTACTAATTGGGAGAAATTGGAAGATTCTGCAGAAGAAGCACCTACTCTTTTTTAATTAAAAATAGTTAGATTAAAGGAGTATCAAAATTAATATCGCCAAAACTAACCTGTAGATAACAAAAACCTGCAAAGTATTTTTCTTCAAAAATTTTATCAGAAAACTAATTGCTAAAAGACCTACAGCAAAAGAAGCAAGTGAGCCTAAAAATAAATTCAGACCTGCAGAACCAGACAGTCCATTCATTCCAAGGTCCAAAAGTTTTTTCATACCAGAACCAAACAAAATTGGAAATGCCATAATAAAAGCAAAACGTGTTGCCATTTCCCTACTTAGTCCTAAAAATAATCCTCCAGAAATTGTCATCCCAGAACGTGACATTCCTGGAATCAAAGCCAATGATTGAAAACATCCGATCCAGAAACCTTTTTTCACAGATATTTCTCTTTTTTCTTTTATTTGTTTTGCAAACTTTTCCGCAAGCCACATTACAAGTGCTCCTAAAACTAAAGTAAGTACTACAAGATTTGTATTTCTAAAGATAGTTTCCATTGCACTCTCGAGCAAAAGTCCGAGAATAACTGCAGGAATGGTTCCAAAGATTACCGCCAAGAGCATGACCTTTTCTTTCTTCTCTACAGACTTTCCAGAAACCCATCTACAGAACGTAAAGAAAATCCCCCATAAATCTTTCCAAAAATACACAAGTACTGCCAAAGTAGTAGCGAGTTGAAGAACAGCATCAAATGCCAAGCTATTTTGAAGCTCTAGACCAAGTAAATCTCGAGCAATAATAAGATGCCCAGATGATGAAATGGGCAAAAATTCGGTCAGACCTTGGACAATTCCAAGCATAATTGAGCTAAATATATCCATAGTGTATACTGAACTTTATTATCATAACACGCAGTTTATCTATATGAATAAAATTTTTCTACCAATTTCTATCATTGTGGCAGGACTGATAATTGCAGGTGCTGTCTTTTTTACAAAAGATGGAGCGAACACATCCCCTACTATTGCAAACAATGAAAGCATAGAAGAGATTGCAATAAGACCAGTTTCAAAAGATGACCATATTTTTGGAAATCCTGATGCAGATATTATTATTATCGAATATTCAGATTTTGAATGTCCTTTCTGTGGAAGATTCCATCCAACCATGGAACAAATCATGAAAGAATTTGGTAAAGATGGAAAAGTTGCTTGGGTTTACCGACACATGCCACTTGATCAAATTCACAAGGATGCACGACCTGCTTCTGAAGCGTCAGAATGTGTAGCTGACCTTGGAGGAAACGACAAATTCTGGGAATTTTCAAAGATAGTATTTGACGGACAACCCTCTTCTCTTAAAGCAGATGCATTAAAAGAAGTTGCGCTTGAAATCGGAATCGATGAAGCTGGATATGATTCTTGTGTTTCAGACCGAACTTTCAAAGATCGCGTAGAAGCAGATTACCAAGATGGACTTTTGCTTGCTAAAAATGATCCTGATTTCGGAACTCCTTATAGTTTGATTACTACAAAGGATGGAATGCAGATTCCTGTTCGAGGAGCACAGTCATTTAGTGCTATTGCGGATGTTTTGAGAGGAATTTTGGGAGAGTAGGCTAATTTAATTGTTTGAGTAATTTTAAGGTAAAGAAGGTTAAATTATAAAAGGCGGGCGCTTCGCGCCCGCCTTTTGTTTATATTTGTGTGCTTGATTATAAATATATAAATGTTCTAATATAAAAGAATTCAAAGAACCCAAACAACAAAACTAAGGTGGTCAGCCTTGTAAAAAATCGGCTTGAAAAAATGTTTGCAAAAATTTTATCCTTCTTCTCTCGACCTAAAAAAGACATTTTTGAAAAAATGGTCATAGAGTCTTTTGGTGGAGACTTCCCTTGTTACAGACTCGATGAATTCTACAAATTCAAGAAAGAGAATCCTCATGAATACAACGAAATTCTGAAGATAGTAGAAGAGCCCTCAGAAGATAGACGCTTTGAAATGGTTGATGAATTCAACCGTCTCAGAAGTATCTCATCCGTCGGAAATGGATCATACCAAACTCTCTATCTATCAGGCATTGAGATGGGGGTAAAGATATTTGAGAGCGGTAAAATTACTCTCAATATTAGAAGATTGGACTGATTCGACATCAGATTCAATCTCAAAAAGCACAGGGTCCGTAGACCGTGTGCTTTTTTCTTTTCTAGATTTTTACCCTCTCCCTCAACTTACAATACTCACATTCCTTATCATCGCAACTCTTTTCCAAGAATTTAAAAGTGTAAATATCCTCCAAAGTTTCGACTAATTTTTGACGGAATTCTTCTACTTCATCATCAGACAATTCAAAAGTCTCTTTTATATACTTCCCACTATCATTTGGCTCGATAAAATCAAGAGTTGCACTTCGGACATTGTATTTTTCTTCAGACAATCCCAAAAGAAGTTTATAAAACAAAAGCTGATTGTAATACGCTCCATCATCTGTCTGAGTTTTTCCCATTATGGCGTTTCGAGATTTTGTATTTCCTGTTTTATAATCCACTACATTCACTACCCCGCCATCCAGCTCTATTTTATCCAAAATACCGTAGAGAGTTATTTTTGTATCAAGGACATCAAAAGATGCGAAGGTTTTTCTCTCTAGCATTATATCTTTTGCCCAAGTATCTTGATATTGATTAAAATATCCAACAAGTGCCTCACTTCCCTTCTTGATCAAATCCGCACGCATCCCCTCATCTTTCACTTTTTCCTCTGCTTTTCTATTCAATATCTCAACCATCACATCTGCATTAAGTTTCGCTCCTTCTCTATATCGAGTAAAGAATTCTTGTAAAACAGCGTGTATTAAATCTCCATAAATAAGAGGAAAATTCTTTACCGCAGGAATCCGAATAAGGTTTGTGAAAAGATAATTCCAAGGACAACGTAAATAATTATTGAAAGCAGTCACAGAAAAAGGTTGTTCCAAGAAAATATTTCTGAGGTATTCTTTTATGTCATCATTTTTATTTGAAACATTAAACTTATCTACCAAAACCTCCTTATAATCCCCTCCTTCTTTTTCATTTATATTTTTCAAATCATCCGACAATTCATCAATAAATCTAGAAGGGATATTATCTTTTCCATCCTCACCCATCTTTGCATAAGAAATCACCGCATGATCTTTTGCGCGAGTTAGAGCTACATAAAAAAGTCTTCTCTCATCCTCATCGGTTCCAGAGTCTCCTTTTAAAGGAGAAACGAAATATTCTCGACTACTTCTTTGTCCAAAACGTTTGTCCGTCGCACCAAAAATAAAAACATATTGAAATTCCAAACCTTTCGACCTATGTGCTGTCATCATCTGAACACCTTCTCCATGATGTTTGTTTCTAAGATTAACTGAAATCCCATAGTCTTTTAGAGCCCTGAAATGATCGACAACATCTTTTATGGTAAATTGAGGTCGACCATCCAAAAGATTTTGGATCTCTCTAAACAGTACATCCAAAACATGTAGTCTTTTTATTGCATCATCTTGCTCTAAGAAAGATGGAACTATTTCTAATTTTGAAATCACATACTGCACTGTATCCATTGTCCTATTATTTTTTGAATAAGAAATTAAATCTTCCAAAATCTCAGCCCATTCTGGATACTCTCGACCAACCATTTCCAAAATATCTCCCCTTTCTTTCAAAAGATTTATTGTTTTGATTACAGGAAGTTTCAAAAAATCTATAAGTAAAACTTCTGCATGAACGTCTCCTCTATTTGGATTACTAATCAAAGTTAAAATAGAAAGAATTTTCTGCGCATCGGGATTATCGAGCAAATTTTCATTTGAATACAAACTATATCTTATATCCCTAGCTTCCAGTATTTTTTCTAATTCCCGAGCGTCTTTATTGTTCCTATAAATTACAGATATCTCTTCGGCTGGAATACCAGCTTCGAGCAATTTTTTAATCTCTAAAACAATCCCAACTCTTTCAGAATCTTCATTTGGATAGATGTTCACATCAATTTTTTTTCCATCACCTTTAAAACTATTTAGCTTTATTTTCAAATCCTCCTCAACTTTATTATTCCCAATCATTTCATGAGTTGAATCCAAAATCTGTCGTGTTGATCTGTAATTTTCTGTAAGAGAAATTATTTTTGTGTCTTTGTATAAAGTTTTGAAATATAAAAAGTTTTCCAAAGAAGCTCCTTGGAATCTATATATCGCCTGCTTCTCATCTCCCACCACAAACAAGTTTGGCGAATCATGGAACGAAGCCAATAATTCCAAAATAGCATTTTGAGAATTATTACTGTCTTGATGCTCGTCCGCCAAAATGTACTGATATTCTTCTTGTATTTGCAAGAGAAAATCTGGGTCTTTTTTAAAAGCTTCAATGACATACAAAATCATATCTTCAAAATCAAACTGCTTTCTTTTTAAAATTTCTTGTTGATATTTTGAAAATGCATCAGACAATTCCTGATTTCGTCGCAACTTATTTTCCAAACTCTTCTTTGTACTTTTTATCTTTCCAGTTTTTTGATTAAAATTATATTCGTCTCTTTCAAACTCACCTAGCGACTGTCCTGAAAATTCTGCATACTTTTCTGGGGTAAATCCCTCTCTTTTTAAATTAGATATTTCGGACAATATTTTTGAAACATAAAAATACGGATCGCTGTGAAGCTTGATGTATTCGTATTTACTTTCATTTAAAATCTTCTCTACAACCTGAATCCTTTCAACTTCTGTTATAGAACTTCCACCTATGACATTTCCAAAATATTCTGGAAACCTATTTATGATTTCATTACAAAAACCGTGAAAAGTATATATTTGTACTTGGTGACCTGTCGTCCCAATTACAGAAATAAGCTTCTTTCTCATGGCCCTGACTCCTGCTTCTGTAAAAGTAAGGGCTAATATGCTTTCCGGAGCCGTGTCCGTCTCTTTAAGGATATTTGCTATGCGAAGCGTCAATATAGTGGTCTTTCCGGTTCCAGGCCCAGCAATGACCATAACAGGCCCATCAATTGTATCTACGGCCTCTTTTTGGCCTTTATTTAGGCTTTTATATAGTGTTTCAAATTGAGTATTCGATGACATGTATGGAATTATATCATGAGCCTTATTTTATTGATTTAATCGGCTTGTATGCTATCCTTTTATATGAATATGAGTACCCCTGCTAACATCAATCAAGATGTGGACCGTAGTAAATATTACGATCCAAACTCCACGCTTACCGAAGCTCAGAAAAAAAGTCTCGGAAAACGCATGAAAGTTCGTGCTCGGAATAAGCCTCGAGAAATTCATCGAGATAAATAAATGTCTCAATTTGAGACAAAATAAATTATAATTCACAAAGCGTTCTCCGAGGAGGCGCCTTTTTTATTTCATAATTTAGTAGTTTTTTAGACGATTTGACTTTTCATGCTGTCGTATCTTTTCGTGAGCTTTAGCCTCAATCTGTCTGATACGTTCTCGAGTAACTCCAAACTTCTTTCCAACTTCTTCAAGTGTATGCTGGATTCCGTCTCCAAGTCCATGTCTTAGTTCCAAAATCTCTCTTTCCTTGTCAGAAAGATCATCTAAAATTTCCAAGACTTGATCTCGTAAAATTCGTTGTGAAGATTCTTGATCTGGTGAAAGTATTTTATCATCTGCCAAGAAATCTCCGAGTGTAGATTTTTCATCTGAATCATCTCCAACAGGACTTTCCAAAGAAACTGTAGCTTGATCAATTTTTTCAATTTGATAAACCTTTTCCACATCAAGTCCCATTTCAATGGCTATTTCTTCTGGCATCGGATCACGCCCTAAGTCTTGTGAAAGTCTTCGGTATACTTGCTTGTATTTCGCGATTGTTTCCACCATATGAACTGGTACACGAATTGTACGCGACTGATCAGCAAGTGCTCGAGTGATAGCTTGTCTAATCCACCATGTAGCATATGTAGAAAATTTATAACCCTTTGTCCAATCAAACTTGTCCACTGCCTTGAAAAGACCCAGGTTCCCTTCTTGAATAAGATCTAGAAGTGTAAGGTCTGGACTTCTTCCTACATATTTTTTAGCAATAGAAACTACAAGTCTCAGGTTTGCTCTAGCAAGAAGTTTTTTAGCCTCTTCTTCTCCTGCTTCGATTCTTTGCGCTAATTCTTTTTCTTCTGCAGCTTGAATAAGTGGATATTGTCCGATTTCTTTCAAATAAATTTGAATTGAATCATAAGAAGTACTACTTCCCTTTCCATACTGATATTTCTTTAAATGACTTTCATCTTCTTGGAAGTTAAGAAGTCCTCCACCTTCTAATACATCAACTCCAGCAATAGTGAAGTTTGAATACAAATCATCAAGAAAAATAATATCTTCCTCAATCTTTGGAAATTCTTTCAAGATTTCGTCGTATGTAACATACCCTCGATCCTTTCCTTTTGAAAGAAGTCGATTTCTTTTTGTTTCAAGTTCTTTCGCTTTTTTTGAAAGTACTTTTTTCTTTTTCTTAGCAACAGGTTTTTTAACAACCTTTTTTGTTGCCTTTGTTGCAGTCTTTTTAGTTGTCTTTTTTACCACTTTCTTTGCTGGTTTTTTCTTAGTAGTAATTTTCTTTTTGGGAGTAGCTTTCTTTACTGGCTTTTTCTTAACAACTTCTTTCTTTTTTATTGAAACTTTCTTTTTTGCTATAGTCTTATTCTTTGAGACTGTTGATTTAGCTTTTTTGTTTTTTGTTGGAGAGCTTTTGGCTCTTTTTGTGATCTTTTTTGCAGTTGTATTTTTACCTTTTGGCATGAACTGATGATAGTTATACCATAAAATAAGCTATTAATGCAAGGCTATCTCTTGTGAAAGTTTTGTGATATCTCCCATTATCTTTTCTTGTGCTTCATAATCTCCAGAAAGCTCAGCTTCTTTCAAGGTTTGTTTTAGTAAATTCCATTTCTCTTTTTTAGCCTGAAGCTTTAGATGATGTATCAAATCTTTTACCTCTTGTTCCAATTGTTCTTTTGAAGAGTAGTGTAGCTCTAAACTAAACAAAAGCCCTGGGTTATTTGTCTTTATTTTTTCTATTTTTTCTTCAAAAACAGGAATACAAACTGATATCTCTTCTTTCATATTATCAACATCAATCCATTTTTCATCGACGCATGATTGCCACAAATAAATACCCAAGAGTTTTTCTGAAATAGTCTGATCTTCTTTTTTAGTTACTTCCATTTCCTGTTTTGGAACAAAATTATTTTCAGAAGATTCTTTTTTCTTTTTTACTTCTTCCCAAAGAGCTTCACTACGTATATCAAACCGAGATGAGACCATATCTACAAAATGAGATTGTTCTAGGGAATTATCTATCGAGCGAATATACGGAACTATCTCTGTATGAATTCTCTGACTTCTTTTTCTAGAGTCTGGTTCGGCTTGTTCTATCAAATCCATCAAAACATCGATGATGTGTTTTGAATTTTTTATAACTTCTTTCCATTTTGAAATGTCTTCTTTTATGAGGTCAGCTGGGTCGCTCCCAGTAGGCACTAGTGCTACTTTCACATCTATTCCTTTAGTCAAGGCCATTTTCCAAGCCTTTTCACTAGCTCGAAGTCCTGCACCGTCTCCATCCAGTGCAATAACAAGCCTAGATGACAGGCGCTTCAATAGGTCAAGCTGATAGTCTGTCAGAGCAGTCCCAGACGAAGCTACAGTGTTTGTGTATCCTGCTTGATGCGCCATAAGTACATCCATCTGTCCTTCTACCAAAATAGAAAAGTCATTTTTCCTAATACCAGTTTTTGCTTTATCATATCCAAAAAGAATATTTGATTTGTTGAAAAGTTCTGTTTCTGGACTGTTTATGTATTTTGCTTCGTCTTTTTCTTTATTTAAAATCCTTCCAGTAAAGCCAACTACTCGCCCACTTGGATCACTAATTGGAAACATTATCCTCCCTCTAAATCTGTCGTAGTAGTTTCCAGAATCTCCCTTTTTTATAAGTCCTGCTTTTATAAGTTCTTCTGCTTTCACTTTTTTATTTGAAAAAAAAGTAAAAAGTGAACGCCAACCAGCAGGAGCAAACCCTATTTTCCATTCTTGTATTGTTTCATCAGTAAGTCCTCGCTTTTTTATATAATCCTGAGCTTCTTTATTTTTCTCAAAGATTTTAGAATAAAAAAGTGCAGTGACTTCAAGTATTCTAAAAAGTCTGTCTCGTTCGCCTTTATTTTCTTGTGGTTGATAAGTAAGTTCTATCCCCGCTTTGTCCGCTAATATTTTAAGTGCACCTTTAAAATCAACCCCTTCCATTTCTTGAACGAAAGTAAAAATGTCTCCACCTTTTCCCGTAGAGAAACAATGGTAGAGGTTTTGATCTGGAGAAACATAAAAAGACGCGGTTTTGTCGCTCGAGAATGGCGAACGCGCTTTGAAGTTTTTCCCAGCCTTTTCTATAGTGATATACGACTCCACAACCTCCACGATAGAGAGCCTGTCTTTTATGTTTTGTACCGTATCAGATGACATATTATTGGTTACACTTTAGCATATTTGGAGGTATATTGATATTTGACTGGATATATAATTGTGTTTATGGCCTTATTTGTAGCGGTGTGTGGTTTATTTTGATTGACAATATGGCATATATTGTGCTTTAATTCTAAATGAATTAATTCTTATCCGTATGGATAAGTCATTCCTTCACAGGAATAAGGGGTAAGCTGTGCGCTCACTGCACAGCGTTTGAAAAACATAAATAAAAATGAAACGTATTGAGTATTCGATAGTAAATGGACCGTCCTGGTCCGATTTGAAAGAGGCCACATTTCATAGCCTCCATTCACCTCATCTTCCAAAAATTACTTTTACGATTAGGCCTTACGAGGAGAACCTGAGTCGAAAAAGAATCAATCTGAAGAAGAAATCAACCAGAAGTGGAATAAACTTAAAGAAGGAAAAGCTCGAGGTAATCAGTGAGACTATTAATGCTGAGATAAAAGTCGCATCTAGAATGCGTGATTCCGGGACTGATTTTTTAATTGAGATAGCAGTTCTTTATACTGAAACTCTTGCAACACATTTTTTCAAAGGATTTTACTGCACCGACACAAGAGAAGGATACCTGAAGCCAGGTTCATACATACTCCTCTAAAATTCAACCACCTTCACGGGCTCCATACCCGTGAAGGTTTTTCTTTTTATATTTTGAGTAAATTCTTTAAAGTAAAAATAAAAAGGGCCCGCGAAGCGGGCCCTTTTTTTTATCTACCTCTAAATTTAGTAAGAATTCTTCCTCTCCTCCTGAATTCTAGCCAATTCTTTTTGCACCTCCTCTTCAATTTCTTGAACTCGTGCATGTTTCTGACTTCCAGGGAATCCTGTTCCTGCAGGAATAAGTCTTCCTAAAATAACGTTTTCTTTAAGTCCAACCAAGCTATCTACAGTCCCTCGTACAGCACTGTTGATCAAAACTTTAGTTGTATGTTGGAATGAAGCAGCTGAAAGGAAACTTCTTCGAGTTAGGGCAACATCTGAAATTCCCATAATTACTCGATCTCCCTTTGCTTTTTCTCCATCTCCCACCTTAGAGTTTTCAATCTCAAAGTCTGCTAGTTCTACAACATCTCCTTCTACAAATGTAGTGTCTCCTGGCATTACGACTTTAATTCTAGAGAACATTTGTCGAACAATGATTTCGATGTGCTTTCGAGAAACTGATTCTCCTTGTAGCTCATAGATCTTGTTGATCTGTCCAATCATGTATTCTTCAGTTCTTTCTTTTCCAGAAAACTTAAATAGTTCAGAAGCATCTACTGATCCGTCAGACATCAAATCTCCTTTCTTTACAGTATCCCCAACCTTAACCTTAGGAACACGCACTGATGAGAAAGTATATTCGATTTCTTTCTTTGCAACCTTCTTACTACTTACTTCTGGAGCAAGGATGATAATTCTATCTTTTCCTTCTTCTCGAATTTCGGTTACAACACCGTCGATTCTTGCAATTACAGCAGGACTCTTTGGTTTTCGTCGTTCAAACACTTCTTCAACACGAGGAAGACCTTGTGTAATATCTCCTCCAACAGAAGCAGTTCCTCCGGCGTGGAAAGTACGCATAGTTAGCTGTGTTCCTGGTTCCCCAATCGCTTGAGCAGCAATTGTTCCTACAGCTTCACCAACATCAACCTTTTTATCATTTCCAAGGTCAACTCCGTAACATTTCACACAAACTCCTCTTAATGACTGACATGTAAGTGGAGAAAATACTGCAATCTCTTCTATAGCCTTATCTTCTAGAAGTTTTGCATCATCTTTTGAAAGAAGATGTCCTTTTTTGAAGAGCTTAGTTCCATCAGCATCTGTAATTTCTTTTGCTACAACACGCCCTCTAACCTTCTTTGAAAGTGCAATTTCAATACCCGAATCACTCTCTTTGTGAATCATGATGTGCTGTGAAGTTCCACAGTCTTCTTCTGAAATTACAATGTCTTGTGCAACTGAGAAAAGTTTTCTAGTTAGGTAACCAGCTTTAGCAGTGTTCAAAGCGGTGTCAGTAAGACCCTTTCGAGAACCGTGAGTAGTGGTGAAATATTCAATCGGTGAAAGTCCTTCCTTACTTGATGAAAGTACAGGGTGCTCAATTGTCTCTCCCTTTGAGTTTCCAATCAAACCTTTCATACCTGACATCTGAGTAATCTGAGAAAGAGAACCTCGAGCTCCAGATTTCCACATATCGTGAACTGAACCATTTGGATCTAGAGTATTTGGAATAACAGCTTCAATTTCATTTTTAGCTCCGTGCCAAATCTCTACAATCTTTCGAAGTTTTTCTTCTGAAGAAAGAAATCCTTCTTCGAAATGATTATTTACTTCTTTTACTTTATCTTGAGCAGCTGCAACGATGTCTTTCTTTTCTACAGGCTCCATAATGTCATCGATTCCCCATGTTACTCCAGAACGTGTAGCTTGCTTGAATCCTTCATTCTTTACCTTATCCAAGATCTTTCCAATATTTTCAATTCCATACTTATTGATAATGTCATCAACCATCTTTTGGAATCGAGTTTTATCTACTTCTTCATTGATAAATGGATAATCATCAGGAAGTATTGAGTTGAAGATAATTCTTCCAACTGTTGTTTCCATTAAGCTTTCTACATAATCAGCAGTTTTTGTTCCTTCTTTTCCTCGAATCAAAACCTTCGCTCGGAAATCAACAATGTCATAGTCATATGCAGTGATTGCACTGTTTGGACCAGGGAAAGATTTTCCTTCTCCTTTTGCTCCCTTTATAACTTTAGTCATCCAGTATGTTCCAAGAACAATATCTAGAAGTTTTGCAGATACAACAGGATCTCCAGAACCAGGCTTTAGAATGTTTTTATCAGAAGCCATGATCTCTCGAGCTTCGTATTGTGCTTGCTCTGAAAGTGGAACGTGAACAGCCATTTGGTCACCATCGAAGTCAGCGTTGAAAGCAGAACAAACAAGTGGGTGAACTTGGATAGCATTTCCTTCAATTAGAATTGGTTGGAAAGCTTGAATACCAAGTCGGTGAAGAGTAGGGGCACGGTTTAGAAGAACGTACTTTCCTTTAATTACATCTTCTAGAACTTCCCATACCTCTGGAACACCTTCATCAATAAGTCTTCCCGCTCCTCGAATATTGAATGCAAGTTCTTTTTCAAGAAGTCCTGAAATAACAAATGGTCGGAAAAGCTCGAGAGCCATATGCTTTGGAAGTCCACATTGATTTAGATTCAAGTTTGGACCAACAACAATCACAGAACGTCCAGAATAATCAACTCGCTTTCCAAGAAGGTTTGCTCGGAAAAGTCCTCGCTTTCCTTTTAGGTTATCTGAAAGAGATTTTAGAGGTCTCTTTTGTGCAGGATTTGCTCCGGCATAAACTTGATTTCCGTGTCGAATTGAGTTGTCGATAAGGGCATCTACTGCTTCTTGTAGAATTCTCTTTTCGTTTCGTAAAATAACTTCAGGAGCATGAATGTCCATAAGCTTCTTTAGACGATTGTTTCTGTTTATAACTCTTCGGTAAAGGTCATTTACGTCAGATGTAGCTTGTCTTCCTCCATCAAGAGAAACCATAGGTCGAAGTCCTGGTGGAATAACTGGAAGTGCTGTTAGGAACATCCATTCAGGTCGAACATTTGCTTTTATCATTGATTGAAGCAAACTTATTCGCTTGTTTAGTTTTTCTTTTGCTGGACCAGTTGCTTTATCTCGATTTTCTATTAGGCCTTCTAGAAGTTTTGGTAAATCAAGATCTTTGAAGATGTTATGAATTGCTTCTGCACCAATTTCAGCATCAAACAATGTTGAGTACTTCATTGAATACTTATGGAATGCAACTTCATCAAGTACAAAACCTTTTTGGATCTTATCGATATCCTTCTTTGTTTCAAGGAAAAGTTCTTTCAAAGCTTCCTTTGTCTTTTCATCTTGAAGTGTTTTTATTTTTTGTTTGTATTCTGAATCAAGTTCTTTCAAAAATCGACTTCTCTCGTCTTCGTGTGTTTTTGTAATAAGATATCCTGCAAAGTAAATTACTTTTTCAAGATCACCAGAACTCATCCCAAGAACCATACTGATTCTTGAAGGAATAGCTCGAAGAAACCAAATATGTGAGACAGGTGTTGCAAGCTCTATATGCCCCATTCTTTCTCTACGAACAATAGATCGTGTGATTTCAACTCCACATTTTTCACAAACAATTCCTTTATATCGAATTCCTTTATATTTTCCACAGTAACATTCGAAATCTTTTTCTGCTCCGAAAATACGCTCATCGAAAAGACCGTTTTTCTCACTTCTTTGAGTTCGATAGTTCATTGTCTCTGGCTTTGTAACTTCTCCATGTGACCAATCTCGAATTTTCTCTGGAGATGCAACGTTCAATACAATCTCATCAAAGTTCTGTGTACCTCTTTTTGTGTGTTTATGATTCATACGACTATTTTGTGTTAGTTTCATCGGCTTCTAAGTTCGACCCACTTTCTTTCAAATTTTCTTTCAAATTCACATCAAGACCAAGACCTCTTATGTTGTTCATCAATACATTGAATGATGCAGGAAGGTTTGATTGACGAATTGGTTGTCCTTTTACAATTGAGTCAAAGGCTGCTGATCGACCTAGAATATCATCAGACTTATATGTAAGTACTTCACGAAGTGTGTGCGCTGCACCGTGTCCAAGAAGTGCCCAGACTTCCATTTCTCCAAATCTCTGTCCTCCATTTTGTGCTCGTCCTCCAAGTGGTTGTTGTGTAATCAAAGAGTACGGTCCAATTGAACGCATGTGAATCTTATCTTCCACCATGTGGTGAAGTTTCAAAATATACATGTATCCAACAGCAATATCTTGATCGAATTTTTCTCCATTACGACCATCGTATAGAGTCATTTTTCCATTTTCATTGTATCCAGCTTCTTTCAATTCATCTTTAATTTCCTCTCCAGTAGCTCCGGCAAAGGCAGGAACTATAGCTTGGTAATTTAATGCATTAGCTGCAAGTCCAAGGTGAAGCTCTAGAATCTGTCCAAGGTTCATACGAGATGGAACTCCAAGAGGTGTCAAAATAACATCAACAGGAGTACCGTCTTCCATGTGTGGCATATCTTCTACAGGAAGAACTTTTGAGATAACTCCCTTGTTTCCGTGTCGTCCAGCAAGTTTATCTCCAACTGAAACACTTCGAAGCTGTGCTATTTCGATGTGAATTCGTTTGATAATTCCAGATTCAAGCTTGTCGCCATTTTCTCTAGAAAATACCTTTACTCCAATCACTCGTCCTCTTTTTCCACCTTCAACACGTTTTGATGTGTCTTTTACATCTCGAGCCTTATCTCCAAAAATTGATCGAAGTAGTCTCTCTTCTGGAGTAAGTTGTGTTTCTCCCTTTGGAGTAATCTTTCCAACAAGGATATCTCCTGGTCGAACTTCAGCTCCAATCTGAATAATTCCTTCTTCATCCAAGTTTCGAAGTTTGTTTTCACTTACATTTGGAATATCTGAAGATGTGATTTCTGGTCCCAACTTTGTATCTCGCACATTAATAACTACTTCTTCCATGTGGATTGAAGTAAAAGTACTGTCCTTCGCTAGTCTCTCAGAAATAATAATCGCATCCTCGTAGTTTGATCCAGACCATGACATGAAAGCAACTAGACAGTTTTGTCCGATAGCAATTTGTCCATTATCTGTTGAAGAAGCATCTGCAAGAAGTTGTCCTTTCTTTACTTTGTCTCCCACATTAATAACAGGTCGTTGATGAGTAACTGTGAAGCTGTTTGTTCGATCGAAGTTTACAAGAGGATATTCGATAACTTTCCCCTTTGTAGTTTTAATAGCAATTTTCTTTGAATCAGCTACTACCACTTCTGCATCTTCCTCAGCTCGAACGATTCGTGTTGAGTCACGCATAGCAAGTTCTTCTGCACCAGTTCCAACAAGTGGAGCATCCGGCCTGATACAAGGAACTGCTTGTTTTTGCATGTTTGATGCCATCAGAGTTCGATTAGCTTCATCGTGATTCATAAAAGGAATACAAGATGTTGCAATAGAGAATGATTGGTTTGTAGCAACATCAATCAAATCTACCTCTTCTTTCTTTACGATTGCAGGATTTCCGTTTAGACGAACATCTAGTAAGTCTTGGTCGATGTTTCCATCTTTATCGTAATTAATTGCATTGTGAGCAATTTTATATTTTTCTTCTTCAAGAGCATTTAAATAAACAATGTCTCCTGTAATCTTTCCATTTTTTACCTTTGCGTAAGGTGTTTCAATCATCCCGAAATCATTTGTTCGAGCATAATTTGAAAAACGCAAAATCAAACCAATGTTTGGTCCTTCAGGAGTTTGAATAGGACAAAGTCGTCCGTAGTGAGAAGGGTGTACATCACGTACTTCAAGACCTGCTCGTTCTCGAGTTAGTCCACCTGGACCAAGTGCCGAGATTGTTCGCAAATGCTCTACTTCTTGCAACATGTTGTCTTGTTGCATGAACTGTGAAAGCTGGTTCGTAGTAAAGAATTCTTTAATACGAGCTTGAAGTGGTCTTGGAGAAATAAAGTTTACTGGAAGTGTTGTATCACTCTCA
>Ga0213866_10001765_pt1 | contig 15826 bp, 9 predicted proteins | sample PICome_11_FD_160079 | JGI IMG/M metagenome (GOLD analysis project Ga0213866, IMG submission 160079) | Coastal seawater microbial communities near Pivers Island, North Carolina, United States - PICO284 | ecosystem: Environmental > Aquatic > Marine > Coastal | place: USA: North Carolina...
CCCGAGCACACCCCGCGACGCCGAATAGATGCTTGGCTCATCCCGTCAATCCCCCGAACTCCCCACTTGACCCCGCTCATAGATGTCGGTGCCACTGCGCGCTCTAAAGAGAAGAGCAGGAGCAGGAGAAAGAGTAAAGAACTGGCAGGAATGCCAGTTCTACTGCGGGGCGCTAGTAGCCGAAGTCGGCGCCGAGCCAGGCCTTCATCTTCGAGCGGATGTGCGGCGTGATCTCCTGCGACGTCGACATCGCCAAGCACTCGCGTGCAAGCTCCTCCGCTTGTTCCACCGTAATCCGATTGAGCGCCGTCTTAAGCACGGGGATCGCGTTCGGGTTGGTCGAGAAGCGCCGAATCCCAAGGCCGAGCAGCAAGATTGCTTTGGCCACGTCGCCGGCCATCTCGCCGCACACGCTGACGGGAATGCCCTCGCGAGCGCCAGCCTGCACCGCGCGGCTAATGAGCTGCAGCACGGCGGGGTGAGCGTTCTGATAAAGATGCGACACGCTTGGATTGTTGCGGTCAACAGCCAGCGTGTACTGCACCAGATCGTTCGTGCCGATCGAGAAGAAGTCCGACTCTTTGGCGAGACTCTCAGCGATCAGCGCTGCACTCGGCACCTCGATCATGATCCCGATCGGGATGTCCTTGCGATACGCGATGCCCGCGCGATCAAGATCTTCGCACACAATCTCAATCTCGTTCTTGGCGAGACGCAGCTCTTCGAGCGAGGAGATCATCGGCAGCATCAGGCGCACATCACCGAGCACGCTGGCGCGCATGATCGCGCGCAGTTGCGTGCGGAAGACTTGCGGCTGTTGCAGGCACAAGCGAATCGAGCGGTTGCCCAAGAAGGGGTTATCTTCGAAGTCCAAGCCCGCCTCCTCGCGGAACTTGTCCGCGCCGAAGTCGAGCGTACGCACAACGAGCGGGCGTCCGCCAAGCGCACCAATCGCGCGGCTCAGCGCATCGAAGTGATTCTCCTCCGTCGGGCGCTGATGGCGCGAGAAGATGAACTCCGTGCGGTATAGGCCAAGCCCCTGTGCACCGGCTTCAATCGCGCTTTTCACTTCATCTTCGAACTCGATGTTGGCAAGCAGCGAGAAGGCCGCTTTATCTGCAGTCTCGCTGGGGATCGCGCTGGCTGTTTCGAGAATGCGGCGCTCACGATTGCGGTAGTCTTCGCTGCGACGCTCGTACTTTGTGCGCGTCGTTTCATCGGGGCTGACGATCACGCGCCCGCTTGAGCCGTCGACAACGATCATCTCTCCGCCGGTGACGAAGCTCGTCAGATCAGCGATACCCACGACGGCGGGAATGCCGAGCGCGTTGGCGAGAATCGCAGTGTGGCTGGTGGAGCCGCCAAGCTCGGTGGCGAATCCCTTGATGTTCTTGCGCACCAAGCCCGCTGTCTGCGATGGCGTGAGGTCATGCGCGACGATGATGCCGCCTTCGGGAACCTCGCCAATGCTGCCAAGTCCATCGGCCTGCTTGCCGGTGAGCGAGCGCATAATGCGGCGCTGGATGTCAACGAAGTCCGAGATGCGCTGGCCGAAGTAGGAGTCGTCAAGCTCGCGAATCGCGTTGATGACTTTGCGGAATGCGCGACTCACCGCGTACTCGGGCGAGTAGCGGTCGGTCTTGATGCGATCGCGGATTTCGGCGTTGATAGCGGGATCGTCGATGATGCGTAGGTGCGTATCGAAGATCAGGCTGACTTCGTCTTGCACCACGTTGCGCACTTGATCGCGCACGTTGACGATGCCTGCCTTGGCGTCTTCACGGCAGCGTTCCCAACGATCAAGCTCATCCTGCACTTCATCCTTGCGAATGAAGTGGCGGACGATCCTGACCTCCTCAGAGTCGAGCAGGTACACGGTACCGATCGCGACTCCCGGAGAGACGGGAATGCCAGTCTTAATTTCCATGCTGTCCTCTCGCAGCCCACGCAGGGGAGTCGGCTCAAGGCGTCGTCCCGGTGTGCCGCTTCGGATGCTGCCCAAATCGGGCAAGCCACGCGCAGGACCCAATGTCTTGCGCGGCTGGTTCGGTGCTAAGGGCGATGACCAATTACGGCCGATCGCATCTAGGCATCAATGTCGTTGTCCCCAGTGGGGTTATCGAGATCAAGCACCATGTTCAGGCGCTCGACGCTGAAGCCGTTGTTTTCAAGGAACTTGACTCGGCCCAGCTCGTCGACGCCGACGGTGGCCTTGAGTCGAGTAGCCTTGTAGTTCGCGACTTCGTTGCGAATCTTTTCGAGCAAGAGCGAACCGACGTGACGGTGGCGGTAGTTGCCGCGCACATAGAGATCGCCGATAGTAGCCAGGCGCGCGTCTTCAGGCCCGGTGACGTAGAAAATGGCCAAGCCAACGAGCTTGCTCTCGTGTCGAACGAGCCACAACCAGCGCATCGGATCCGTCTTGCAGCGCTCGATCAGCAAGCCACGGAAGCGCTCGCGCCAATTGTTCTGGGCAGCTTCTTGAGGCCACTCTTCTCTATAGTATTCTTCGGCCAGATCAAGAAAGGTGGTCAGGGCACCTTCGTCTTTGTAATCGATCGCTTCGATCTTCAAATCTAGCGCGGCAATATTGGCGTCACTCAAGCTTTCCCCCACATCTCAAATCACGATGTCGAACATCAAAATCTATCTCTATCGGTATCTCTCCGCCTAGTGGCGGAATTTTGCGTCGCTTCTGCCGGGCAATAGTAGCCATTTTCCCCAAATTGCTCAAGACCATGCTAGTGCCCGCTTGAGAGTCCTGACATGAGGAAACGCTGGCGCAACGACGCACCAGCGTTTCCAGCACTTCAGCGATTGCCTAGGCCTCGCGCTTGCGCAACCATGCTAGGCCGCCAAGCAGAAGCATTGCGAAGAGCAGCGTGACGCCGCTTTGATCGCGCGTGATCAACGCGCAACCGCCGCCGCCACCGCTGCTTTCCTTCGGAATGCGGTAGGTGAACTCGCTGCTCAGCGTGCGCGCACCCATCAGGCTCGTCACGAGCTGGATATCGTAGGTACCCAAGATTCCCGGGGGAACCATCAGGCCGGTGATCTCCGTGCCTTCGCTGTTCACGATGGCTGTGCCGGGGCAGATCGCTCCGCCAATCAGCAGCGAAGCTGGCCCGGTGAAGCCACTGCCTTTGATCGTGATCGCTCCGCCGCCATCTGGCACCGAGCTGAGCGGCGACACACTGGTAACGAAGTAATCAACGAGCGTCAGCGTATTCCCGTTCGGCGCGGGAGCACCGAAGCTGACCGCAGCGCCGCCGGTGATGCTGACGTCTGTATCCGCTGCGATGCGAGCGCTGTAGGTCATCGGGATCGATGTGCCCGCTCCAGGGACAAAGTTCAGCACGACGAAGAGGGTAGCGACTTCGCTGTTCGCGAGACTCAGCGAGGGGCTGAAGACTGCGTTGATCGTCGGCGTGGTGCCGCCAGTCGAGTAGAGCAGCGTGTCGGAGCCTGCCCCGTCGAAAGCGCCGTTGCCACTATCGCGCCACACTTCAACACCATTAGATGAATCGAGCGTGCCCGCCCAGTCGGCGCTGCCTGCCGCAGTGATGCTGATGCTGCCAACGGTGATCTGACCGTTGACTGCGGTGAGCCTGAAGGCTGAGAGCAGCTCAGGCCCGCTCTCGTCGCGCAGACGCACGGATGAAGCCGGCGCCGCGGGATCGTTCTGCACGGCCAGTAGCGTGCTATCAATGACCAAGCCCGGAACACTCGCCGTCGGTACGCCGTTTGGCGATCCACCGCCAACGCTGTTCGCCACGACCGACGAAAGATTGCAAGCGAAGGTTTCCCCCGCCGCAGCAGTTCCAGCCAAGCTCACCACAAAGAAGAAGCGGCGACCGCTCCCCGGCACCACACTGTTCGTGAGTGAGGCGACGTAGGTTCCATCGTCGCTGGAGAAGCCTGCGCCGACCGTAGCGGTTGCGAGCGAATCGTTTGCGAATTCGAATGCGCCAGAGCCGTCGCTGTCTTCATAGAGCGCGAGTTCCGCGTAATCGCTGGCGTCATCACCCGTGCCAGATGCGGTGAAGGTAACGCTGGTTACGGTCCATTGATCGTTCACACCACTCAGGCTGAAGTCGAGCATCACTTGTGCAAGCACGTTGCTATTCACGGTTTCCGGCATGCCAGGGCCGTTCAGGGTGACGTCGAAGCGAGATCCAGCGATCGTGAAGGTCCCGCCATCAGCGCTGGGAATACCAACTTCCACTCCACCCTGGGGAGGCGTGGCAATCACTGATTCCACGCGTAGCGCGACGCTTTGACCCGCAACGCCCGTGCCTGAGAAGTCTGCGACAACAAGGAAGCGCGTGGTGGTGAGCGAGGCATAGCCCGTGTTGCTCAGGAGCACTTCCATCATCCCATTGTCTTGCGTGAAGTTGCCGCTGTTGGGGCTAGCCGCGACATCGGTGCCAGACTCAAAGGTGCCGTTGTCGTTGCTATCGACGTAGAGCGAGAGCGAAGTGAATGCGGTTGAATCATCCATCGTTCCGCTTGCGCCGAAGGTAATGGAAGAAACGGTCCACGCATCGTTCGCCGTGGACATGCTGAAATCGAGCAGCACTTGGCCGGAATCGTTGTTATCGATCATCGCCGAAGCCGGGCCGTTGATCGCGATGCTCAACGCGTTGCCGAGCACGCTCAAACCGGCCGTTCCCGCTGCGGGCAAGGGAAGATTTGTGTAGTTCGTGCCGGCGAGTCCGCCGCCCGCGTCGGTCACTGCCACGCTGAAGGTCTCGCCGTCGTTGGCGGTCAGAGACATATCAGCAATGACGAGGAAGCCGCGCGTGGTGCCGACGGTGAACATTGATGGTGCGCCGCTCAGGGTGAAGGTGAGCGTGCCGTCGTTTTGGGTGAAAGCCTGCGTATCAATCAGCGTGTCGGTGCCGCTGGTGAAGAGGCCGTCGAGATTCGTGTCTTCATAGAGATGAAGCGCGGCATAGCCCGAGGCATCGTCGCCACTTCCGCTAGCGGTCAGCTCAATGCTGGTCAGCGTGTTCGCTGGGCCAGTCGGGTAGGCGACGGTAAAGCTGTGCGCAAGATTGTCTGTCGAGCCCAAGTACACATCCAGCGGAGTGGTCGCGGAGAAGTCGGTGAAATCGAAATCCGCTAGCTCCACGGTTCCTGTTAGGGCAACGTTCTTCGACGTCGCGCCGGTACTGGTGTGGGTGATGTTGCCGCTGATCATGCCAGAAGATTGGCCGATTGAGCGCGCATAGATCGTCGTCTGGGCGACGGTTCCGTTGGTGGCCGTCAGCGAGAGGCTTGAACCGTAGGGGCCGGACATGCTCTGCGAGATCTCCGCTCCGCTCGGCGCTTGAATCGCGATCGGCTGCGCCAGGAGGCCACCGCTCACGGTGTAGCTCTGGGGCGTGCCGGGCGTCGGCACAAAGGTACTGCCGAGATCGAGCGAGGTCTGCGAGACGGTGATTGTCGGCTCGCCAATCGAGAAGGTGTCGATGTACCAGCCGGGATAGCCGTTGACGGAGCTATCAGTCGAGAACCAAAAGCGGATGCGAATGGTCGAGCTAGACGTAACGCTGGCTGATGTCAGCTGGAAGGGATTGATCTTGATCAAGGCCCAGCTTGTCGCAGGGCTGCCGGAGAAACCGACGCCAGCGCCGGAGTAGAAGGTACTGCTGTATCCCGACGCGGTGACTCCAGGATCACCGGTGGAAATCGTATTGAAGCTACCGTTGTTGACGCTAATCGACATGCAGCCGCCGTCATAATTCCCTTCGGTATAGAAGTAGTGGTAGAAGCTGATCTCCGGCGCGGTCGAGCCCGTCATGTCAAAACTTGGAGAATCCAAGTACGCATTGACGTTGTCTTGCCCGTAGTTGCCGTTCAGCCTCGTGCCCCAGCAGCGGCTGCCAGAGTGAGCGCTACCCGGACCGCTGCCGCTTGGTGAGCCCCACTCCCACATGCCAGACGTACCTGAGGCCGCCCAGCCATCGGTCGAGCCGTTGGATGATTCGAAATCAATGGCGTAGGGAAGGTTCTGGGATTGCGCGCTGAGATGCTGCGCAGCAAAGAGGGTAATGAGCGCGAGCAGCGAGAATGCGACGCGAGATGTAGTGAAGTGCCGTTTCATGTTCTGGCTCCATTTGCCAAATCGGGAAAACTCCATCCACACATCGTGCGTAGCTGAGTGATCGCGCTTTGGCGGTCATCTGCAAATCGAGTCCCGTGAACGCCCAGTTCTTAAGGATTGATCTGCGATTCAGATAGAAATGGAGGGATTGCCCAATCCGCTCCCATGCTGCCGTCTATTTGACATGGTTCGGTCAACGCATCATAGGGGAATCTTTACGGAGGCCTCAAATACTTGCTACCTCTCGCCCAGAGGGTGCATAAAATAGTGCTCCGAAAAGCAATCTGTCGCTATGCGACCTGAAGTCAGGGGAAGATATTCGCTCTTGACGCTAGCCTTTGAGGTGCTAGGCTTCGCAGCCCTTTAGATGAGGGGCATGAGATTCAAGAAGCGCAGAACGAGGAAGTACGATGAAGGTTGGCATTCACCCAGAGCTCGCCAAGTGCAAAGTTAGCTGCACCTGCGGCAACGAGTTTGAAGTCCTCTCCGAAAAGGAGACGATGCAAGTTGACCTGTGCTCAGCCTGCCACCCATTCTTCACCGGCCAGCAGAAGTTCGTTGACAGCGCCGGTCGCGTGGACAAGTTCGCTCAGCGCTACGCGATGACGAACGACAAGCTCAAGGCTCTGACGACGAAGAAAGAGCCGAAGAAGAAGAAGTCCAAGCTCGTCCACAAGATCAATCCCAAAGCCAAGAAGCCCACGCTTTCTGCCGAAGACGAAAAGAAGGGCAAGAAAGACGACAAGAAGGGCGGCGACGGCAAGTAAGCCATCGCGCATCCAGATTGCACGCAACGCGCTGAGCCAACGCTCGGCGCGTTGTGTTTTTTTACGTGCGGCGCTGTCGCAATGACTGATTCGCGTGAGCGAACGCCTACCGTGATGGGCGAGGAGTAGCCTCGCGCAAAGCACCTAATCCAACGCTAAAGTCAACAAAGCCCAGCGGAGAAGCATGTTTCTTCCGCTAGGCTTTGTGATTGGCTTGAAGCGACTAGATTACGCTGCTTGCCCTGCGAGCGCGCCAGCGACGCGGCTCGGGTTGTAAAGGATCGGCATCGAGGCGAAGCCTTGCTGGCGCAGATGCTCGATGGTCAGCGAATCGAGCTCATCGCCACGGCGCAAGTCGAGCGCTTCCACCGCTTGTGCGGCAACCATGCCCGGCGCGCAATCGTCGATCGGCGTATCGAGGATGATCAAACGTCCGCTCTCGACAGCGCGAATAATCTTCTGCTCGCGCTGCTTCAGCTCGCCAGCGCGACGTTCGCGCAGAAGCTTCTCTTCGATTAGCTCGTCCACGTTCCGCGCCTTCGTGACGTTGAAGTGGAAGAAGGGGTCAGCCAAGCGCTTCTGCTCTTCCATGCGGCGCAGACGCTCGCGACGACGGCCCTCATGCTTGCGAAGTTCCGTATAGCGCTCCTCGTTTTTCACTGCTTGATGCAGCAGGAGCATGTAATACACGACCATCGCGGCGAGTGGCAGAATCGTTACCACCAAGCCGTAAATCGAGTAGTGCAGAATGGCGTCAAAATCCAACATGCCGTACCGCCTGAAGCGAAAATGGCCGAAAAGTGTCCTCTCTCTAAAGAATCGGTTGCCGAGGGGCGAATCTTCAATTGGCTATGGCGATTGACGCGCGATTTCAACACTCCATCAAGACTACGCCTCAGATTCACACAGATCGCCCAGCGCAGTAGAACTGGCATCCATGCCAGTTCATGGGCTTGAAGTTCGGTACAGGCGCTATTCTGTGCGCAACGAAGAGTAATCGCTTTCGCGCGAGCTTCCTCCCCCTTCCCTGAGCCAAGAAGAGTGGCCTCGCGCAAAGCCGCCAAGGCGCAAAGATGCCTGACGGGATGGGCGCAGCCGCTCGTGAAGGTGACCCGCAACACGGGGGGAGATCGCCTTCTGAATCCTAGAATTTCAATACTTCAGGTGGAGCTCTCCCCCGAGTTGCAAGCTGCATGTTGAGGGCTGCTGCGCTTCGACCGCCAGGCCCTTTGCGGCTCTGCGGCTTGGCGCGATGATTCTTTCTTCTCTTCGAAGTCCCTGAAGTGCGATCCAAGAAGCGCTATCTTCCAGCTACAGGTGCATCTAGATCACGCTCATTCACTCAAGCTCCGAAAGAAGCGCACCAACCATGCAAACCTACGCTCAACTCCTGCTCTCCATCCCTAAGCGACTGGCGGAAGCTGGCTGCGATGCGCCACGCATTGAGGCGGAGTATCTGCTCAGCATGGCGACTGGCCAGCCGCGCGCGTACTTTCTGACACACCGCAACGAAGCGCTCGCTTCGGTTGAGATTGCAGCGCAGCTCGAAGCGCTCGTTCGGCGCCGACTGAAGCGCGAACCTCTCGCCTACATATTAAGCACGGCTGAGTTCTACGGACGCGAGTTTGCCGTCACGCCCGACACGCTGATTCCCCGCTCGGACACAGAGGTGCTGATCGACGTCGTACTACGCGAGCTGGGCTGGCGTCAGCGCAACAAGCAGGGCGAGGATTGCAGCCCGCTGATTCTCGATCTCGGCACGGGCACGGGCTGCATCATCATCACGCTGCTGAGCGAGCTCTCGCGAATGCGCGCGCGCGGAATAGCTGTCGATTTGTCGCCAGGTGCTCTCAAGGTCTGTGCAAACAATGCCGAATCACTCCACGTTGCTGACCAGCTCACTCTGCATGAGGGAAGCTGGTTCGAGCCATTGCCCGATGCGCTGCACGAGAGCTTCGATCTGATCGTCTCCAACCCGCCCTATGTAGCGGAGAGCGAACGACCGGAGCTGATGCCCGAAGTGCGCGACTGGGAGCCCGAGCTTGCGCTCTACGCCCCCGGCGACGGCACGAAGGAATACGCGCACCTGCTTGCGCATGCGCAGACGTGGCTCAAGCCCGGCGCGCACCTGCTGCTGGAGCTTGGCTTCGGGCAGGCCGAGAGAGTGAAGCAAATGGCTGCGCAGAGCGGCTGGACTGAGATTGCGACTCACGACGACTACGCCGGGATCCCCCGCGTGCTCGTCGCGCGCAAAGCCCTCACCTCGATAGGTGAGCGCGCAATGAAAACCGATTCAGCCTGATACAGCGGGGTGGGCCTGCGTGTGTCGCCGAGGCGTAGTGAGGCCCGCAGACGAGACCCCGGAGGCACTGTGCCACACAAGCTGGTTGTACAAGGCGGCGTCAAGCTCAACGGACGCGTGAAGATCTCAGGTGCGAAGAACGCCTGCCTGCCGATGATGGCAGCGAGTCTGCTGGCGAAGGGCCGCACGGTGCTGCATAACGTACCGAATCTTTCAGATGTTCGCCTGATGTGCGAGATTCTGGAAGAGCTCGGCGCGAAGACCAAGTACGAAAACAACACGGTTGAGATCGACGTGCAAGACGAATCGATCACCGTCGCTCCCTACGAGTTGGTGAGCGAGATGCGCGCTTCCTTCTGCGTGCTCGGCCCGATGCTCGCTCGTCGCGGTCATGCTGAAGTCGCCATGCCCGGCGGCTGCGTGCTCGGCGTGCGTCCGGTTGACCTGCACATCAAGGGCTTCCGCGCTCTCGGCGCAAAGGTCGATGTGGAGCAAGGTTACGTCCGCGCCGATGGCTCGACCCTGCAAGGCGGTCACGTCTTCCTTGGTGGTCCGATGGGCCCAAGCGTTACCGGCACTTGCAACGTGCTCACCACGGCAGTGCTCACGCCCGGCGTTACGATTATTGAAGAAGCTGCCTGCGAGCCTGAAGTGCAAGCGCTGGTTGAGATGCTCAATCAGATGGGCGCGAAGATTCAGGGCGGCGGCACGCCTCGCCTCGTTATTGAAGGCGTGAGCGAGCTTCGCCCGACGGAAATCAGCGTCGTGCCGGACCGCATCGAAGCGGGCACCTTCGTGCTGGCTGCTGCGATCACCGAAGGCGACATCACGCTTGAGGGCGTGCGTCCGGATCACCTCGGCGCGTTGATCGACAAGCTGCGCTCGACGGGCGTGAAGTTCGAGATCAACGGGCCGGATAGCCTGCGCGTGATTGGCCCGAAGGAGCCGCTCTCGGTTGACATCACGACGCTGCCTTACCCGGGCTTCCCGACGGATCTTCAGTCGCCCACGATGGCGTATCTGATGAAGGCCAAGGGTTTGAGCGTGGTGACGGAGAAGATCTATCCCGACCGCTTCATGCACATCCCTGAGTACAACCGCCTCGGCGGCACGGTGCGCAAAGAAGGCAACATGGCGATCGTCTACGGCGTCGAGCGCTTGAGCGGCTGTCCTGTCAAAGCCACCGACCTGCGCGCAGGTGCGGGCCTGGTGCTGGCAGGTCTCGCTGCCGATCACACGACGGAAGTGTTTGACCTCTACCACGTTGATCGCGGCTACGACAATTTCGAGGGCAAGCTTGCCGCTCTGGGCGCGAAGATTGAGCGCGTAGAGTTCTTGCCGCGCCGTCGCGCTGCTGATCGCAGTGGCGATGCAGGCATGCGTCGCGCTGCATAGCGCTAGCGCTTCGGGAATACACAACAACCCGCGCTGCATGGAAGCGCGGGTTGTTGCGTTTTTACTCGCTCATCCATGTAGCGCACACGCTTAGCGTCTTCGGTAGATCAGGCCCCCGGCGAGGACGAGGAAGAGTGAGTTGAGTCGCGGTGGATCGTACTTCAGCGTGGCCGCGCCGTCATCCCGAACGCCGTAGGCGGAGGGATCACCCTTGCGGGCGATGCTGCGCTTTTCTTTGCACACGAAATGCTTTTTGGGAGAGCGCAGATCGGAGCGGGATACGCGTGCAATTGTAGGAAGCGTTGGCACTCCCAGCGCGCACCGCCTCTCGGGTGCTGCGCACTTTGCTAGGCGGCGATCATCCGCTTCACTCAGCCATCACCGCACGCCACGCATCAATCGACTTCTCTACGTCTCCCGCATCCACATCGTAGTGCGTCACCATGCGCCAAGTTTTGGCGTCGAGGTAAAGCGCGAGCACGCCGCGCTCGGCAAGCTTTTCGCGGATCGAAGCGAACTCCGCCTCGCGGCCCGGCACCTTGAAGTAGAGGATGTTCGTCTCAATCGCGTCCAGATCGACTTCGATGCCATCAATCGTCTTCAAGCCCTCGCCAAGCTGCTTCGCCAACGCATGATCTTCCGCCAAGCGCTCCACCATGCTGCGAATGGAAACGAGCCCGCAAGCCGCCAAAATCCCAGCTTGACGCATGCCGCCGCCGAGCATCTTGCGGATGCGACGTGCCTCATGAATGAAGCTTTTGCTGCCCGCGATCAAGCTGCCGACGGGTGACCCAAGCCCCTTGCTCAAGCAGAAGGCTACCGAATCGAATGGCGCTGCCAGCTCCGCGATGCTCTTCCCGCTAGCCACCGAGGCATTCGCCAGGCGCGCACCATCTAAGTGGAAGGGCAAGCCCAATGCTTTGAGCTGCTTGCTCAGCTCGATCACCTGATCTTGAGGCAGCACGCGACCGCCGCGCCCGTTGTGCGTGTTCTCGAGCGTGACCAGCGATGTGCGGGGATGATGCACGTTGCTGTCCTGGATCGAGGCGATGATCTCATCAATCGCTGGCATGCCATTGGTGCTCGCAATGGGCCGAACCTGAGCGCCGGCGATGCCCGCAATCGCGCCTGTTTCATTATTGTAGGTGTGGCAGGCCGCTTCGCAGATCACCTCGTCGCCGGGGCGAGTGTGAATGCGGATCGCAATCTGATTCGCCATCACGCCTGATGGGCAGAAAAGCGCTGCCTCTTTGCCGAGCAGCTTCGCACCTTCGATCTCAAGTTCGTTGATCGTCGGCTCATCGCCCAAAACGTCGTCACCCAGGGGCGCGCTTTGCATCGCTTCGTACATCGCGGGCGTGGGGCGGGTGACGGTGTCGCTGCGGAAATCGCTGATCTGATGCATGATTGAACCTTTGCTGGATAGCGGCGATTGATTGCTGGTAACAAGGTTGCCACGCTTGGCTTGTGAAGTGGCGATCATGCTGCCGCTTGCGCCTTGCGTCCAGCGCGAGAAACGAGGATTTTTCTTGCCTCTGGGAGTGTCAGAAACCAAAGAGGCTTGATCTAATGCGGCCTCAGGGAGCAGTCGAGCGATCCTTGATTGAATCGCTCGACTCGCATACCTGCGTGGCATGACAATTGCGTGATTCGAAACCTGGAGGAGGTCTGTTTGTCCGGCCTTCCCTTGGGCATCAATGGGGTATCAGCCGCAACGAATGCAAATTTGAGCTCTGATTCATGCTTCGCGGGCCATTTTCGGGTGGCGCGAAGAAAGATGAAGAGCGCACAAATTTTGGGGGTGAAAGCAGTCAGGCTGCTCTTGCCCGGCATTCCTCGCCCTGATAGTGTGCAGGCAAGCCCGGCCCTTGGGGTCGATAAAAACGGACAAGCCAAAAATGCCGTCTTTCGGCGTGCTAGCGAGTTACCTCCGGCTCGCTTGGGATGTGAATTGAGGAGAAATCCATGGGATTCCGGAGACTTGTTCTCGCTCTAACTCTACTGGCACTTGCAGGCACCGCGTCTGCGCAGGTTCCAATTGCTGACTTCACAGCCCACGGTTCGACCTACGGGACCTACAACGTGTCTGACCCGACTGGGCAAGACGCTTGGATGGCTGGTCAAGTCGGTTTGCTGAAGCTCGAAATTTGGGCTGACCAGATCGAGGATCAAAACTCGATTATGGTGTCGTGGCTGCGGATTGAGATCTATCCAGATCCAACCAACCCAGCGCTCTTCGACATCTGGATCGCTCCTTACGCCGTGTCTTTCGACAAGATCACGGGTACGACTGGGCCGCAGATTGACGTTCGCCAGGGCACGGTCACGACCTTCGCCGGTCAGACGCAGTTCAGCCTCTACGATATGGAGCCCTTCCGCCCGCGCTTTGACTTCACCACCGCGCCTGCTGGTGCTGGTGCTGACGGCGCGATCGGCGTTTACCCGCAGATCAACTTGGCCACGGGCAACACGCTCGACGTTCACGCTGCCTTCTTCGGCTACGATCCGAACGTCGGACAGTGGATTCTCAACTTCAACCGCGCTGAGTTCAACGTCTCAGATAGTGCTGGCACTTCTGACTGCGCGTCAGTCTCCGCGCTTGATGATGGCGATGTGCTCTTCGGCTGGCGCGACTGGTCAACTAACGGCACGATTGGCTCGGTAGCTAACATCCTGCCTACGGTGACCTTCCCGACGGCTGCTGCTGCAAACGACGTTTACATTCGCCGCACGCAGCAACGCTTCCCGACCATTCCTGGTCCCGGCGTTCAAGACATGAACATGACGACCGTCAACGTGTCTGAATCTGGTGGCTTCGATGTCGGCGTTACGCTGGCTTCCGATGGTGCTGCGAATGCCTACATTCAGTACGCCTCAATCGGTGTTGAAACTGAAGTCGTCGGTGGTGCAGCGAACGGCGCAAACGGCCCGCGCGGCAGTGTCGCCGGTGCTGAGACGGACGACGAATACTTGACCAAGTTCGACACCTCGCTTTCTGGTTTGGTGCGCGAGAACTCGGTCAACATCTCACAAAGCCTTGGTGGTGGTTCGATCGGCGGCTCCGAAGTCGCGTTCAACAGCGACCTGAAGCGAGTTGCGGTGAAGTACATCGACAACTCGCAGACCGGTGGTGTTGGTGGCTTGGCGGGCTTGAATGCCCGTGCGGGTGCAGCAGGTAATGAAGGCGACTTCTTCCTGACGCTGCTTTCGACCACGCTGAACATCTTCGGCGTCAAGAACCTGACGAACTCGCCTGAGTCGATCATCGTTGGCACGCTTCAATCCTACGAGAGTGGTGGCTGGCTGACTGGCTGGGCCGTGATCGATTCGGGAGCGGGCAATGTTGTTTCAAAGCACCGCTTGATCAACGGCTCTGGTGATCCTGCAAGTGCGCTTCAGGACTACCCAACGGCTGCGCCTGTTTCGCAGAACACGCAAGACGTGATCTACTCGATGAGTGGCGTTCCGAATCAGACTGTTTCGATTGGCTTCAACTGCCAAGAGACCCCGCTTGATCTGCGCACTGGCCAGATCGGTGCATCTTCCGGCGATGGCGATTACTTCGTCTCGATCGGCGAGATTGCTGGCGGTCAAACTGCTCAAGGTGGTCTTGAGATCGTGAACTTCACGGTCAACAACGGCTTGCCGATCGACATCAGCGCTTTGCCGCCTGCCGTGCCGGTTGACATCTCGGTGATCAACACGCACGCCACGGAAATGCTCACGCTGACGAGCATCATCATTGACGCTCCTGCCGCTGGCTTCACCTTGGTCACGAACCTTGTTCCTTCGCTTCCGGTTGACCTTGCACCTGGTGAGCTTGCCGCCTTCGTTGCCACCTATTCGGTGCAGCCGGCCACGCTTACCCTCGGCACGAACGTGTTCTCCGCTGCTGCGGTTGGCACGCTGCAACCCTCCGCCCGCGCTGTTGGTGACAACTCGCTCGCAACGATTCCAGTGGTTGGTGTGACGGGCAATCTCCAGAACGTGTCGATTGATGTTTCACTCAGTCGCACGACGATTCCTTCTGGCTCTGCCACCCAGATCATCATGACGGTGACGATCGAGAATCAGGGTCCCGCTCCCTTGACGCAGCTTCTCTTCTCAGGCGCCATGGATCCGGGTCTCTCAACGGCTAACGGCTCGACCGACTTCTTCAATGCGGTTTGGACGCCGGTTCCAGCTCAGACCACGATTGCCACGGCCTCGCGCCGCGACTTCCGGGTGAACCTGCTGGTCGCTTCGGACATGCCGGCTGGTACATACTCGCCCGCGATTGTGGTACAGATGCAGCAGGGCATTGATGCTCTCGGCAATCCTGTTACGGGTACGATCACTTCGGCGACTGCGAATCCGCTAGAGATCACCTCGCCCTTCAACGCCGGCCCGAACGGCCGCCCTGTGCCAGTCAGCGGCTTCGGTCTCGGCAACGGTACGGGCACCAACTCCGGTTGCGTGCTTGGCGAGAGCGGTGACTCGAACTGGATGGCACTCGTGATGGCGATCCTTGCTCTTGGTAGCATCACGCTGCTGAAGCGCAACGAGGCTTAAGCCTTGCCAGACAAGTGATAGATAGTGAAGAGGCTGAGCGAAATGCTCAGCCTCTTTGCGTTGGTCTTCGCGTGTTTCGCGCTCATGCGAGTATGAAGAATCGGAACTCAACGCACCGTCGCGGGGAACTTCAGCATTTCTCGTTTTCGTTTCGCCGCCCTCATCCTGACTGAAGCCAAAGGCGGAAGGGAGGACTGTGGAGTGAGCACGTCCCGCAGCGCGAGACTGCGCAACGAAAGAGCCGTCTCTCAGGAAGCAAAGCTTCCGAGAGGCGGGGCTTAGCGCCATTGGCGAACGCAACGCTGAGATTGTTGAAGATGTTGGGGGGAATCATAAGTGCCCTCCCCTGCGGCTGCGCCTCCGGTCGGGATGACGACACTCAGCCCTAAGCAATTCGAGAAATGCTCGAAGCAAGGCAGGCCACTAGCCTAGCGTTTCGCGATTTACGCATCGGACTCAGCGTGGGCTTAAAGAGCTTAACGCGAAGGCGCCAAGCACGCGAAGTTTCGCAAAGCCTGGCGGAGTGGGCGTCTTTCGCCGGGCATTTGAGGCTCTCCTGTTCCAGCAGCGCCCAGAAACTTTTGAGTACGAGCGTGACCTTCGCGGCTGAGCGGTTCAGGCCACAAGCCGCTTCGCGTTTTCTTATTCATGATCATTCTCGGGCGCTCAGCACAGCAGGGAGGAGTCGGCGGAACTGGACCG
>Ga0213866_10001766_pt1 | contig 15815 bp, 7 predicted proteins | sample PICome_11_FD_160079 | JGI IMG/M metagenome (GOLD analysis project Ga0213866, IMG submission 160079) | Coastal seawater microbial communities near Pivers Island, North Carolina, United States - PICO284 | ecosystem: Environmental > Aquatic > Marine > Coastal | place: USA: North Carolina...
GAGATTTGAAGAGGAATTGGACTTGGTTGTAATTTTTGCGAAATTAAATGAAGAAACATTAGAAAGTGAAACATATATTGCAGAAAGAATTCCAATAGATGTAAATTTAGATCCTACAACAACACCAACTCCTGTAGATTTGGGAGATCAATCGGGAGACTATACACCGACACCCACTTCTACATCTGAACAAAACTGGATAAATTCTGATAGTGTTGAACTTAATGTTGTAAATGAAAAATTTAAAAATATTACTTTTAAAAATTTATCGTTTGAACAAGCAAGGATGCCGTCTTTTTTGAGTGAAAGTAAAGATGGTGATAATGTCAGATTGTATTTAGTAAAACGTGACTATACTATAAACTTGGAAGAATTAGTAGTTTATGGTGGTACTAATGCTATGGTGTACGGAAGAACAAACACTTTATTTCCAATCGTAAATGGAGAAGTAAATACGGAAGGTGACGCAATAGAAACATTTAACCAATATTTTTCTCGTTCTGGTAATATTGGCAATTGGGGAATTGCAAACATATATCCATTTTTTGAACTAATTCATCCAGAGGATTACTATTCGTTTTATGACTGGTGGGGAGGGGATGCGTTGGAGATGATATTAATCTTTTACAACCACGATATCTTATCAACAGTTGCAGAAATATATGAATCTCATAAATTTGAAATCACAATAAATTCACAGACAATCGAGACACCCACTCCGACTTCTGCGGATTTTGGTGGTATTGGGGGCGATGCAACTCCTACACCCACACCCATCTCAGTAAGTGATTTTAGTTCGTGGGTAAACTATGACTATGTAACTCTAAATTTGACAGAAGATGAACTTGATATAGATAGTGTTGATTTTGCTAATATTTTTGTTGATGACTTAAAAAAACCAGACTTCCTTACTAAAGTGACCGAACCAAATTACGTGTACTTTAGTTTGGTAAAAAGAAATGTAGGAGGAGAATTAGGATTTGCATTGAGTGGGGAAACTAATTTAGTTTATGCGTATGCTACGACCTTAGAGAGTAAAACAAATCAAACGAAATACACTAATTTTTCAGATTATGTTTCAAACGAGTTTTCTGAAGAAATGGGGGATATGGTAATTTCAGACTTTTACAAATCAACTTATCAATCGTTTGACTCATGGAGAGATGGTCAAGATATAGACTTAGTAATTAACTTTGTGACAGAAAATTCTGATGTATATATTGAAGAGAGAATTCAATTATATTTCAATGAAATACCAACACCATCACCTACTATTCGTGAAATAGAAAGAGTTCTTGAGATAACGAATACCGAGAGTCAAAGTAGTGAGGGTAAAATTGTTCGTGTAAGTGGAAACGGAAAGGTGATAGCAACAGTTTCAAATTCTTACACAAAGTTGTTTACAGAAGAGAATAACAATAGTTGGGTTGAACTTGGTAATCGTATAAGTGGATATGGTTCTTCTGTATCTATTAATTATACGGGTACAACAATTGTGGTTGGTGATGAATTATTTGATAATAATCGTGGGAGAGTGTCTGTTTTTGAGTATAGTGGTGCGGGAGATTGGATTAAAAAAGGTTCGGATTTAATTGGTGAAGAACAACTTGATAAATTTGGTAGGGATGTATCAATAAATAAAAATGGTGATATAATAGCAGTTGGTTCGGTTGGAAAAAATGGAAAAGTAAACTCATACAAATATAATGGTGATATTTGGGTTGGTTTGGGTGATACCATCGAGGGTACGATGGATGATGAACATTTTGGAAATATTGTAAAACTTGATGAGCAAGGAATTCTTTTAGTCGTTAGTTCTCCTAATTTTTTATCAGGTAAAGTATCAGTTTATCAGTACAATGGAATTGTATGGGAGTTGTTGCAATCATTTTTACCAGATTCAGATATAAATTCATTTGGTCGTGTAGTAGAGATGAGTGCTGATGCAAAAACCATTGCGATAGGGTCAGATTCTTCAGAAATCTCAACATTTAAATTCAATTCTGATTTATCTATTTATGAAAATTTTGGTGAAGTTTTAAACAATAAAGTGGTTGTAGATTCGATTGCTTTAAACCGCACGGGTCAATTTATGCTAACTGGTAGCACGAATATAGATAATCAACTTGGTAAAGTATCTATGTACGAACTCAGTGATGGTCAGTATATTGAATTTAACGACCCTTCATTTTATGGAACAGAGTCTACTGAGTTATTTGGTTCAAGTATTGATTGTGACGATAGTGCATATAAAGTTGTAGTAGGTTCTCCTGGGTTCAACAACTCCTTTGGACGAACCAGTATATACGAAATAACAAAATTTGAACCAACCCCAACACCTACTCCTGAACCTGCAACCCCAACACCCACTCCCACACCAACACCAACACCAACTCAAACTCCTGTCCAATTGGAGTTACCCGAAACATTTTTAGAAGATTCAACATTTTTAGTAAGAACAGAAAAACCTTCCGCAAATACAATTTATCATTATTTACACTCATACACTCCTATGTTTGTTTTAATGAAACCACTTGTAGGTGAAGATTATGTAGTAGATATAGAAGGAGAGAGAGTAAACCACGATCTGGTAGATGCAATAAAACTTGTTTTTGATCCAACTGAGGAGGGTGGAGACATATTGTTTGAGGAAACCAAAATTAAATGGAACTTAGAAAACAAAGTGTCTGGGCAATTTGATATTGATAATCCTACTAACTTCGATGGCAATGACCCAAGAATGAAAATTCAGAGAATAAATACAGGATGTCCAATTGGTTGTTATTATCCAAACAAAGCAAGCTTATTTCAAATGAATTTAGGAGGTATGGACAATTTAGGATTTTTGGGTGTATATGACACATATTATTTAGCCGGATTGTATGGCATCGAAAATTTACAAAATTTATTTTATCTTGAAATTGTAAGAAGTCATGTTAAATATGGATACGGAACATTTTATGAATATCCAATTGTAAATTCAGTAAATGAATTTATTCCGTTTAGAGAATATCCACCAAATTTAAGATTTTTAAATCTGTCTGGAAACGGTGCGATAAACAAAATGGTAAAAATACCAAGTTCGGTACTTGCTATAAATGCAGAATCGGTCAACATCAGAACAATTCAGGATATACAAAGTACAAATGCTGACGGAAAATTTCCTTATCTTAAATTGCTAAATTTATCATCAAATGAAAAATTATATAGCATTGATGGTATAAAAGAAATTGCTCCTGCTTTAGTTGAACTAAGAGTAAATAATTGTGGTATACTTGGAAAAGCACCTGAGATTCCAGATGATGTTGAGATTTTGGAAATTTCTAACAACTTATTTGACTCATTAACAAATTTACCTTCTCATTTAAAACAATTTAGGGCAAGTAGAAATAACTTAGATGATATTCCAAGCATTCCAAAGTCAACCGAGAGTATTGACATATCATCAAATCCGTTAAAAGATTTAAATATGTCACCGAGCTCGGGTGGAGCAAATTTACATACAACGGAAAGTTCTGATTATGCATTAAAAGAGTTAATATTGTCCGACTCAAATAAATTTCCAAATGGGATTGATACATTTTCTAATCTAGAGACATTAACCGCAAACAATGTTCCTGTAAATGGAGCATTGCCTAATTTACCAAACTCATTGATTAGTGTGGAATTGGATAACACTAAAATTACTAATCTGAATGGCTTGAATTCATGTAATAAGATTAAAAAATTATCTGCTTTTAATAACTCTATATCTGATATCACAGGATTAGCATCTTCTAAACAAATTATCGAGGACTTAGAACTCGGATATAATGAAATTACACAAGGAGATTTCTCTGATTTTAGTTCGGTAAAAAAATTAAATGTAAGTGATAATGAACTTGAAAATTTTGTATCACCAAACGCAGATGAAATAAGTTTTGTAGGAAATCCTTTTGATGTATCAAGTCCTGATTTAAGTTCATTGGATGGAGATATAAAAATAAATTTAAATGATTCAAGTCCACCCAAAGGAAAACTACAAAAATATGAGATGTCATCTGATCAAAAAATAAGTGCATTACAAACATTGAAAACAGATTCAACTTTAAATGTAGATTTAATAACAAGCAATATGCCATTACCAAATGAATCTTGGTGGGAAAACTCAAGAATTGTTTCATTAGAAACATCTGGAGTCGGTATGAGTGGTCAGCAAAATGCTACACTTCCATTGAATTGTAAAAGTGCAAAACTTAAATCAACGGATATTACAGAGATTTCAAATTTACCTTCAACGCTTGAAACATTAGTTTTAGAAAAAAACAATTCGTTGAGTAGTTTGACTATTGCAAATCAAACTAATATTAAATCTTTAAATTTAAATAAAAATGACAATTTGGTAAATGTCGATCTTGGGAATCAAAATGTGTTACAGAGTTTAAATGTAGGTGGGGCAATAGAAACATTAACAGGAGATTTGCCAGAACTTCTTGATTTGGATGTATCAAACTCAAATATCACAAGTATCGATGTAACAAATGCAGTAAAAGTAAAAACATTATTAGTAAACTCTACAAAAATATCATCAATTGACGCAACTCAGTTTACATCACTTGAAGTAATAAACTTATCTGATTGTAAATTACTAGGAAATACTTCTGAAACAATAAAATTGCCCGCAACTGCAAGTTTAAAGGATGTGGATGTTACAGATAGTAATGTATCAACAGAAGTTGTTGGAAAACTTTTTTCTGATTTGGATTCAAACTCATATTCTTCTGACGGAGAAATTAAAAGTCTAAAGTACAAAGGTACATCCAGACGACCAACATCTGCTGATGTAGCATTTAAAAATCTTGAAAAAGCAGGATGGGATGTATTGCCAAAAGAACCTACATTAGATGCATACGAGAATGTGTCTCAGACAACAAAACCTGTGATAAGTCGTCAAGACTTGTTTGGTAAAAAAGAAATAAATTTATTATTTGAAGATACGAGTTCAGTTGTTGAAATTGGTGGAAAAAATATTGATATTGAGGGGCAACTCGGAGAACCATTTAAATTCGGTGGAGTATTATGGGACGAATCAGAGACAGGGGTAACAAAAAGAGTTCCACTTGGTACTTCTATGTATACACTAGTTACTTGGTTTGGGTACGGGTCAATTGCATTGCAAATTCATAAATTTATTCAATCAGAACCTGTTTGTATGCCAGTTTACGGAATAGAAGATCAGGTGGGTAGTCCAACTGGATCATTTGGATATAAAGTCGAGATAAATATAGCAGATGATGTTCCTGTTGGTCAACCTAACAAGTATGCAAAATTTATAAACTCACTTGGAAATGAGATAATTCCGTCAGAAGAAGAACCTTTTGGATTTTCAAAAAATCAAAAATATAAGTTTAATTTGACTGACATATCCGAAGATGACTCAATGGTATTCAGAGGTTACAAAACATCAGAACTAGGATCACAAGAAGTAACAATACCAATAGAAACCTCATCCGATGTAAATGTAAGTGAAGACGGTGGATATTATGGAGGTAGTATTATATTAGGACCAATTCCATCTGAGGTTGAGTGGATGATTTGGGATTTCGCAGATGAAAGTAAAGTTGCAACAAATTATGGTTCTGGTAGACAATTCCAAAAAACGAGACGTTGTGAAGTCGATGTTGATGATGTAGTAATTGATGAAAATAAATTTGAATCACCTAAAAAATATTTTGAGTATTATATAAATAACAATTCGGGAGATTCAAAATATGATTCTAATTTCTACAAAAACGAAATTCATAAAGCAGTTACACGATTTGAACTTCTTTTTAATGGTGTGCCTTACGAGGGTTGGAAACTTTTATTACACTTTGATTTTGATAACCTTGCTGATGGTATATTAACCGATAGTTCTTACAAAAATTTAAATTTTACAGAGGGAGTTTTTGGGAAAATATTTGTAATTGGTGCTACTGCTAAAATTAATTACAAGTATCTTGATTACATAGCAGGTACAGAAACACAGACGAACACAACAATTATGTTTGACCAAGTTATTCATGCACTTGGAATATGTATGGGAATTGGTAAACTCACATTTTCTCATAGTTATGTAAAAAATAAACCGGTTGCGTCATACACAGACTCCAAAGATGGAAAAACAAAATTTTACTACTACGGTGAAAATGCATTAAGAGAGTATAAATCATATTTTCCTTCGTTGGATAGTTCAAAAATTGTAGGTATTCCACTTGAAGATTACACAGGATATAATGGGAAATACATAGAGGAAGGAGATGCAACTGTTATAGCATCAACAAATGATAGAATGATTAATGGATATATCCATCCTGGTTTAGGTGACGAGGTAATGACTTTATTATCATCTGGACCAGTCGGAGTTAAAATAAGTAGAATTACAATCGGACTATTAGAGGACCTAGGATATAAAGTAGATTATACGCAAGCTGATGAATATTTGCCTCCTGCATTTGTAATGCCAACTCCAACACCTACTCAGACACCAACCCCGACTCCGTCTCCTACACCTACTCAGACTCCGACACCAACTCCAACTTATGTTATGGATGAAGTTATATACAACCATGTAGATGCAACATCATTAGATGAGTTTTTAAATGGTGTTTCTGAGGAACAAAGTTCTGTTCCTTTAAATCGTTTATACAAATTTAAATTCTCTGGAAATGTAGACTTATCAAGTCTTGCTAACCGACCATTGTATAAAAATATACCAGAATCTAGAAAACAAAAAAATACATTCGTAGTTGAAATTGACGGAGTACAAGTAGAGGTTAATCATTACGATGAACTTACACAAGATAACTTTTGTGGTTGGACACCTTTAGGTGGAGAGTTTATGAACGCAGAGGGTGATATAGAACTTGTCAACAATCAGGATGGATCAAACGGTATAAAATATGAAATAATTGGAAATGAAGATGCACCTACAAATTTAAATAATTTTAAAATTAAAGTAGGTACACCTTGGAAAGAATCAACCGATCACGATAATACTTCAATTGGGACTGGATTTGGTACATTCAAAGATAAGTATCCATGCTCTTCGGTTGAAAATTATCATCATTTCATATCACATAATAAAGTAGGAATCGCAGAATATTGTTCAGGATATACTATAAAAAATACTAATTTTAACAATATTTCTGTGGAGACATCTGCAAGGGACGGATCATTATTCGGTTCCCGTGTAACTGGTGACATCAATGTGGACGGAGTGAATATATCAGGTGATTTCAAAGCATTAGGTGTTCATTGTTTTGATATGGGATTGTTATTTTCTTATTCGTATGGTGGAAGTGTTAATGTTAAAAATTTGAATATTGACATACAGATGCGTTCTGGAAGATTTACCAATGGAATTATAGGAAGTCATTTGAGTTCAAACGATTCTAAAGTACGCAATCATATTTTTGAGAATGTTGTAATCAATGGATATAACAACAATGAATATTGGCAAGAATGTGATCGTTTGTTTGGAGGTTCTAGCACAGACGGAGGAAATAATCAATCTGGTTTTATAGGTGTGGTTCATCCTGGTAATAATATCACTTGTCGTGCGTTAACAATCAATGCAAATATTTCTGTGTATAGAGGGTATTGGTCAAACGAAAATTCATATATGTTTGGATCGGTATCGGGATCAAATGATCTACCTACTACTATATTTATGGACGATGTAAATTTAAATGGTGATATGTTATATTCCCACGGATATTTTTCACCAGATTGTTTCGGAGAAAATAGCAACTATAATTCATCCGGAAAAACAGGAAATGGAGTTTATCCATATGATCCATTGGATACATCATTGTCTGAATCCGATAAAATAAATTTAAAACCTCCTTTTATTGGTGGTTATAGATCTTCCGAGTTAAATGGAGAACGTGAATCACGTTCTTGTTCTTGGATGGGATTTTACTTAATTGGTAGAGGAGCAAGTAGTAACTTTGTTACATTGAATTTAAGAGATTTTTATATACAGGGACAACAATATTATGCAAATGAAATAATAGATTTGAATATAATATATCCGTGGGGTGTAAACTTTTATATTAATGGAGAAGGACCATTTTATTATGATAAAGACTCTGCAACTACAAATAGTAAAGATGGTGAATGTAATATCGTTGAAGTATCATGTGAATTTACAAATAAAATATTCAGTTACTATTCACCAAATGATCCAACAGATGATGCACTTACAAAAATATTTAATATAAATGATGTAAAATTTATGAGTAACCTAAGTTCTTCTATAAATGTAGGATCAACCACACTTCCAATTAATGTAAACTCAGATATAAAAATAGGTGACAAAATAATGATAGGAGATGGTACAGACAAGCAAGAAGAAAACGAAATAGCAGGATTTGGTTCAATAATTTTAAAATATCCATTGCAAAATTCACATGATGAAGGAACTGAAATAAAGATATTTGCAAAGTCAGATATTCAAACAACTACACCAACCCCAACTCCTACTCAGACACCAACTCCTACTCAGACACCAACACCTACTCAGACACCAACACCTACACCCACCCCAACTGCACCTCCGTGTATATTGTACATAAAATATGATTATAGTCGTTACGAAGGTGATCACCAAACTACCAGAGTAGACTTACTTCTAAAAGACGGTGTACCTGTTAGTTATGCTAACCTAAATCCATTCATAAACGGTGTAAACTATGAAAACGGAATACTTCATCTTGATTTTTTAAGAACTGGATATGGAAATGCACTCGCATCTAATTTTAGAATATCGGTAAATTCAGATTCAGGACCTTGGACAAATGTAGATGTTGATGTAAACTCACGATCAGTAATTTTTATATCTCCGTATAATTGGATTTTTTATGATATACCGTTGCCTTCTAATATTAGTTACGATTGTACAAATTTAGAGACGCCTACTCCAACACCTACTCTAACAGCTACTCCAACACCAACTCCAACACCAACTGGATATCCAGCAACGATTTATGTAACAAACATCTCGGTGGACCTTGGAAATTCTGATGTTACTGGAGAATATACACTGAAACCAGCAAAATATTTTAATATGCAATACGAAACTTTAAAATATTATGAAAATGATTATGGATATATGATTTGGTTAGATGCATCGGGTGGTAGCACCCACGTCTTTGTAAATTCTGCTCAACATAGTAAATCGTATAATTATGATAAGCAATTGTTTAACGATGATGGTGCAGTATGGGACGGCCCTGATGGAAAAATTGTAGTGTGTGAACAATTGCCGTGTGAAGTTCCAACACCAACTCCGTTTGGTATGTGTGATGATTATGGTACAGACGGATTTTATGTTAAAGCAACTGATAATTATTATGAATTTTTAGAGGGATTTTATTCATTTAGTAATAATGATCTTCTTGGTGGTGCAACGAGTGGAAAAACTATGTCATATAACAAAACGGGTAGTAATGCCGCTTACCAACTGATGCATAATTTATATACATCAAGTCAAGGTCATTTGTTTGGGTGGGGATTATATAGCTATGGGAACCCAGTTAGCAGCCGTACATTGGAATGTGCATCTGCAACTACCCTTGGTATGGTGAGTTCCGGTGTTGAAGTTACTTGGTGTTCACCAACTGGGAATCCAGAACCCACACCGGAAAATGCCTACGGAAGTATTTGTGGCAACTAAATATATAATTTATATATATTTATAGGTATGTCACCTGTAAAACTTAAAAGTCTTTTACCGGAAGGTCTATTCGATAAACCATCTTTTGCAAGAACTGAACGAGTTCATGCAGAAATGGAGAAGATACAAGAAAAAACAATTCTTCGTAAATACAAATCAAATAAACAAATGCTTCATAAAAAACCAAATGGACTTTGGTATGCGTTTGGTAACGAATGGACTGACTATGTAAAAAGTGTAGGAGGAGGATACGACTCACAATATAATTGGTATTACAAAGTAAATGTAAAAAGTTGTAAAATGCGTGAGTTAAAATCTGAAAAAGACATCATAGAATTTACAAAAGAATACACAGACTTTGATGGAACAGATGAAACTTTGTTTGCAACATTTTTCATTGATTGGAATTTAGTTGCGAAAGATTACGATGGAATCGAAGTATTTCCATTCCCCAAGAAAAATATGCCAGAAGCAAAATGGTTAAAATCTTGGGACGTAAGTAGTGGTTGCGTTTGGAATACAAATAAAGTCAAATTAGAATTTGCTGGATAATGGAAATAATAAAACTAAAAGATTTGTTGATGGAAGGTGCAAAAGAAAACGCTGCACTTGACTATCTCAAGAACCTTATCAAGAAAAGTCCATATGAAGGAAAGGTATTTCTAGCAGGTGGTGCAGTTCGTGATGAACTCATGGGAATTGATGCAAAAGACTTAGATTTTGTTATTAATATGGACAACGGTGGAATTAAGTTTGCAGAATGGGCAACCAAGAAAATGGGTAACTTTAAAAGTGGTTCTAATCCTGTTACATTTGAAACTTACGGAACTGCAAAATTTAATTTGACTGGAGTAGAACACAAAGGATTTAAATTGGATGATATAGACATTGAATGTGTAATGCCTCGCACTGAGGAATATACAGATGGAAGTCGTAAACCAAAAGTAGGAAGTGGAACACTAAAAGATGATGTAGACCGCCGAGATTTCACAACAAATAGTTTGCTTAAGAATTTAAGTACAGGAGAAATACTTGATTTGACTGGTATGGGAAAGCAAGATATTAAAGACGGAATTGTAAGAACTCCACTTGATCCAGATGTTATTTTTTCGGAAGACCCTCTGCGTATGCTTCGTGCAGTTCGTTTTACAATGAAGTATAATTGGAAGTTGCCTTTGTTTATGATCAAAGCACTAAAACGAAATGCAGTCAAACTCAAACAAATAAGTGTAGAAAGAGTACAAGAAGAACTCAATAAAATGCTGATGACAGATGCTCCTGATCGTGCGATAAAACTTCTTCAGATTACGGGTCTTAGCAAATATGTTTTTCCTGAGTTGGACAAACTAATTCGTCTTGAACAAAACAAGTATCACAAAGAAGATGCAATGGAGCATACATTGAGTGTTGTAAAAGGAACTCCAAAGAACCTTACGACTCGTTTGATGGCATTGTTCCATGACATTGGTAAAGAAGCAACCAAAGAAGTTATTGGTAAAGAAATTCATTTTTACAATCACGAAAAAATTGGTGCGGAAATGGCCGAAAAGATTTTGAAAAGATTAAAGTATCCAAATGAAATAATTAACGCAGTTGTTCTTGGTGTGCGTAATCACATGAAATTAAAACACGGAGGACCAGATTCATTTGGTGCTTCTGATAAAACTTTGCGTAAGTTTAAGGTAAATATGGGTGACCACCTTGAAGACATTTTAAATCTAATTCATGCGGATAATATCGCACACGAAGCAGGGTTTGATATGCCTAATCAAATTGAAGCAATTCGTAAACGTCTTGATACATTAGGAATACCACAAGGCAAATTAAAACTTCCAATCAACGGAGATGACATTAAAAAGAAATTCAAATTAAAGCCGGGTAAAATTATAGGTGATCTACTTGCTATCGTTAAAGATGAGTATTTAGAAAATCCAAAAGTAAATGCCAATAAGATTTACCCAAAACTTGAAAAGTATTTGAAAGATCATCCTCAGTGAAAAAAGCATACTCTTTAAAAAACGAAATTCTACCTTTTCAAAAAAATCTTCCGAATGTGAAGATTGATGAATTAGTGAATAAGTATTTAGATTTTACAGATCATAAATTGATATTATTTGATCTTGAAACACTTGGTTTAAATCCTGCGTTTGATTATGAACAGATAACCGAATTATCAGCATGGGTTGTAAATGGAAACAACTTTGATATTGAAAAAAAGATTAACTATAAAATAGAGTTAAATGAATCTGCAAAAACTTTATTGAATGATTCGTTGAGTTTAGAACGAGAAAACTGGATGGAACGTCAAAGCAAAAGAAGAAATTCTAATTTCAGTGATCCAAATGAAATTCTTGAAATGACTCATTACAACGATTTAAAATTATCAGAAGTAAGAGAATCATTTGCAATTAACAAATTTATAGATTTGGTGAATGAATATGAAAATGTAATCTTGGTTGCTCATAATGCAAAATTTGATGTAAGATTTATGACTATACGATCATCAAAGTATGATCAAAAATTACCTGTAACAAAAACTTTGGATACATTAAAACTTGCACGATATTTTTTTGCACCACTTGTTCAAAAATTATCAAATCAGGATGATATAAAAGAAATTTATGATTCTTTATTTAGACAAAGAAGAGATTTTGTTCATATTAGTTCAAAGTTAGGAGAAATTGCAAATGCACTAAATATTAATGCAAAAGATTGGCATAGTGCTGACGCAGATGTGTATATGATGTATGAGATTTTAAAGTATATGTTAATGTTTTTTGAAAAGCATAAAAATGAAGACATTAAATCATATCAATTGAAAGTTCTTAAACGAAATGTAGGAAAGTACAAATCAACATGAGTGCAAACGGAAAATCAAGACCACTAATGGAAAGTGAAATTAAAGCCGCACAAGATGAAAGTGTCTCGGCAGCCGATGCGGCCAGAAAACTGAATGTAAGTTATAATACTTACAAAAAGTATGCAAAATTATATGGAATAATGGAACGTTGTAAATGCACAGATGCAACAGGTCGTCCTAAAGTTCACAATCCCTACAAAGGAAAATATCCTCTTGAAGAACTATTGATGGGAATGCATCCATCGTATCCACCACACAAACTCAGAAAAAAACTATTCGGTGCAAAATTAAAAATAGAGGAGTGTGAGGTGTGCGGATATTCGGAAAAAAGAATTACTGATGGAAAAGTTCCTTTGATTTTGGCCTTCAAAGACGGAGACCGTTCTAATCATGTTCTAGAAAATTTAGAAATTGTGTGCTATAATTGTTACCACAATGTTTACGGAAATTTGTTCGGAATAACAAAATAAACATACAAACTAATATTTATCTAAGAGATGGATAAAAATAAACTTGATAAGCACATCCTACAACAGGAAAAAGTTCTAGTGGAGTTTGATATAATAAGTTCTACTACATTAGAAGAATTCATGGACACATACAAAAAAATTGCAGAAACATCCGATGATATTTCTCAATTAAAAACAGTTTCAACGTTATTAAATAAAAAAGATAATGTAAAGATTCCTGGATTTTTTTACCCAACACCAATTCCAGAAGAAGGAAATCCAACTTTAGATAAGTTGTCAGTTGCAATGTTAGAATTTATTTTAAAAAAAACCCAAAATCCAGATGATTGGAGTTATATCATAAATTATATGATTAATAAACTTGGTCTTGAGTTTGATGACGAAGAAGATGGGGGTGAGGATTCAAATATTTAATTATCGTGAATTTGATAATTGATGCAGATTTGACTAACCCCCCAACAGAAATCTCTGTGTTTAGAGATGTCACCTTATATTCAAAAATTTTTTTAAACTATACGATTCTATTAGAGTGTGATGATCGTCATAGAGATATTTACTATTATTGGTTAAAAAGTAAGGGTGCATTTGATTACGTAGATGATTTTATAAATTTCGGTGATGAATATGGTGTCACAATACGTCATGAATATGGAACAATTTGTGTAGAATATTTATCAAGTTCAAAATTAAATGAAATCATATCATTATTAAAACAAAAAATCTTATATTTATAGATTAGTATTTAACTAAAAATAACATATAACGGACTACTATCATGGGACAACTTACAAATAAATTTAATTATGCGTGGTACGGCACTTGCGATGAGCATTCGGCTGAAGGATGTAAACCTTACATATTTGACGACAATTTAATTAATCTTAAATCATCGGTAGAAATGATTTCTACCTATAACAAAGGTACATTAAATACAAGTGAATTTTTTCGTCCAGATGACGAAACAGGTACACTTAAATCATTTGAATGTGGTGCGATGTATAGTATTGTTTTAAAGACAGGAAAGAAATTTATTTTACCTGGATTAACTCCCGCTGGTTCTAATACAATAAAACTAGGTGAGAACCAACTACCATCTAAAATATCATTTGATTGTGAAAATCTATATGAACCTACCCCAACACCGTCTCCATTTGATTGCATACCAGAAAATTCTGAATATACATCAGTTGTAATTACAACAAGTACGTCAATGCAAATAATGATTAACGGAGCATTTCATACATTTGAGAAATTCAGTTCAGGTGACGTAGTTGGACTTGATATGTCGTTTTTTAAATCAGGAATTTCGGGTTACATTGTAGTTGAAAATTCAGTCACATCTGAAACATCTGTTATTACACTCACTGGACTAGAACCTAAAGAAGATGGAGGTGCTTTGTATTTGAAGAGAGGTGAAACTTGTTATCGTGGACAATATAAACGAGAGCAAAGTGGAATTTACCGAGTAGTGTTGGAGTTAATAAATGGTGTAGTTCCCACCCCAGTTCCTCAACCCACACCTACACCTAAAAATGTAGATTGTAATTGTGTAGATGACTCACTTAGTTCAGTAATAATTACAAGTCAAAGTGGTGTAGAAAGTGATAATAATAATTTTGTTAACTTTCCTGTTGGTTCGGTTGTAAGTTATGATTCGTCTACATTTTCTCCTTCATCAACTTCTATTATACTTGTAAAATATGCAGGTCAGACTTTAGAATCTTCAATAGAAATCACTGCAAAGAAACCGTCTAATTCAACTGTAATTCATGTCAAAATTGGCAATCAATGTTTATCTGGTGCAACTGTTGCAAAATCTGGATATTACGAAGTTGTACTTAACGTAACTAAGGTACTTGATAGTGATTGTGGAGACAACACTACATTTCCAACACCAACACCCCAATTAGCTCCAACACCAACTCCAGTACAACCTACGCCTACACCAAAACCGACACCAACGGAATGTTGTTCAGATGTATCTGAACAAATTACAACATCTGGTGTTAGTGATGCAATTGATATCAAGAAAGATATCCAAGGTTCTGAAACATCGGTGTTTGAATATCGTGGATTTGAAAATGGAGGTAAGTTGTGCGTAGATTTAACAATAGACTCTTCATCTTCCAATGACTTTTTTAAGACAACCAAACTAGTTTTCTTGAATAATGACGCCGGATCACCCGTTGGTAGTGTTAAAAAGACCTTAGATAATGGTGACAGAAATGAAGTTTCTTATGTAGATGTAAGTGGAAATTGCTGGACTGGTGAAATTGACCAAGAAAGCACACGACTCATTTTACAATCTTCTTCCAGTGCTCCTGAATTTGAAGGACCAGACTTAAACGATAACTCATACTAAGTGAATATGAATTGTGGGTAATTTAAATAAATCATGGTCTTCTGCATGGATAGGAACAAGTGATGTACAATGCACTGGTATAAACTTGTTTTCTAAAAAAGACGAATTGCACACGATATATCAAGTACACCAAAGTGGCAACAGATTCGTTGACCAAATTGTATCCGAATCGGATAGTATTTTTGCTAATATAAGAACTATTAAATGTGGTTCTGGTATCATTGTTAAAACTACTGACAAAAGTGCATTTATACCAAATATGGTAGAAACTGGTACAAACAACGGAGTTGTTGTTTTAAATTTCCCACTTAACATTGTTGTATCGGGACTTACTGGAGATTATGAAAATGGAAATGGTGAATATATAATTACTACATATTTTCAAAACAACTCACCAACATATAAATCAAAAACTGGGTGGATTAT
>Ga0213866_10001771_pt1 | contig 15802 bp, 18 predicted proteins | sample PICome_11_FD_160079 | JGI IMG/M metagenome (GOLD analysis project Ga0213866, IMG submission 160079) | Coastal seawater microbial communities near Pivers Island, North Carolina, United States - PICO284 | ecosystem: Environmental > Aquatic > Marine > Coastal | place: USA: North Carolina...
GCACAAAGTAGTTCCCAATAATGTAGCCTGAACCGCCGAGGTCTTCCACCGCGTCCCGCAGCAGGGTGCACTCAAAAAAGCTGAGCAAGATCACCCCCGCGGCGATGGCGCACGCAAGATTGAAGCTCGTGAGCCAGTACGCGTCCCGCGCTCGGTGCGAAAGCAAGTGGAGAATATCCAGCAAGCTCAAACTTGAAAGACCCCACCTATCAATAAATTGCACAAAAAAAAACCGTTAAAAAAATTTGGCGCAAAAAAAAACCGTTACAATAAAAAGAAACGTGGAAAAAAAAAATATATCTTACCAGGTAAAGTGAGTGAAACGAGTTGGATCAAGAGTGAGTGCCGAGCTCACAGCTGCTACTTCGACGACCGCGATGATGTCGGCTGCCGAGATCATGGCCTACAAGCCGTCAAAGGGTTTGTTCGATCAGCGTCTTGTGGCGCTCTTCGGGCCAGCCGGGTCCGGCAAGACCAGGCTTCTTCTCGAGATAGCAAAGTTGAGCGGGAACACGCTCTGCCTTGCTCCGACCCACTATTTGAAGCGCTCGTGCTCCCAAGATTTTCGTCACGTGTGGACGGTTGCGAAGGCGGCGCTGTCCCCAAAGCGTGCGTTCCAACCCTTCCGGACGGTGATGATTACGGAAGCGGCGATGGTGCGGGACCTGGAGATCACGCTGATTCTGAGAAAGCTGGCGTCCGGGACCCGGCTCTACCTTGACTGCGACCCGTACCAAATTTCCGCAATCACCGACGCTGCAACCAAGCCGATTATTGACAGCAGCTCGTTCAAGCAGCTCTTGGGCCGGCCGACGACTCTGTGCGTGCGAATGACGGAGCAGTTCCGGACCCGCAACCTGATGGTGATGGCCGTGATCGACGCGATTCAGCAGCAGAACAAGTCAAACCTGCTGGAATCGCTGATGGCGCTGATTCTGCACTGTCGTACAGACATTGCGAACGTACCATATAACGACGAAGACATTGTTGTGGCGCACACCAACGCAATCCGGAACTACGTGTGGGAGAAGGTGTGCGTCGAGCGCAACCTCCAGCCGGAGCTCAACACCAACCTGGTCTTGGGCCACCAGGTGCGGCTGCTCGTCACCAAGAAGCAGCCGGCGAAGCCCGGCAGTCGGAAGAAGCAGATAGTGTACGCCAACGGCGACATGTGCACCCTTCTCGAGGTGTCGGCAAAGCACGTCCGAGTGCAGCTGGACGACGAGACCGAGCACAAGGTGCCGCACTTGCCCGACGGCTCCCCCGCGGTGTCGCAGACGGGGTGCCTAACGGCGTACGCCACCCAAGGGATGACGGCGTCCGGGCACGTCTACGTCGTCTGCGACACGCCGTCTCTGCCTCCCCCCATCTGCATCTCGACGCTCTACGTGATGCTCACCCGTGCGCGGACGCACAACCGCGACGGACCACCGGACAACCTGCACTTTGTGGTGCACAACTGGCCTCGTTTCCGGGACGCGCTCTCTGCCAAGATCATGGGCTCTCCCTTCTCACCATTCCAGCAGGAATTCTGCCGGCTGCTCTACGCACATTCGAAAGCAAACAGCGAATAAAATTTAATATTTAAAAAGGGAGTCTAAGGATAAAGAATTGCCTTGTACCACGCCTCTAGCTTTCCTGCGGCCTTCCGTTCGCCGGCGTGGAGTTCGTACACTGCGTAAATTAGCGCCTCGCGCGTCGGAAAGTCGCGCACGAGCGACACGCTCGGATCGTAGTTTAACAGTTGATGCGCCCGTTTGGCAAGCGCTGCAACTGGTTCGTCCTTGCCAATTGCGGCGGCAAAGTCAGCGGTAGAAAGCCGCTGCCTCAGTTCTTTTGCCAGCAGAGCTTTCAGCGTCCGGTGCCGCTTGACGGCCGCCACCCACTTTGAGGTCTTGCGTGCCTTTGTTGCTGCGCGTCTTGCGACTCCGGCCGTAATCGACAGCTGGGCGTACTCTGCCAAGTCAATCATAGAATGTATCACGCCGACGCGGGCCGCACAATCTAGATGCTGCAGGGCCTAGTCAGAAATCTACTTCTTTTTCTTGCTGCCGCCTTTGGCATTGAGAATTTCCGCCACTTGGGTCAACGAGGAGACGGGTTTAGTCATCTTTGACTTAGAATCAGTCGAAGTTGCAACAAGTCTTAATTGCCCCAATAAATCTGTCATTTGTTTTGTGTTAGCATCTTCAGCTGCTTTTTTAACATTTGTGTGTACTTCACCCACAAATGCCTTTCCATGTGCAGTTAATTCATTACCTACAGAGTCGTACAGTTGTTCGTTTGCCCGAACTTCTGCAAGGACCTCTTCCAACAAAGTATTGAGATTAGTTGCATCCGCACCAAATTTGGCGTCAATAATGCCTTTAACCGCCGTTTGTATTGCGCCAATATCAACAGTGCCAGCCGGAGCGCCGCCGTCAAGACTGCCGCCGTCGCAAACTTCAACAAGCTTGCATTTTGGCGAAAATACGTCATATCCCTTGGCCATGTTCACGCCCCTAAGAGAATCAATTTCCTGGAAAGGAGACGAGCTTGACCCGGTCTGTTTGTATGGGGAGCCCGCGGATGGGTCGCCCTCAATTTTGGCACACTGACCATGCAGGTTATTAGGATCGCCAAGTGTTTTACCTGTGAACTTTAGGTGTCTTTGTACCGCCTCGGTTTTGCCTACAAAATCACACGATTCAATGTGATCCAAGTACACGTTCGGCAAAACAATGACATTGTCTTCTTGTTTCAAGCAAGCGCCCAGGTACACCCGCAACGAAACGGTCATCGACTCGGTTCTCTGGTTGGTAGACGTTGCAGTAAATGGGTACCCCACCAGCAACTCGCCAGTGTTGGCACCGGGGACGCCAATGACTGCGCACCCCATGACTGCCACGGTTACTCTAAAATCTCCTGATTTGACCTCTCCCGTTTGCAAATTCAGTGCCCTGCCGCCCTGTGTTTTGTCAATAATCATGACTCTTTGAAACATTGGGGACGAGCCCCTGATGGGGCCTACTTGGCCAGTGGAAATATCTCGCGGCGGGTGATGGACCATAAGCTTGAGGCCAATAGTTGGATCGTCGTAAACGTCGTCGACGGCGACGTCGAGGGCTTTTTTGTCGGTCGCTCTGATGCCGTTGACTTTGTAGGTCATCTTGTTGTACTTGTTGTACTCGAGGAGTTCCGGCGCGTGGCAAGGGAGAATCATGAGGCTGTCCTTCCCAACCACGTTGCGGTACGCGCTTGCCGATTTTGCCATTGCAATCAAGCTGGCAAGCGGGTTTTCATACCGCTGAAAGGCCGCAAAAATGCTGTGTTCAACATTGTTTCGCATAAGTGTGGCAGTATGATCTCGAAGTCCCTTGGATCGCGCAACTGCCTCCGGAAGTCGGGTGCCGCCCTTCAACAGTTCGGCGTACCCGAACCGGATCAGTTCGTTTTCGAGGCTTTGCTTTTGGGCGTCGACCTTCATCTCAAGTTCCTCCCTTGCGTCTTCCGGACGAAGCATAAGATTGAGGTTCATGGTGAGGTCCGCGCCGTACCGGGTCAGCGTGACTTCTTTGACGTCCTCGTTGACCTTGACAATGCGTGCGGGGGCACGCTCCGGGGTGGCGACGGCTCGTCCACCGACCACGTACTTTCGGACGACCTGCACTTTTTGGCCTTCGCAGATTCGGGTTCCAAACAGCGCCTTGATTGGGTCTTGGAACGTGGCCAACGCGTTGCCAACGTTGACTTCAATCCTGGTGGCACGGCCTTCGATATTGTACTTAAGGCCTCGGTCGTTTGCAGAATAACCTTTCATGAATTGTCTGCTCTGTACCATAATGTTGCCAGGGTCAATGGCGAGCATGTTTGTAATTACCTGTTGCGTCTTGGCATCATCGATATCATCTTTGGTAACTGCAGAGGCCATGATGATCGGTGGCGGCGTACTAATGCCCTCTGGCTGCTTCCATGATATATATTGGGGACACTGTAATGCACAACGCACAGCACAAAATGCACCCCTTGGCGGAATCCATAAAGAAGGCGTCCAAATCCCTGCGGTTTAAAGGGATGGTGGGGGTGACCACCTTCATCAAAAAGGATCTCATGCGCAACATCAAGTACGTGCCGCCTCCCGAGGCCCGAATCAAAGGCAAGGGCAAAAAAGCAAAGAGCAGCGTGGCCATCCGGCGCCGCGGCCTTTCGCTTGGCCGGCGGCTGGACAAGTCGCTGCAAGAGTACGTCGAGAAGGGGACGCGGTGCGTGCAGATTGCCGCCGTCATCCGGCGGCTCAAGGCGAGCGGGCTCACGCTGATCGCGGTGCAAGTGCCGGTGGCAGTCAAACGCCTCAAGATAAAGACGCACATAGACGCGCTAGCAATCAACGGGAGTGGAGACGTTTATTGCGTAGAATTAAAGAACACGCAGATGAGCATTTCGCAGCACGAAAAGTCGTACCATTTGCCGGCGATGCGGAACAGCAAGCTGACCAACGGGCTACTAAACAGCGAGCACAATCGTCACGGCCTCCAGGCCTTCTTCGGGACCATCGGCCTGCAGGAGTGCTACAGCATCAAGAGCCGAGCTTTGGTAATCATCAACTGCGCCAACGGGGTGCGGCTGCAGCGTTTCGAGTCCAACACGTTCACGCTGGGGCACTTTTACAGCTAATTAAATTGCGCCGCCATAGCCCGCTCCAAAGCAGAGCACGCCGGCATGGCATCCTCGTCCATTCCCGCCGACGCGGGGGCCGCTTCCTCAGGTGCGGACATTTCGACGGCCTTTCGTTTCATTGCCGGGGTGCGAGGGGGTGCCGCCCGGTTCGCCATCATCGAGGCGCTCGCGCACTTGATAATGTTCGACACTGTGTTCTGGATCATCCTCGGGGCTTCCTTGAGCACATCCAGGGCGACGTCCTGCCCAGACTCGCTCACGGCAAGGCCGTAGGTTTGCAACTGCGCCTCCATGCCTTCCATGCCCTGGATGGCCGAACGCCACTGGTCGAGGTGGGTCTTCATGAGCTTTTGGTCTACTTCAGTCATCTTCTGCAGCGTGGCCATCTTCTCCTCCGCCACGCTCTTTTCGGATCGAGCCTTGTCGACCGCCTCCATCATTTGAGTGAAGCGGGCTTCGACCAGCTTGCGCTCCTCTGGCTGCAGGCCGTCGAGGATTTGTTCAAGTGGGGTTTTTGCAGGAGCGGTGGATGTTTCCATGTTTTTGGATGTGCTCCTGAGTTCGGCTCTGGCTTTATATGCGTAAGCCTCTTTGAGGTCTGGGCTGCTAAAAACAATCTTGCTTCCAGGTCGGGCGGGAATGGTGCACAAGGTCAGCTCGACAGGCTGGCTCGTGGATTCAACGTGCGTCAACGACACGCTGGAGAGCTGGCCCATCGCAATAAGATCGATCACCCTCTTGCACTGATTGTTGACAAAAAAAATCGCCATGACGGCTCCGTCATCCTGCACCCACGCCGCAATCACAAGCCCGCACGAGTCGAGCGTCTCTTGCATGAGAGCCGGCGTCAAAGACTTGGACGCTGGGATCCCGGCGATGCGCTCTTTGACGTTTGCGTGCTGCACGGTGATCGGGATGCCGGTCAACTGGCTCGCGATGGTCTGCCTCTCCTCCTGACTAAGGGAGTAGCCCTCCGGCATTGCAACCCCCCGGTGAGCGCAGACGACGGCCACGTAGTACATTGTGTATGTGGGATCACGACAGCCGACGACTAGTAGAAGCCAGTGCCTTTGCTCTCTTGATTTCGCGGCGCCTGCTGCGCGACTTTTGCCAGGGTCCAGCCCAAGGCATATACAGTCACCGATTAGACCTGCGGCAGGCGCAGGACGAGCTTCTGCCTCGGAACCAAAAAGGCCTCACCCGAGAGATAAACCGGGAGAGGAGCGGGACGGTGCCCAACGTGCCATGAAAGTGGACAAGATTGGGCGTTCCCACGACGGGGTTTTGCTGGCCTACGGCGAGGGTGCGTGGCATACAATCGAGGCCGATGGGAGCTTCAAGCCTTACCAGCTGATGCTCAAGGACAACACCGTGTCCGAGTGGATCCAAGGCTCGTTTGCGACCCGGGAGTGCACCATAGTCAAGCAAACCACCTCGTGCGTATCCGTAGCGGGGGCGCACCACCCCATGATGAACGGGGAATATACAAAGATCCTCGGGGGGTACCGGAACAAGCACAACGTGTGGTTTATGCGATCTACGGCTGGTCAGTACGTGTTCGTTTGCTCGCTGCACAACAAAACCAAGGTTCTTGGGGTTCAGAACTGTGCTGCGCCGATGAGTATCAACGTATCCATCTGCTCCAGTGAAATCAAAGCTTTGTTTCAGAAAAAATACTGGCGACAGTGCAAAACTTTAGTGTGGCAAATGAGGGAGCTCAACAATTGCCCAACCGACGAAATGTTTTCAGTGGAGGTGAGGGAGATTGAAAGAAAAAATAATGGGAGAAAAGCAAGGTCTTTCGTATCTTGAAAATAGTGTATTGATAAAAATTCGAGATTGTGTGAAACCTCGCATATTTTTTTTTATAAGAGTTTGCGCGCAAGACAAACATGTCGTGGCAGAAAATCCCGGTCCCAAATTGTCTCCGGTAAGTTCTGCAGAGGATTCTGTTAAACAGTGATCAAGACCTAAAGCAATAGTCCAGACCAGTGTTCTTGTGAACGGGCGAAGCTCTTTTGATGGCAGCTTTGGCATCTTCATCTTTTTTTTCTTCTTCTTTCTTTTTGTTTTCTTTGGTGAGAAGGAAAAAAATATTTTTTTTTTTTTTGGTGTCGCTTTTGTGGGTCTGGGAAGACTGCTTAGCTTTAGGTGGCAGTCTCTTTATGAGCATATGCAGCGCAATGACCTCCTTTGCAGCTGGTTCACAGCTTGGCTTGGGCTTTGCATCTTGATGTCCCACTTGAATGATGCGCACAAAAGCTTGAGGGATATGTCTTTCTTTCTTCTTCTTATGCAGAGATGTGCTTTTTTTTCTTCTCTAGACTCGAAGACTGCCACAAAAAAGACCAGGTAACGCTAACGGATGACGCTTTCCGAGCGTACGCCGAAGCGGAAAATGGACCTTACCACTTTCCAGAGATGATGAAGGTTGTCCGGCGTTCTGTTCACTCTGGCAATATCATTTGCTTTGGTCCGTGGTCGATGACGGACGACTTCTTTCAAGTCGACCACATTGAAAACGATCCAACTTGTGGCAACATGACTGTCCATTACATGGACCAAACCATGTATGAGTGGCATACATCGCACTTGTTGAACATGGTCTTCCTTGCGTGCACAGATACCGGAAACTTTGAAGTGTTCACGTTTGTGCCTGTTGCTGGCAACCTGGCAATGAAAGCTGTTGAAATCCAAGAGCCACGCGTTGGTGACAAGTCCTTCACTCGGGAACTGTCGTTGGTACCCAGCGCTCTCGGATTTGCTGCGTCTCGCTTTGTCGAATTCAATGTCCCGCTTCTTGTGCAGGGAGTTCCCTCCCAATTGTCATTGCCAGAGGGCACGGGAGACGAAGCGGACGGCTCTGACGACACTGACGAAGAATACGCGGCTACGCCGCCTTTGAAGCGCAAATATGGGTTCTGTGACGAGGAAACGAGATCGCAGCCTTCACACCAGGAGTCAGGCAGGGTTTCCATCGACATTGAAAGCGATTCCAGTCTTCTTGACACTCCGCCTCTTTCTCCAAAGCGCGTGTGTGTCGAGGACAAGGCTCCTTGCAGCTACATTAACTAGATCCTTTAAGTTTATTGCTTTCTTATATGAATTTAAAGTATCGTTGTTGGCAGATGACGGTGACGATGAGCACTGTTAGGGTGAGAGAGCTTAGGATGCCTGCTACTGCGGTCGGGGTGCTGTCGCCGTTGCTTGGTCCGTCTACGTACTGGACCAGATACTCCGAGCCGAAATCGTTGAGGAGGCTCGTAAGGTTCACGTTGGTGGTCACATTGGCGTCCTCGCTCAGAACCAAACGGTCCTTGCCTTCGAGGTCCTGGGAAACCGTGAAACATGTGTCGTTGCAATGCACTGCCACCTTCCCCTCCACGCGCGAGAACGCCGCAGCGCAGACCCGCCGGTCTCTCCCAGTGTATACAATCGTGGAGGAGTCCGAGAGCTCGACCGACTCGCCCAGCGGCGATGCTGGCGCCACCGTAACAAACGATTTTGCGTAGTGGTACCCCACCGTCCCCTCCACAAGCACATCGCCGCCCTCCTGCAGGAGCAGCGCTGCTTGAGCCCTTCCCGTTCCGTTGCACTGCCTAAATTCGACGTTGTTGCTCACGGTGACGTTCTTCCCAAGCAAAAGCGGCAGGTTAGCTTGGACAACCCCCGGCCCAATGATGGTGATGCCCATCGGTCTGCTTACGTTCAGCTTCACGATGACGCCGCCCGGTGTCGTCGGGATGGTGTCAAACGCCACGTACTTCTCTCGCCTCTGGCTGATGTAGACCGTCGTTTCGTGGCCAAGGTAGACTTCGTCCCCGTCCGTCGCAACGCAGATGTTGCCATGGCAAGTAGGCCTGGTCGTCAGGGGAGTTTGATTTGGCAAGCACTCCCTTAACGAAGCGGCGTCGAGGCACACCCTGCAATCTTCGTCGTGCGTGAAGCCAGAGCATAATTCCGGGTGATGGAAGCACCAATCCGCGCACTCCGCCTCTGTTGAAGATGTATTTAGAAAGAGTGCAGGGACTGTTAACGCCAGGGTGCAACAGCTCATCGTGCTATAAACCTAGACTCTCCCGTTGCATATACACGCAATGAAGCATTCCGTCCCTGCCGCTCTAAATTTGAGCCCTTGGTTCAATTCGCGCGGAGAGGTGCAGCAAAAGCACTTTACCGAAACGCCGCGAGATTCTGTCCGCAACGACAAGGAGAACACCATCCCGCTCACAAGCTCGCAGTACATGCTCTTCGCTGACATTGGCATCCCGTGCCAATCGCCCGCCTTTTCTCAGTATTACGTGAGTTGCAACAAGGTGTACATCGCCCTGCACGCCATGGCCAAGGCGCTCGCGGCCACCGAGACCGCCGAGCTTTCTTCGCTGTTTGAAAAGTGCGCAGACTTGTTTGCCCTCCTTAACGATTTTAGCTTTAAGGTCCCCGAGAAGTCTCGGTTCCCGACGTTTAGCGACAACCGCGAAAAGATTGAAGCTGCTCTCCGGGCCGTCGCCCTCTGCAACACCGCCGGCAGCCTGGAGCAAGTTGATACAATCGAGGAGATTGTGGGCCTCAACGAGAAAGCAACGTCGGAATTCCAGTTTCTGCAGACGCAGGAGCTGCTGGATGCCAAATTTGTGCTGCTGAGCAATCGAGCGTGCGCTGAGAGCGACCGGCTCCTGGCCTTGTGCCAGAACGACCCCACCGCGGAAGACGTAGCCTCATTTGTGCAGCATGCAGCCACGGCAATCGTGCTGCGCGAAAAAGTGAAGAAGCCGTCCAAAGAGCTTGCAGCCAAATGCGACCAACTCGTGGAGACTCTGCAAAAGTACCACCGGGAAGCGTACGAAACCTTTCTGTCGACATACAAGCTGCCATAAAAACAAACTTTCTTGGATTCCCTTTTTGGCATATAAAATTTTTAATTGTCTTTTAATTTTTTACATTATTTTTACCTTAAAGTATGGCCGACGTTGAATTGTTAAGGCTTCCCTGTTGGTGGCATGCGACGAGCAACCCCATTTGGACCAAAGCTTTGGAGGGCGTGTCGAGACAGATTAAGGAGAAGGACCTTGGGGATCCAGCGTGGTCGCCCGCCGAAGAGACTGGCATTCTCCTTGTGGCCGTTCTCGCGGCAGAGGCGTTTCAGGCTCCCTCCCTCCAAGTGGAGCACGGCGATTTTTGCACATCCTTTCGATTCTCGCTGGCTGCTCCCGTAGACGCCTTTGCGTACGATCTGTACGAGTCTGCGGCGCAGAATTGTGTCGATCATGGCTGCAGCGTCCCCGACCCAGTGTTGGTGGTCGTGACTGCGCGGCTCAAACTGCACGCAGACAAGAGCTGGCCTCTCGCTACGAAATTCCAAAACGAAGGTTCCAAATTCTGCTATGTGGGAAAGAGGCTGGCTCTCTTGGAAGAGACAATCAAAATTGTAGCTTACTATATTTTAACGTATTGTGATACAATTGACCCTAACCCTGCTCTTCACGGCAAGCAGTACGAGGCTGTGCGCGAACTCATGCGGGAGCAGTGGTTTGGACCGAGCATGCCGCTGCAGACGCTGGAGGTGCGTGCCCGGCCGGTGGCGCCTGGCGTGACCTTGCAGGACAGCCCTCGGTGCCTTCTTCTGGCCGGCATTGCCAACCTCTTTACGAGAGCAGCCGATTTTGACTACTATGCGACGGTGGTCCAGGCGCTGGGGTTCCCATGCGACGACAAGAAGCGTCTGAAGGATGCCTTTGGGGACTTTAAGTCGCCTGGTCGAGCAGGGGCGATGCCGGAGACGCTGGGAGGGGATCCCCCAAAGTGGAGTTCCGAAATATTAAAAAAGCTTCACAGTGGATTAGAAAGCATTATCTAAAGAAGCCTGAGGTGGGCGAGGGGGTGTTTCGGTGATGGGGACAGGCTTCTCTTCGGCGGTGGCCGGTTTGACGAGATATCCCGGCGGGGACGGCAAGGTCTCTGCAGGGGCAATGACTTGCGGCGCGGGGGAAGTCTCGTCGGGGAACTGCAAGCCTAGTTCAGCAATAAAATCGTCGTCGTCGTCATCTTGGTCGTTGACCATTAGGTTTGCCAGTTGCTGTCGCTCTATGTTCATGTCTTGCATCATGTCAAGGCTGTCCTCCACGCTGTCAAAGTCTGCTCTTCCCGCCCTTCCAATCAACTTCTGCACTTCGGCCGTCACTCTCTGCATTTCCATGTTTTGTTGAGTGGCTTCGAGCGCAGAAAGACTCGTGCTGTACACTTTCATCATGGCATGATTCCGTTTCATTGCGTTCACCAAACGGACCGCTGTAGGCGTATTCATCACTCCCCTGCCCTTTTCGTTCACGAGCATCTGCAGCGTTGCCTTCTTCTCTACGAGGCCCATGTTCTCTTGGGTCAACCGTCTGTTAAAATCGGCAATCTTCGCCGGGATGTCGTCCGCTTGTTTTTTGGCACCGGATTTGCCGCCAAACCACGACGAAAACATGCCACTTAATTAAAAGAAGAAGCCGCCGATGCTGCTTTTGGTGTTTCCGCCCGCGGGTGCCGCGGAGCTAGTCGCTTGCTGCTGGTCTTTCTTTGCTGCCGCCTGCGATTCGGACGCAGCCTTTTCCGCTTGTTTGTTGATTCTCAGCGCTTCTTGGGCCGTCACGATTGGGAGGCCGTCCATCAGTACCTAAAGCAGTGCGGGTGAACAGAAGTTTATCTAAAGAGTGGCATGCGCTATATACATAGTTTGGACAAAGAAGTATAATATTGGTCATGCTTGGAGCGGTGCCGCAGATAGTGGCATCGATCTTGCTGATAGTTTTATTTTCTGTCTTTCGAAAGGAGTGGCAAACGTCTTCAGTCGGGCAGGTCACGGCCTTTTTCGCGTTTGTGCTCCTCCAGGCAGGCGGTGTATCCCTTGTCCTCTTGTCGGCAAATACTTCGCTTGCAGCAACAACGACAATTTTGGTCGCGTCGTGCTTCGCCGCCGCAGTGCTTGCGCGGCCAGCCATACGTTTTTGGCAGCAGAGGCGGTCGCGGCAACCAAGCAGCCAAGCGCAGCCGTCGAAAAAGCTGGGTTTTTTCTGATGCAAAGCTATATGCATTCCTAGCTAGAACCAATAAACTATGTACTGCAACGCAACGGCGGCCCTGAGTCTTCCGGTCAGCGCAACGTTGTCCACCTTGATTTTACTAACCACCATTGTCCTGGTGATATCGACCGCCAAGCAGTTTGCAACGGCCAGCACGGATGTTATTGGACACTCCCTGCTTGAGGAGGAAGATGGGGCCGACAGAAACGGCAATTATAGCGATGGTGACGGTCCGGGGGATTCTGACCCATCTTGATGCAGAAAGGTTCATTTGGATGGGGCTCTTTCTGGCCACCTGCGTCGTGGTGGCCATGTCTGACAACGATACTCAAATTTTGTCAGCCGCGTTCGTAGCGATTGCAATCCTGATGCCGACGTTAATGCCGGTTGTCATCTTTGTTCGGATAGCTGTACGGATACAGGCAACCATTGCAGACGCCAAAAAAAAGCCTTCCCCTCTACCGTTCAAAACCATGTACCCCGATCCCAAACCAAACAAATTGCCCCCATCCCCGGCAAAAGAAGAGGCCTTTCAAATGTGCTTTTGATCACTTCCATTTAAATTGAGCTTTTGCTAACACCGTTGCTAGCAAGGCGTCAAACTGGTTCTCGAGTGCATTTCTTATGATCTCGACGGTAACTTGCTTTGATTTCTGGACTTCGGCAATGCATTCGTCCGCAAAATCAGCTTTGATCTGGCTAAATTCACCCGCTGTGCTTTTTGGTTCAATTGAAAGGTAATTTGCCCATGGCATGATTGACACAACATGCATATTGACTTCCCCGTCTTCATCAACATCTTTTATAGTGTGGACAACAGACCCAACTATAGTTTTTTCATCGTTGTTAGTTTTAATCCAGTGCGGATCATCAAATGTGTACATTTCTTTGTTGGCCGTGGAATTCGGGATTTTGAACAATCCACTAACAAGAACGCTGCTCATGTCTCCCTTTCTCACGCCGCTGATGGCAATCCCCAAGAACGTTTTGCTTGCTTTTGAGCTTACATTGACGATGTGAGCGTACAGGGGGTTTGCGTGAGGAGTTTCATCGACATACACGGGCGACATCGGGGCAATAGCTTCATTTGAGCATACGGCAAGGTACTCCATGGTATGCAAACGTCAAAGCAGTTGCCATATAGCAGGGAGCAACTCCAGAGCGCTTGCCGAATTAAGCGATCCTTGCAGCTGCACCAGAAGCGGCGGGGGAACCCAAACTCCGTTTGCTGCTCCAAAAAACGAAAACGTAACCACCGCCGCCGATGCGTGGCTCAGCACCGCGGCCACCACCCGGAGCCTGGAATTCGGTGTGAGGAGGTCAATTCCCAGGCGAAGCAAAGCGAGGGAAGCGGCGACGACGGATGCCGGCTTTGCGACGCCGCATTCGGTGCCGCAAATAAAAGCTGCCGTGAAGTAGAGCCCCCCCGAGGCTGCGTTCTGCAGGTGGGCCCACGGGTACTTGATCGGAAGAGCGCTGCTGAGCCCGCCCAAGACGGCGGCAATAAGATGGTAGCTCAGCGTGGTCCCCACGGGAAAACTGTTTTCTCTTATGCGCTCGTAGTCAATGTCGTTTACGTCGTAATCGGTCTCCAGGACCCTGGATTGGAACACGCCCCGATCGGTCACGGCAAAATAAAACGGCCCGGTGCGGTGCGTTGCAATTGCAGAGACCTCTACGGTGGTGCACGACTTGGCGGCGGCGGTGTACAAGAGCATCTTGTCTTCCACGCCGTTTGTGCCGAGCCGGTTTGCGCCCGACTTGGTAAGGTGGAGGTTCCGGATCCAGTACATGTCCTGCGTGGCCACAAAGGGCTGCAGCCGGCCGTCCAGGGCCTGAGTGGCAAACAGTGTTGCCTCGTGCGCCGGTATGCAGGCGTTTGGGCTGTCGATGGCGATTGCTCCGGTCGCGTTCTTGTACGTATCAACGGAGAGAGTGTGCAGCTGGGTGTTGTAGGTCCACCCGTCTCCCTTTTCCGTTGCCTCGCACACAATGGTATAGGGCGTGTTTGCCGGCGGCGCTGCGCTCGAGACGGTGCTGCCGTACGCGTAGGTAGCCTTCTCGCAGTGCGTCAACGCCGAGAGGCTCCGGTCGTACCTCCCATGCCGCCCGTTTAAGACACGGTCCCGGCCGAGGGGCATGGCGCTCACTGCAGCAAGGAGCGCCAGAACGAACATGCTTGTCTACAATCATTGGTCCCTTCCCTATATAAGCCAATTTGCCTTTCGCAAAAGAAAGCAACATGGAAGCGCACACCAGTCCACTTCAGAAAGCAGGCATCCTTGACCATGGCGTCACGTCCACGCAGTTCCACGCCCGGATTCCGGTTGGGGGAAAGCTTAAGATCAGCGACGAGCATCTGAAGCGAGCTGTCGGTGTTGCCGATCGCGACTTGCTTGGCATTAAGGACTTGAATTTTACCACTGCAGCCAACACCACGGCGCACCCGGTTGGGATTGTCGTCGCGCATGCCAACGGCGAGAAGTTGTCGACGGCCCACCGAACCATCTCGCTCGAAGCCGGTCACGACACGGTGGAGAGCGTCCACGCCGTGATTCACCCAGAAGTGTCCAAGATGCCGTTTGTTCCATCAACCCTCCAGATTGAGCACCAGTTTGGCACCCGGTCGAACATGGTCCGCACCGCCACTGCTCGAGCTGCCCGGTGGAGCGGCGCCGAAGTAGACAATCTTAAACACGATGTGCAAGAAATTACCACGGAAGACGGCTTGAAGAAGCGACACCTCGTGGACAGCGTCGTGACCCCAACCTCGTCTGCAACCACGCTCTTGTTTGATCGGAACAAGACAAACCCAAACTTTATGAATTCTGCCTACGACGAAAAGAGCCGGAAGATGGTGGGAGACAAGTTTATTGTTACAGATGCAGACATGCAAGCGGCTACCAAGGGCTTGAAAGAGAACTTGACCCCGCAGTCGCACTCGGGCCTTACAATTGAGGCCATTCCTCTCCATGGCAACCCTGCATTGGGCGAGGTGACCGTTGCGTTCAACTTGACCCGAAAGCCGCTCACGACCGAGTGCTATTCCGACGAGGCTGTCGCCCCAAAGTGCTTCACCGTGGCCGATGGCTTGAAGGCAATGGGCGAGACGGCCACCGACGCCGAGGTCTTGGCCAACCCGCACGACATTTCTTCCAAGGTCTTTGGTATTGAGATGCACGACTAATCAATCAACATAAAATCCAACCATAAAATAAAAACATAGAGCTGTCAAGTTTTTTTTATGTTCTATTTTGCGATGGGAGTGATTAAAATAAAAGGGAAAAGAGAGAGAATGGGGATGAAATCTATCCACTGAAGAAGAATTCGTTGACGGAGACGCCCGAGATGTACGTGTCCTCCTTGCCTTGCATAACTGCAATTACGAGGGCCAACGTGATGAACCAGCAAAGAGCCGAAAAACCGCCGCCGATCCACAGAAGAAGCAAGCCGTAGCCAAGAGTCGTGTCAGTGTTGTCCACAATGTCGACACCTTCAATGCCCTCGAAAAAGCCAGTGTCGTTGTGGAAAGTGCACTCGAGCCTGCCGCTCTGGACCCGCTGGAGCGAGCCTGCGTGGATCAAAAGCGACACGGTGAAGCACGTGGTGACCACAAAGAAGAGCAAGAGGAATGCCTTGGTCTGCATGTTTGCGCTGCCCTTGTTTTGGTCGTACGGAAGAAGGAGGCCGATAACCGAAATCAAGTACAGAGCGCCAGCAACCAAGATGACGCCGTTGGTGGCCTTGATGTTCTTGCACGTATTCTGGCACTTGATGTCGGTCGTGGTGCCTTCGTCAGCGTGCGTAAAAAGTGTGTTTGCAAAGTCGTTGGGGGTCAGTTGGCCCTTTTGCACCCCATATTTGTGCATTGAATAATCGGCACTGAATGGGTAATTAGCACTAGCTCCAACGACCATAGGATGGTAATCTGAGGGCTTTTTGCTCATTTCCAAGAAAAACCGTTGTTGGCTAGGTGTGTGCTCCGAACCAGGGTGGACAAAAGAATCGCAGCTGTCTTGGTCGTGTGTAAGTGCATCAGTATGAAAGCCAAGAGTGGACATTGCATGCATTTTTTCGTTAAG
>Ga0213866_10001772_pt1 | contig 15801 bp, 16 predicted proteins | sample PICome_11_FD_160079 | JGI IMG/M metagenome (GOLD analysis project Ga0213866, IMG submission 160079) | Coastal seawater microbial communities near Pivers Island, North Carolina, United States - PICO284 | ecosystem: Environmental > Aquatic > Marine > Coastal | place: USA: North Carolina...
CCGAAGGACAAGTATCCACCTGTGATAAAGGCGAACCAGAAGGTTGGCCTGTACTGCAACATCACGTTTTTCCTACTGGTGCTCCCCTTCTGCGTCACGCTGGCCATTCCACCATGGTGGCAGCTGCTGCTGGACATCGTGCTGGTGCTGATGGTCTATGATTTCTTCTACTACCTGATGCACCGCTTCCTGTTCCACGGCCAGGGCAAGCTGCGGCAGGTGCACGCCGTGCATCACCAGGCCCGTAGCCCGACGTACATCGATGCACACTATGTGCATCCCACTGAGACCTTCATGGGCTTGTCGCTTTTCTTCCTGACGATTGCCGTGATGGCCGCAGTTCTGGGCCATTTCCACGTGATCACCATGGTGCTGCTCTACGTGCTCTATGTACAACTCAACCAGATCAATCACACCAAGGTTGATCTGCCCTACTTCCCGTTTCGCCTGCTGACCTGGATTACGGTCAAGCACCACAAGCATCACGAAAACATGCACATGGGCAACTACGCTACGATCACCCTGCTTTACGACAAACTGTTCGGCACCTACGAGTAAGCACCGAGGAACTTTCACCATGACACATAAAAGCCGCCGCGAACGCGGAGAAGAAATGATCAGGGACGTGTACGCCGGCGACGTTGTGGTGCCCCCTGAAGGCTACACCTTTACTGACGTGATGCTGGAGCAGCTGTTTGCCGAGGTATGGACACGAGACACGCTGTCAATGCGCGATAAGCGACTGCTTCTCATTGGGATCATTGCGGAGAAAGGTGAACCGCAAACCCTCAAGATTCAGATCAAAGCCTCGCTCAAACGAGGCGAGATGACACCAGACGACGCCCGCGAGTTACTGATTTTCATTGCCCAGTACGCCGGGTACCCACGCGCGGCTTCCATGCTGGCGCCGGTGGAGGAGGCTATCAGCGAGTATCAAAATGAAGACAGCGGCGACTGACTTCATCGGGCCCTCACCTCAATCCAGAATCCGGTATTGACGGAGCAATCCCTTCATTCCCTCCGGTGTACCGGAAGACCAGCGCGGCCTGAAATGAGTTTCGCGCAGCATTCGCTTCAGTCGTACCTGGCGTCCCGCCACGGTTTCCTCCAACACTTCGAAGTTGCTGGCGTCGCCTCGCTGCGAGAGATCGAAGCGTAAGGTAAGCACTGTAGATTCGGGTGTCAGGGGTGTTTGGCCGCCGTGCCAGATCTCGCGTTCATCAGGAAGCTCGGCGGGCTCATGCAGCCAGGCGTTAACGAGGTCTTTGCGCCCCGCCTGCGACAGCAGCTCAATCGTTTTCAGGTAGGCCGCATCGGCGTTGCGGTAGCTGCTGTTCCACTGAAACCAGTCTCCCAACTCCAGGTAAAGTGCGGCAAGTTCGTCATCCGGCAGGGTGTCAGAGCGATCAATCAGCCGTTCGAGAAGGTCTTCACCCAGGCTGGAACCGGCCATCTCGAGGCGCTCTACCCGTTGCCGCACCCAGTCACCGGAAGCCATCTGGCCGCCGTGGTTATAGCCAGAGATCAGGCCATCCAACTGGTCTTGCACCGGCTCAATCCCGAGAATAATGTACACGTTATAAAGCTGGCTGAAGGTGAACTGCCGCAATCGTTCATAGGCGGTGCTTTCGTTTGCGTACAAGGCCTCCAGGATTCGGTCATTGGTAAGGTAGGCCTGAATAATCCTGTTTCTAGCTGTGCCATCAATGCCGCTGTTATGAGCCTCGCGCTGCCACTGGAGGTATTCAAGACTCGCGTCCAATGACTCATCGTCCAGCCCGGTACCCAGGTCGTAGAGCCGAAACAGATACTCATAGGCCTGGTCGAGCGATCGTGGCTGCTCGCTTTCACGATAGGTCGCCATCAGCTCACGCAAAATCGGAAGCTGGCGTTTACTGGTCAGCCCGTCATTCACCCGTGCAACATGCAGGGCGCGCAGGTAGGTATCGATCGCTGCGTCGTACTCGCCCTGTTGTCGATAGTGATACCCCTTGCTGTAAAGCGGTTCCACCAGACCCTGAGCGTAGGGCCCAGCGATGCCCTCCTCCTGCTCTAGCTGCGCGTCATAGGGGTCCAGGTCAACAGCGGTGGCAGCTGAGGCTTCAGCCGCATCGTTTTCCTCGGGCTGAGCATCGGCGGGGTCAAACAACACATAGTCGCGCCCAAACAGCGCGGGCAGATGAGCATGAGTCACTGCTGGCAGCAGCAACAGCAGCGTGACTGCGTATGCAGAACTTCGCCAGCTCACTGAGTCAGTTTTGCACACTCGGGCGCGCTTTGAAGGCGTCGTACCACCGACGAAGTTGCTCATACTCCTCGGGAATAGTGACGCCAAAAAACTCGCCAAAAAACAGGCCCGCGCACAGCGTGCAGTCCGCCATGGAAACCTGGCTGCCTGTGCAGAACTCGGCACCTGACAACTGTTTTTCGAGTGTTTCGTAGCCGTCATCAAGCCTGGCCTGCTCAGCTTCCGCTACCGCCGGATTGGGAGGCAGGCCCAGCGGCGAGTTGGTGGCGTGTACCAATCGCGCAGTTGGGCCGAAGACCTTGAATTCGATCATTCGCTCCACTTCTCGCGTGCGCGCACGCTCGATAGCAGTGCGACCAATGAGTGGCGGATCGGGGAACTGTTCTTCCAGGTACTCCATGACGGGAACAGACTCGGTGAGGTAACTGCCATCATCAAGTTCCAGTACCGGCAACATCGCCCGCGGTGTTCGAGCTAGGTGCTCGGGCGACTGGTGCTCACCCTTGCTAAGGTTCACCACGATGAGCTCAAGTGGCAGTGCCTTTTCATGAACAAAAATGCGCACGCGACTGGGGTTGGGTGCGACAGGAAAGTGGTAAAGCTTCATGGGCTCCAACTCATCGACAGTGAGCCATGAGTCTAGAGTAGGTGTGCCGGCCTGTCAGCCGGCTAAGACGAAGTAGCGTGACTCAGGCCCGGGAGGCTGGTGCACTGCGCTGGCGACCCGAGAGGCTCAGCCGATAAATCGGCGCACCTCGCTGCAGCATGATGTGCTCTATCTGGTCAAAAATTTTACGGTAGTGGTAGAACGGAACACGCGGAAACAAGTGATGAATCGAGTGATAGTTCTGGAACAACCATAGCCAGGTCATCGCCGTATTCAATCGCGGGGGTGCCAGGATAGTTGCGGTGTCCACGTAGCGACCCACGTCCTGGTAGGGGTCGTGAACCAGGTTGGCAAACAGGTAGCCCAGCAACACCACGCCACCCAGTCCGCCTACAGCAAACAGGGCCAATGCCGTGGCAGGATCGACCAGCGCGATTACCAGCAGGCGAGCACCAATGATGGCCGCGATTTCAGCGCAGAACGCCCGATCCTGACTGACATTGCCATTGGCCCAACGGTGGGAGATGTAGTAGCGATAGTTTTCAAATATCCCTTTCGCTGCAGCATTGACAGCGGCAAGGGGCGACCGGTTGAGATCAGACAGGCCGTAGTCGGGATCAGACTCCGGGTCATTGGTATGGCGGTGATGAGCTAGATGTTCATGGCGATGGGCTGTCAAAGGGGCGGCCAGCACCAGGGCGCAGGCGTAACCCACCAGCTCGTTAACCCAGCGCGCGTTCCGATGCGAGCCGCTGATGGATCCATGTACGGCTTCGTGTAGTGCTGTATAGGCCACATAGGTCAACAACGCCATCAGAAGTGCGCCCAACCAGAACGAAATAACACCTGCATCTACCAAAAATGGCGTGGCAAAAAAGCCTCCGGTGGCGAGCAGGCCCATGGAAACGGTCAGCGGGGCGAATCCGCCCATATATTGCTTCGCCACTTCCAGCGCCTGCACATCCAGTTCCTGATCAGTCATCGGTGTCGTCCACTCTTGAGATGGCTGAATTGTTCCAGAATCGGTGCCACCTGATCAGTGCGTAGTGCGCCAAAACAGTGTCATTTATCGCCAAATAACTTATATTTGACCCATGATACACATCAGTCCGGTATACGCACGATACGTGCTGCAGGAATACCAGCGACGGGGTTACGACCCCGGGGAGCTCTTCGCGGGCACCGGCCTGTCTGTGTCTGCGCTCCAGTCCAGTGACACCATTGCGCTGGAGGATTTCAATCAATTATTGGAGAACGGCCGGAAGGCGCTCGACGACGAGCTGGGCCTGATTATCGGCAGGCAGGTCAATGTTATGACGCTGGGCAGCGTTGGCGTGGCCGCAGCATCGGCACCCACGCTTCGCGATGGCCTGCAGGCGCTGGAGAATTTTTCACAACTGCACGCGGGGCAGATCCAGGTTGAGGTCCGCTCAACCCTGCAGGGCGTTGCGTCGCGCATGCACTTTGTAAGCGGCATGGGATCGGTAGAACGGTTCCACGCCGAGAGCGGCGCCTTGCTGCTTCAGTCCTACGTTGAAATGATCGGTGGCCGCCCGCTGGTGGACGCAGAATTTCGCATGCCTTTTGAACGGCCAGCCTATGCCGCCAGGTACGAACAGCTGTTTCACGGCCCCATCAGCTTTGGTTGGCCGATCACTTCAGTGGAGATCCCAAGACATTGGCTGGACACCCCCTCCCCCTATTTCCACGCTGAACTGTGGCAGCAATCGCAGGTGAACCTCGAATCCAGATTGCGCGAACTGGGCTCGCAAACGGGAGACAGCTACAGCGCCTACGTTCGCTCCTGCCTGCGCGCCAGTGAACTACCGCTGCCGGACCTGGCCGCAATTGCAGCCAGAATCAATGTTTCTACGCGCACACTGAACCGTCGCCTACTTGAGGAAAATGCCAACTTTCGCCAGTTGAGAAACGGGGTACTGCAAGAATGGGCCGAGCGTTACCTCTCGGAATCTGGCGCCAGCATAGAGGCGATCGCAGCAATACTGGGCTATGGCGACGTCAGTAACTTCAGGCGGGCGTTCAAGGCCTGGACGGGAGAATCTCCGGGGAGTTTTCGCAAGAGGCAAGCGAATGGCTGAGCCCGCCAGAAAAAAGCTCCCTGCAATTGCCCGCGTTGTCCCCGCGTTCCATAATCTTCCCATGACTGTTCGTCGACTGTTAGCCATCTTGGCTGCCGCACTTCTTTCAAGCACGGCAAGTGCTCAGGAAGTGACACCACGTGCCTATTGGCCAGCGCCAAAGGGCACACAGGTGCTCTCTCTTGGTGTCGCCTACACGGATGGCGACATCGTTCCCGATCCATCCCTGCCCATCGTCGGCTTTGACTCTGACATCACCAGCGCCGTCGTCGGCTACCTGAGAACGATTGAACTCTTTGGTCGCACCGCCAACGTCATCGTGGAGGTTCCTTATGCTAACGGCACCACAGGCGCTGAGAATCTCGATGTCGGTCGAATAGAGCGTGATTACAAAGGCGTCGGCGACATTTCCACCACGCTGCAGATAAATTTGATGGGGGCGCCGAGCATGGATGCTGCGGGTTTCGCCGCGCTGCGAGAGAACCCCAGGCCCATAGTTGGTGCCAGCATTAAGGTGGTTGCCCCCACGGGAAAATACAACGAAAACCGCATCATTAACGTCGGAGCCAATCGCTGGGCAGCAAAGGCCGAGGTAGGCGCAATGATCCCATTAACGCCGAAATGGTTGCTGGAACTGGAGTCCGGTGTCTGGTTCTTCGAGGACAACGATGACTTCTTTCGCGGTTTCAATCGCCAGCAAGATCCCATTTACTCTGTGTCCGCGCACCTGGTGCGGCGATTCAGCCCAGGGTTCTGGGTTTCGCTGGACGCAACTGGCTATCGCGGAGGCAGGACAACGCTCGAAAACAGGCGTCTCGACGACCTGCAGCGGGATTCAAAAGTCGGCCTAACCGGCGTATTCCCCTTCGCGAAAGGAAAGGCCGTTCGCGTTTCTTACACTATGGGCTCGGTGAATGACTCCGACGAGCGCTTCTCGATCTACACCTTGAGTTACCAGCACCTGTTCTAGGCGCTGGTAGCCTTGCGCGCATCAGTTAAGGTCTTCGTCCGCCCAGAACTTGGTGCCCTGCAGGGTAGCCTGCAGTGCCACACCCGCATCGGTGAGCTGGTAAATCTTGGTTCCGGGCATCGCCGTCATGGCAGTTTCCATGCCATCACCCTCGCTCTCGGATTCCAGGTTGGCATCAGCCTGGGCCGAAAAATCCCAGCCCTCGGTCATGAACTGATCAAGTGCGGCGGTGGTTTCAAAAAATAATCACGGCGCTGAAGTCCTTGACACCCATGCCCCAACCACCACCGGCTGAAAACATTTTCATGTCAACATCTTTCCCCGAGCGGTTGTTGCGAGGAATGCCACCGCCGCGGTCCGTGGACACCACCAGCACGTTATCGAAGCCAGCCTCAATCTGCAGACGCAGTCACAAACCAGACAGCGCCCGACAGGGTCAGCACGCCGTCAACAAAATGGGCCGACATCGACTCAGCCACAGACTCGATAACCCGTTGACGCGTCGCTTCATCCGCCTCTGCCAGCAGCCGCGCGAGCGGACCAATTCCCACCAGCTCAGCGCAGGTTTCAAGCAGCGAACCGCCGCTGCCAAAGTTGAGTTCCACCTCACGGGCGGCGAAACGGATATCCGTGAAACCGCTGTCCTTTAGCATACCGGTCACTCTAGCCTCATCGGCAAAGGCAAAAGGGCCGGGCGCATGAGGATCGGCGGGCTGAGGCAGAGAGACATGCTTCAGGGCCGCCTGTAAGGGATCTCGCACCCACTGATTATCGCGCGCTGCCTGCCAGCAGCTGAAGCCCAGGCGCCCATCCGGCTTCAGGGCCTTGCGAAGATGGCTGAACGCCTGCGCGGGATCATCGAAAAACATCACCCCAAAGCGGGAAAACAGCAGGTCTACACTGGCCGGGTCGAATGGGTGCTCTGCGGCGTCTGCCTGCAGAAACGACATATCGGCATATTCAGGAAACTGGGTTTGCGTTTTTGCGCGCGCCACATCAAGCAGCGGACCGGAGATATCCACGCCGAGCACACGCCCTGTGCCCCCTAGCCGCTCTGCCAGCAATACCGTCTGGCTACCGCCGCCACAGCCAATATCCAGCGCGCTGGCGCCGGGCTCCACCCCTATGTGGTCAAGCAACGACACAGCCACAGGCCGCAACAGCCGCGCCATGCGATCGTCCTCGCAAGCCCAGCGCTCCCCCGCCTGGCCGTTCCAGTATTCGATCTGCTCCTGATTGGACATTGGCGACTCCCTAACTGTGAACCCGCATTGTTGCTGGCCCCTCTAACGCGCGCAAGTCAGGCGCTGAATTAACGCGTTGCCAGGCGTAGACTGTGAATTCCCAGTGCACCTATGGATTCGGGCATGTTGATCGATCTGAGAGTAACGGCCAAGGGCCAGGGGCTGACCAGTATCACCGGTGAAGTGCAGCGGGTAGTGCGGGATAACGCCTCCGGGGACGGCCTGTGCACCTTGTTCATCCAGCACACATCAGCAAGCCTGCTTATTCAGGAAAACTATGATGACAGTGCGCGGGTGGACCTGGAAAACTGGTTGAACCGCCTGGTACCGGAACACGATCCGCTGTACACCCACACTCTGGAGGGGCCGGACGATATGCCGGCCCACATCAAGTCAGCCCTGACCGCGACGCAGCTTTCGATCCCTTTCCGGAACAGGCAGCTGCTGCTTGGGTCGTGGCAGGGCGTGTACCTTTGGGAACACCGTCACCAGGCTGGCTCGCGCAATCTGGTTTGCCACCTCCAGGAAGAAGGCTGATGAGGCGTCGGCCCCAAGACGGGCCGGCACCGGCTAGCGCTATTGGGGAGGCGTACCACTGGAGCTAGTAATCCAGCAGGAACTGCGCACTCACCCGTGCGCGAATGGTTAGCTCACCCGGGTTATAGCTCGCTCCGCTGTCGTCCGCCATTTCCATCGACGCTGCGCGCATCATGGGTTGCGCGGGCGCACGGCTGGCAGAGGTGGAGATGTTGATGGCGTCGCCAAGATCGGCGTCCGCTGCGTCCGCCAGAGCCTCTGCATTAGCCCGGGCATCATCGAATGCCAGCGCCAGCGCTTCACGATGAGTTTCTCTGCGCTTGGTACTGTCCAGGGTCGGTGGCGAGATGCGATTGATACCCACACGCCCTGCGTCCTCTAGCAGTAGTCCCAGTTTTTCCAGCTCGCGAAGTTCCACCTGTATCTGGCGCTCCACGGTATACCCGGTAAATACCTGCTCCTCCTTCTTACGGTCCCAGCGGTAGTTCGGCCTCACCGAGGCGCCCGTGGTAGTAATCCACTTCCGGTCGATGTCCATATCGTCCGTCAGGTCGAGGAATCGGCTCACAGCTGCAGAGACAGACTGCTGTGCCGCCTTTACCGTCTGTTCGGTGTGGCTCACCGCCATACCGATGTGGGCCATGTCGGGTTGCAGGCGAAGCTCGGCTTCCCCCGACACCGAGACGCGTGGGTCTTCATCAGCCAGCGCGCTCGCGCCAGTGACCGCTAGAACAAGAGCTACTACAGGAACCAGGATGAATCGATGCATGACGCGGTATTCCTCGGAATCGGTTTGGAACAATCATAGCCTCAGACTACCGATGCCGCTAAAGGTTCGCGCACAGTCACACCCAACAGGTGACTATGAGTCGAGGTTGTGCCAGTCTTTGCGCCGGAAAATAAAAAACTAGCGATCACTTGAGGACTCCTAATGCCTGCCTTCTACACTGAATGGTTTTACAAGGCCAAGCGCGCACTGACAGCCACGGTTATTACCAAGCCCCAACCGAAAGCACTGGCGTTCACGGGCGCAGACTCGGTCAAGGACCTGTGCCGGACCATTAGCCAGTTCGGGGCCAGCAAGATACTCATCGTTACCGACAAACCCCTGGTGGAGCTCGGGGCGGTGGACTCCACCATCGCTGCCCTCGGCGCGAACGGCGTTGAACACGCGATTTTTGACGGCGTGTTGCCCGACCCCACCCAGCAGGTGGTAGACAGCGGTATTGCTGCACTCAAAGCAGCCGGGTGTGATGCCGTCATGGCATTTGGGGGTGGTTCATCCATCGACGCTGCCAAGGTGATTGCCCTGGCTGCGGCCAACGACTGCTCGGCAGAAGACTGCATCGGCCTCAAGCAATGCAAATTGCCCGCCCTGCCCTTTTTCGCGGTACCAACGACCGCAGGCACCGGCTCTGAGGCAACCATGATCGCCGTGATCTCCGACAACGAAACCCATGAGAAAGGGGGGGTGATCGACCCGGCATTGATACCTCGGGCAACGGCACTGGATCCGCTGATCATGAAAGGCCTGCCGCCGCACATCACAGCGGCAACCGGGATGGATGCACTTACTCACGCCATCGAGGCCTATATCGGAATCTGGGCTACCGCCGATACCCGCAATTATTCGATGAGCGCGATCAAGCTGATCTTCGACAATCTGCCCGAAGCCTGTGCAAACGGTGACAACCTGGATGCTCGGGAAGCCATGGCCATGGCGTCATATTTCGGTGGGCTTGCGATCACCAACGCCCTGGTGGGCTACGTGCACGCAGTCTCCCACAACCTTGGCGCGAAGTATGGTGTACCCCACGGTCTGGGTAATGCCATGGTACTGCCCCACGTACTGGAGCTCATGAAAGGCGCTGCGACAGAGAAAATGGCGGAAATTGCGCTGCACATAGAGTTGGGCGACCCCTCGGAAAGCCCTGATGTGCTGGCAGGCAAGCTAGTGGACAAGGTTCGCGAACTAAACGCTACTATCGGCATTCCCGAGACCACCGACGTGATCAAGGAAGATGACATCAAGGATCTCGTGGACGCTGCGCTGGCTGAAGGCGGTGGCTACCCGACACCGCGATACATTGAACGCAGCGAGTGTGAAGCAGTGATCCGCAGCCTTATGGCTGCGTGATCGCAATCAGGAGCGCGGTGGCCGCGGCAACAGCATAGACACTCTGTCGATCACCTGCTGGTAATCAGGGCGCCGCTCCAGGCTGCGCGTTTCCATCATGGGGATGCTGGCGAACACGAACATCAGCGCCATCGCCACTACCCCGATGCCGTGCCAGTACCAACCCTGGGGATAGGCCGCGAGTCCGAACAGGAACAGGCTGAGCCAGAATCCGATTTCTCCCAGGTAGTTGGGGTGGCGCGACCAGGACCACAGCCCGGTATCCAGGTGCTGGCCCTCCTCACGATTCCTGACAAACTCGTGTAACTGGAAGTCGGCGACCATCTGCAGCGTGACCGCCCCAAACCCAACGGCGAAAGCCAGCGCATCAATCCAGCCCAACGGCTGGTCACCCAGGCAATAGACCGCGTAAACCGGCAGCATACCGGCGAAGACCTGCAGCGTGGGAAACAGGTGGATGCCGAAGAAATCGGTGAACAACGCAAAGCGAGGCGCCTTTTCCCGGAGCATCTGGTAACGCCAGTCCTCGTGCTGCATGCCTTCCCAGTAATAGGCCCAGTTCAAGGTGAGGCGCGTTGCCCAGTAAAGAATAACGCCTAACACCAGAAGATTGCGTAGCGGCGGCACTTCAGCGCTACCAACGGCCAGCCAGAATACGGCGATAAACGGTGGAATGACCGTCCAGTAGGCGTCGTAGAAACTCGAGTTCGAGTAGGCCCGACTGAACATGAAGATAACAATGGTGGCAACAACGTCAGCATAAAACGCATCCGCCAGTGGGCCACCATCGAGGGCGTACAAGGCAACACCGCCGGCGAACAGCGCCACGACATAGGCAATAGTGATACGGACAAGTCCGTCGGCTTTGGTCATTTTTCTATTCTCCCGCCACTGAATTTTCGCCCGCTGACCCGGATGCGCTTACGCGTTGGGTTGGCTGCGACACTAGAGTGCGGCGGCGACGTTGACGTGTCAAACGCCGCGCAGCCTTGCTATGCTCGAATACCAACGCTTTGAACCGGTAGCCTGATGCCTGCATACGATACGACAGGGCCCGACTTTGATGCCTTCCATCGCGACACCCTGCCCAAGCGCTTGCACGATCCCGATATAGTCCAAATAGCAAGAGCTGCTGCGCCCCTGGGTACCATCGGCTTCCGCATGGCTGGCAGCGGCGCCTGTTACAGTTATTACCCCTCTGATCAGGGCATTGATGTGCGCGCCGATGACAATGCCGACACACTGGTCGAAATCGACGAACACCAGTGGCGCGGCATCGTAGCTGACCTGGAAACTGCCCCGGCACTGATTTACGGAGGCCGCCTCGGCGAGGGTTGCCGCGGCGACATGGGGAAGTTCATGCAGTGGGAACCCATGTTGCGCAGCCTGTACACCCGCCTGCCACTGTTCCCATTGGATCACTCACCGCAACTCAAAGGCAGCGACGGCCACACCCTGGATCCAGGTCAGTCTTTCGATCTTGAGCGCGATGACGCCGGCAACATGCGCGAGTACCTGAACGCGATGGGTTACCTGTTGCTACGGGGCGTGTTTGCTGAGCCCGAGGTTGCACGGCTGCGCGATGCCGGCGACAGCTTGCGCGCAACCGCCCGTCCGGACGACCAGGCCTCCTGGTGGGGCAAGGACAGCAAAGGTAATGACGTGGTCACACGGGTACTCAACGGGGGTAGCCACCCAACACTTCGGGCACTGGCGAGCGATCCGCGTATTCTGGCCACGCAGGCGCTGATGCCAGAAGGACTGAAAGGAGAGAATCCGGACGACACCGACGCCATCACGGTACTGTTCAAAACGCCGGAAATGGTGGAAGGCCTCTCGGACCTGCCCTGGCACCGGGACTGCGGCATGGGCGGACATGCTGTCATGTGCCCGGTGATCAATCTCAGTATCTATCTCGCCGACGCCAACCGGGAATCGGGTGAGCTGCGCTTTCTACCCGGCTCACACCGCTATTCCTGCCCTACACCCGCGGCTGATGCCGGCATTGCCGTCCCCGCGAGAGCCGGAGACGTCAGCCTGCACTTTGGCGATGTCATGCACGGCGCGCCTGCCCCTGCTTCAGATAAGGGTCCGTTTCGAGCGAGCGTGTTGATGTCTTTCAAACCGGATTTTGAGAACCACCGCGGCGACCGCCACTACAATGATGTGCTGATCAAGGATGGTGACGGTCACTTATCGTCGGTGCCCGGGACGCAGATACCGGAAGCGGGCTGACAGCCCGACCGGAATTCAGTCGACGACCGACAGACCCTCTCGCACCAACGGCCGCGATTCACCGGTACCGGTCAGCTGCCGGTAAACAGACAGCAGCTGCTCGGTGGACCGCTGGTGGGTCATGCGGCGCGCATGCTGGTAGTTCTGCTGAGCTGAGGCCAGGCGCTCGCCGGGATTGGCCAGGAAGTAATCGATTCTGCGGCGCAGATCCCGTGCATCGGGAAATGCGAATAGCGAGTGCGGATCACTGGCGAGATCACGCGCGGCACTGACAGCGGAGTCTGCAACGATCACGGGCAGGCTGTGCGCCATGGCTTCCAGTACCGACATACCTTCCAGTTCGCTCTCACCCGCATGCACAAACAGATCGGCGTTGCGGTACAGCGCGATCAGCTCTTCGTCATTCGGCTTCAGAAACTCCACAGGGTACGGCATTTTTTCAGCCTGTCGGCGCAATCGCGCTTCTCGCGGGCCAGTGCCCACCAGCGTGAGCTGCACGCGATCGGAGAATTCACTATGAGCCAACGCGTCCAGGATCAGGTCCTGGCGTTTCTCTCCGCTCAGCCGTCCCACCGACAGGATACGGTAGCGTTCTACCTCCCCCGCCTCGGTAATACGCTGGGGCAGATAAAGCATATCGTCTGGGACGCCGTTGGAAATAACCTCAACGGGCCCCTGGTAGCCGCATTCGCGTAACAGCCCACCGGCGAAGTGCGACGGTGCTATCACCTTTACGCTGTGACGGTAATGAAAGTGCATCCAGATCTTTGAAACCATCCGAGCCAACAGATCGCTGCGCAGACCAAGGTTGCGCAGGATATTTTCGGGCTGCACATGAAAGGACGACAGCACGGGTATACCCAGCTCACGGGCAATCTTGATCGCGGCCCCGCCGATAAAAAATGGATACTGAACGTGCAGCAGGTCGCAGCCGGCCAGTAACTCCCGTATGCGCTCGCGATCAGGAAGTCCCAGCGGCGACTTGTTGAGTGTCATAACGTGATTGAGTCCCGGCAGTGACAGCCGTTTGAAGGAGGCCACCCGAGGATTGGCATCTGCCGCGGTCTCCCTGGCCTCAGTGGCAAGCACCACGAACTCGTGGCCCTCGGCGATGAGGGCATTTACAAAACGGCGGGTAGACACCACCGTACCGTTGAAGGGGAAATCCCAGGGGTCTAGGACGATCGCGATTTTCAGTGGCATAAAGCCCTCTGGAGGAAACAGCATGGCCGGCTCAATGGCCGGGTGATGAGGCAAAAGTAACAGATTTTGGTGTTACGCCCAACGGCCTGAGGGACGTCCGTTAACCACCTCGGTGTATCACGCCAGAAAGCTGACATTGATCAACAGGGAAAACGCTGCATCCCTGCTATTGATGACTGCAAGTGCGGGGGCTGCGATGCGCGGGCGGTTTCCTCGTTAGCGCCGGCACATGGCGGGAAAAAATTACGCCAGTGTTTCCCGGCGATGTCGTTCTCCTCTGCTAAGCTGCACGAACCCACCACCAAACGGAGACCACGAGCATGGCCAACGAAGGCTACCACGAGCCTATTGAGGAACTCAGCGACGAAACCCGCGACATGCACCGCGCAATCACCTCGCTGATGGAGGAAATCGAAGCAGTAGACTGGTACAACCAGCGCGTGGACGCCTGCAAGGACCCGGACCTGAAGGCCATCCTCGAACACAACCGGGATGAAGAGAAAGAGCACGCAGCCATGGTGCTGGAGTGGATTCGCAGACGCGACCCCGCCTTCGACAAGGAGCTGAGGGATTTCCTGTTCACCGACAAACCGATTGCCCACAAATAAGGCAAGCTTCAACTCGGCGTGATATTGGCGTTGAGCCGGAAAATATTGTCGGGGTCGTAGCGTTTCTTGATGTCAGCCAGGCGCTCGTAATTGCCCTGGTAGTTCTGGTTCATGGCGCTGCGATCATGGCCGTCGTCGACTTCCACCGTGTAAAACCCGTAGGTGAACGGCTGCACCTGTGACCACAACTGCCTGATGTAGCGTACATGCTCGTCCTGCGGCGTATTTGCCCGCCAGGACACCATGGGAATCAAGTTGTGAGTCGCATAGCGATGGGGAAATGCAGTGGCGTCGGGCGGCACCTGATTGATGGCGCCGCCGCTGTGCTGAAAGATGACAATGGTGGAACGATCCGGATGAGGCTCCATGCCTTCAACCAGGGCATCAATCAGTCCCGGCTTGAATCCCTCAATGAATCCACCTTTAAGGTAAGTCGCCCAGGAGCGCGCATCGCTGCTGTCGCCGCTGCGCTGCAGTGACACGTAGTCCACCGCCTTCACCTGGTTGGCGATGGGCTGCACCGCGCTAAGGTAGGGCTCAATCGCCTTATCGTAGGCTGCAGGATCACCCGACCAGCACACATCCAGGATCGCCACGCCCGGCTTTTCACCGAAGGGATAGACCACAACGAGATCGGTGTACAAGGCCTGCGGGCAGCGTGGCGAGTACTGAGCGTAGACCTCCAGCAGGTCACGTACTTTCGCAATTGGAAATACGATGCTGCCGCCGATCACCCGGCGCTCCATCGGATGCAACTGAAATTCAAAATTGGTAACCACACCAAAATTACCGCCGCCACCACGCACCGCCCAGTAAAGGTCCGGATTCTCTTCAGCGCTGGCATGTCGCAGCCGCCCGTCAGCCGACACCACATCCACCGACTTCACGTTGTCCAGCGCCAGGCCAAAGCGCCGCCCTACCCGGCCAAACCCACCGCCGGTGGTGAGACCACCCACACCGGTGTGGGAAACGGTGCCTGCGGTGGTCACCATCCCAACGGCCATCGCCTCATGATCAAGCTGGCCCAGCAGGCTGCCGCCGGTGACGAATGCGGAACGGTTGGGCAAATCGATACGCACATCGCGAAAGGTGGATAGATCCAGCATGAGGCCACCGTCACAGGTGGATTTGCCCGCATAGCTGTGACCGCCACACTTCACCGCGATCAATAGATTCTTGTCGCGGGCGAAATCGACCGCCGTGCCGATATCGGCGGGACCGGTGGGCCGAACAATCAGTGCCGGGTGCTTGTCGATCGATGCGTTAAGAACATGCCTTGCCGATTCGTAAGCTGCGTTACCTGGCAGCAGCAGCTGACCTCGCAGGCTGTCGGCCAGGCCCTGCACTTCCGCCTGGCGCAGAATCTGCTCGCTTCCAGATCGTGTGAGCGACTCCAGGTCCCTCTCGACCTTCATCAATCCGGCATAGACCGAGGCCAGTGCCTGGTTCCCCAAAAACGGCGCCAGGGCTGTGCTGGCAAGGGCCGCGCGGCAGAAATTTCGTCTCAGCATGTGCAATTCCCTGTTTCGATCGAGGGCGGGTACCCAAAACCTAGACCACGGGGGGCTATCCCGCCACCAGGGCCGTTGAGCGCCTATTCGCGCGGATTACCGACATTCACCGCAAGATGCCGTCGCCTCGTCGCAGCCAGGCATACATTTCCCCTGACCGTTGGTAATTTCGCGCTCAACACAATACATCGCACCCAGGGGCACAGTGTGAACCTTACCCAGAGTTCCTTGAGGAACCCCGCCGGTGTAGCAGTTGCCATTGCAGTGATCCTGTTTTTTGGCGCCTATAGCCTGACCAAGCTACCGGTCCAACTGTTCCCGGATATCGAGAATCCTCGCATCAGCATCCAGACTGGCTGGCGCGCTGCATCACCGCGTGAAATCGAGTCGGAGATCGTAGAA
>Ga0213866_10001774_pt1 | contig 15794 bp, 3 predicted proteins | sample PICome_11_FD_160079 | JGI IMG/M metagenome (GOLD analysis project Ga0213866, IMG submission 160079) | Coastal seawater microbial communities near Pivers Island, North Carolina, United States - PICO284 | ecosystem: Environmental > Aquatic > Marine > Coastal | place: USA: North Carolina...
TTGGCTGCAGGTTGGGCTCAGTGCCAACACAACCTATGTGATCGATCTTAAGGGCGATATCAGCGATGGCGCGAGACTTGACCCTGTACGGGATCCCTTGCTTATTATTCGCGATGCCTCGGGCGATGTTATATACCGAGCCGATGATTTTAATGGCACCTTAGATGCCCGGGCATACTTTACGCCTGATGCTGATGGTCTTTATTTCTTAGAAGCTCGCAGTGCCTTTAAATATGATATTGGTGCCTACACTATTGATGTAGCTTTAGCGCCGGAAGATGATCACAGCTCTGTACTCGACGATACAGCAACAGCCATGGTGCTAGAGAGTGGTAGTGCGATGTCACCCGGTGATATCGGTATTCCAGGTGATAAAGATGTCTTCAAAATGGATTTTGAAGAGGGTAAGGTCTATCTGCTGGAGGCCTCTGGTTTTGCCGGTTTTGCCGGTACCCTAACGGACCCCTATATTCGGGTCTTTAACAGCCAGGGACAATTGCTTGACTTTGATAATAACGGTGGCTCAGGGACAGATGCGAAATTCTATTTTGCGCCCCAGGAGTCCGCTACCTACTATATCGAAGTGTCATCAAACAATAACCGTGGTATGGGAACCTATGAGCTCTCAGTTTCCCAGCGCAATCTGCCACCTGATGATGTGCCCAATGATTTAAGCACTCAGGTGATCCTCACTCCGGGTGACTCGTTTAGTGGCAATTTGCTGACCAAAAATGATCAGGACTGGTTTGGGATTAAATTGGAGGCTGGTGAACACTATGTGTTTAGGGCAAAGGCCTCTGCAAGTGGCAATGGCTCCCTAGAGGACCCTGTTCTCGAGCTGCGCGACACTAATGGTGAAGTGATTCGCGTTGTAGATAATATGCTTGCTGGCAATGAGCCGGCCCTTGGTTTTTCGGTGGACACTTCGGGCACCTATTATCTAGTTGTTAAGGCAGCGGACGGTACCGTGGATACTGGTACCTATACCTTGATTACCAGAGCACCCGATGATCACAGTAATACTCAGGCGGATGCTACGGTTGTTGCTCTGGATGAAACCCTTACCGGTGGCATACAGTGGAACGATGGCAGTTTTGGGGTAAGGGCGTTTGATTCTGTCGGTCTTGCAACAGACTTTGACGAAGACTGGTTTGCCTTTACGGGTGTTGCAGATCAGATTCTCTCAATCAATGTCGAATTGGCTGAGGGGTCAATGCTGAGCAGGCCCATGGTAGAGGTGGTTGACCAACAGGGTCGCGTGATGGCCTTTGGTGATGGTCTGGAGACAGACAATGGATTGGCCGTGGCCACCTTTAGAGTACCAACCGATGGCACTTACTATGCCCGTGTGATTGACGGCGCAGGTGCAACTGGTAACTACAGTCTGCAATTGACCACAGGCGATGCCTCGGACGAAGATTCCGAGGGTCCAGTAAGTCTTAGTTTCTCCGACAATGGCACTATCAAGCAATCGGTTACCGTTGCAACTATTGGCCTCAGCGGCGATAGCGATAATTTTGAGGCAGTTCTTGAAGCCGGCCACAGTTATCGAATTGAAACGGTCGCGGTGCGTGATAGTAGTGTTGCGCCTCTACCCTCGGCAGCACTTACCATGTCTTGGCTGGCCCAAGGGGAGTCTGAGGCCACTTCTATTTCAGCTGGTGCTGATCTTACTAACCCATCTTTCTTTGATTCAGCAGAATTTACAGCGCTCACAGACGGAAAGTTGAGCTTAAATGTTGCGCCACTTGAAGAGACGCAAACCGGTCGTTATCAGTTGCGGATTATTGATTTGGGTAGTCAGGCTGAGGACGATTTGCCTAATGCTGTAGCCGACTTTGATGAGGCTGAGCACGGCGTGCTGGCTATCAATGAAAATATTGAGGGCAAGATTGATAGTGCCGAAGATAAGGACTTAATTGCCGTCAATCTGACCCAGGGCAATATTTATGATTTCTCGGTAAAAGGTTATTTTGATGGGCTGGGGACCCTTGCTGAAGCTGAATTGCGTCTGCTTAACGAGGCGGGACAGTTAGTTTCTGTGGCCAGTTATGATGCTGTTACTGGACGTACTGAGTTTGCGGTTTCAGTCTTCTCTGATGGGCGCTATTTCTTGGAAATTTCCGCTGTGGAACTACCAGGGAATACAGGTACCTATACGCTGGATACCCGCTTGCGGGGAACTGATGAGAATGTGGTTGACGATATCTCTGCAGATACCCAATCGGGTGTTGTTGCTGGGCCAGGAAAACCGGTAACCGGTGAAATAGAAACTGCCGGCGATCACGACTGGATTTCTGTTAGCCTGGAGGCTGGCAAGGTTTATATTCTTGATATTCTGGCTGATGGTGATGGTGCAGGTGGCACCCTCAAGGACGCTACGCTGCGACTTATCGACAGCAATGGTGATGAAGTTGCCTATGATGACAACAGCGGTGCCGGCAAAGATCCGCGCCTACAGGTCACACCTGCGACTACCGGTGAATACTATTTAGATATCTCTTCACGCTTTGGTGAGGTGGGTACCTATACCGCTCGAGTTCGAGAGCTCTATAGCGGGGTTGCTGATCCGCTGGTTACAGCGCAGTGGTACCTTGAGGAAGCAGGTATCTTTGAGCTGGACGGTCAGTATACCGGTGCAGGAATAACTGTGGGCGTGGTTGATGATGGTATTGATACCTCGCACCCTGATTTGCAAAATAATCTGGATTTCTCACTGGCCTATGATACCCAGTTTGATACCAATGATGGGAAGCCCAAATACCCCAACTTGATTGGTTTACCTCACGATAATCATGGCACCCTAGTGGCGGGTATTATTGCTGCCGAGGCCAATAATGAAACCGGTATTCGCGGTGTTGCGCCGGATGCTGAGTTGGCTTCAACGCGTGTTCGCTGGTCTTGGGATCAGATGATTCAGGCCCTGAGCTTGCAGTGGCAGTTCGATGTCAGCAACAACAGCTGGGGTGCAATTTCACCGTTTAGTGATAACTTTAATAGCACCAGCCTAACCTTTGGTTGGGTGGCGCTTAGAAAGGGTGTTGAAGACGGCCGAGATGGCTTGGGTACTAACTTTGTTTTCTCTGCCGGTAATAGCGCCGGTGCCGGAGATAATACCAATTACCATAATTTCCAAAATGCCCGCGAGGTTATTACCGTGGGTGCAGCCAATGCCGATGGCACCATGGCTAGCTTCTCAACGCCGGGCGCCAGCGTACTGGTTAGCTCCTATGGCGTGGGTATGATCACCACTGACCGCCATCAGCCGGGTTGGGGTGAGGCGCCATCTAGTGATTATTATGGTCGTTTTTCTGGTACCTCCGCTTCTGCTCCACTGGTGTCTGGTATTGTTGCTATGATGCTTGAGGCCAACCCAAATCTCGGCTACAGAGATGTGCAGAAGATTTTGGCCTATTCAACTACCCACCCCGATGGGCAGGACTGGAAAGTTAACGGCGCCAGCGATTGGAATTTGGGTGGTCTGCAGTTTAATGATAAAGCTGGTTTTGGTTTGGTTGACGCCTACACTGCGGTTCAGCTGGCTAGAACTTGGACTGAGACTAATACCTCAATTAATGAGATTAGTGCATCGGCTCGCAAGTTTGGCATGGTTGAAGCCATACCGGATGGTGATGGTTCCTCCTATACCATGGCTTTTGAGATCGACAGCAATCTCTCAGTTGAAAATGTTGAGTTAGGCATTGATTTACGCCATCAGCGTTTGGGTGATTTAATTATCACTTTGACTTCACCCAATGGCACTGTTTCTACGCTGATGGATAGACCAACGGTTAACTCCGAACGCCCCTTTGGGCTCAGTGGTCAGGATAGCGGTGTACCTACCCACCTGTTGTGGGACTTCTCCAGTGTCCAGTTCTGGGGTGAGCAGGCTACGGGCACCTGGACTATAAATGTTACCGATGTTCGTCCGGAACAAACCGGTACTATTCAGAGTCTATCGCTGCGTATTTACGGCGAAAGAGAAGACGGCAATGATACCTATATCTTTACTGACGAGGGCTTTGCTAACCAGGCCGGATCAATTCTTGAAGATGAATTTGGTGTGGATACCATTAATGCTGCGCCAGTTAGATTTGATACCTATATCGACCTTTATCAGGGAATTATTGCTGCAAACTCCACTACCCATGGAATAGCGAGCTGGTCAATTGTTGAAAATGCTATTTCTGGTTCAGGCAATGACAGTTTGGTGGGTAACTCAGCCAATAACTACCTTGATGCAGGCGCCGGTAATGATGTGCTTCAGGGTAGCGAAGGTGATGATAGGCTGATTGGTGGTGCCGGTCGCGATACCGCTTACTACGCTGGTTTGATGGCAGAGTACAGTATGTCCTGGGATCCCGACACTGAGACAGTTACTGTTGTTGATAACAAAACTTCCAACGGTGATGACGGTACTGATGCCTTGAGTGGCATAGAACGAATAGTCTTTAGTGATGGTGAAATAAACCTTGCTGACACAATTGGTAACCGCCCACCTGTTGCTAATGCCTCCGTCTTTGAGGGGACAGTTCAACTGCAAAGTGGCATGGGTATCGATTATCAATTGCCTGAAGATGCCTTTACTGATGCGGATGGTGAAACTGCCTCTGAGATGGAAATATCCGTCAGTGATGCCGCGGGCGGAGAGCTGCCTGAGTGGTTGAGCTATGACCCTGAGACAGGCACTTTCTCTGGCGTGCCGCCTGCTGATTTCTTGGGCACTATTAAGCTTAAAGTCGAGGCAATTGATGAGTTTGGTGAGTCAACATCGGACATTCTGACCTTGCAGTTTGGTAATAATCAGGCGCCCATCTTGGAAAATCCGAAAGAAGTGGTTGTTAGTGAGGATCAGGGTTTGGTTGCTTTGGAATTCACTGCTCCCACTGACCCTGAGGGTGGTGAGGTGACCGTTGAAATTACCGAGATTCCAGCTCTTGGGGCTCTGATTGATAAGTCTGGCAACCAGGTGTCTGTGGGTGCGACCTTCACTGCGGATGAGTTTACAGAGCTATTTTATCAAACTGGCGAGGATGATAATGGTGATGCGGGTTATGTCCGCTACAAGGCAATTGATGAGGATGGTGTTGTATCAGAATCATCTGCCCATATATTTGTGGATGCAGTTAATGACGCCCCCAGATTTGCTACGGACTCCAGCAAGTTAATCATCGATTATCCTGAGCAAACAACCGTTGCACTGGATATATTAGAGCCAGTTGATCCTGAATCTGTTTTGACCACAGTTAGGGTTAGCGAATTGCCCCAATTGGGAGCTGTTAGCCTCGATGGTCAAGCCATAGCCATTGATCAAGTGTTGACCTTTGACCAGCTCAAAAGATTGGAGTTTACCCTCAATGAAAATGTTAATGGTCCCATTGGTGCAGTAACCATTCAGGCTGTGGATGAAGAGGGTGCCGCAACCAATTGGAGCTTGCAGTTGGAGGTTCAAGGTGATGCTGAATTCAACTCTGGAACAGTGGGTGATGACGAGCTTTATGGCAGTATCGCCGATGACATTCTCTATGGTATGGGTGGCAATGACACTCTGGTAGGTAATGCTGGTGATGATCGCCTGTTGGGTGGTCTGGGTAATGACTCAGTTATCGGTGGTAGTGGTGACGACAAACTGGATGGTTCTGCCGGTAATGATTACCTGGACGGCGGATCTGGCGCAGACTTTATGACCGGTGGGCCGGGTAGTGATACTTATGTTATTGACTCAGCCGGTGATGTGGCCCTCGAGGTGATTTCTGGGGGTTCTGGTGGTAAAGATGTGATTGTTACCTCTATATCGCTGTCCGCCCCGGATAATGTTGAAAACCTTCAGGCTGCTGCCGGTGAAGTTATTAATTTAACCGGTAACCAGTTAGATAATGTGCTTCTGGGTAATGATGAGAATAACGCTCTGCAGGGTGAAGGTGGACGAGATACGCTATTTGGCGAAGATGGTCAGGATACGCTAGATGGTGGTTCCGGTGTTGATTTGCTCGCTGGTGGACTGGGTGACGACACATATTACGTCAGCTCAAAATCTGACCGAGTTGTAGAGCAAGTCGGCCAAGGTATTGATCATGTCATCGCTGCCTCTAGCTATACCCTATCGTCGAATGTAGAAAATCTTACCCTTGAGGAGGGTGGTAACTTCACTGCTGGTGGTAACTCCCTAGATAATCATTTAATTGGAAATAGCGGTAATAATATTCTTGCCGGTGGCATAGGTGAAGATATCTTGGAAGGTGGCTTGGGTAACGATATTTATGTCTTAAGTGATTCGTTGGACACCATTATAGATTTAGGTGGTGAGGATACTATTCGTTCGAACTTGGACATTGTGTTAATTAATGATATCGAAAACGCCGATTTGGTAGGTATTGCCGATACTATGGCTATTGGTAATGGCCTTGCCAATAATTTGAGCGGTAATATGGCGGACAACATTTTAGACGGAGCTGGTGGTGTTGATACATTAACCGGTGGTGAAGGCGCAGATACCTTTGTTATTGCTAATAATGGTGAGGGTGTTGATGCTGATCTGATAACTGATTTCTACTCGGGAGAAGATTTGATTGTGCTCGATCTGGCCTCCTATGGTGTCTCTGCTGAGGAACTCGGATTGCTGTCTTCTGGTTTGGTGAGTGCTGAGTCTTTTGTTACAGGTGCAGGTGCTAGGGCATTAGATTCTAATGACCATTTCATCTTTGATACCGCCCAGGGAATACTAAAGTTTGATATCGATGGTTCAGGGGATGAAGCTGCTGTTGCAATTGCCCGCATTGATTTAGATGAGGACAGTGCAAGTCTTTCATCCGGTGATGTCTTTGTTGGAGTTTAGTCCCAGCCGCACTGAATTAATCTCACTGTGTTGATTTGTTTATAAATATAGCTTGGTATAGGCGATTTTTGTATGGCGTTCTTTCAGCTTCCATCACCCGATTTAAGTGATCTCTCACTGGGTGGAGCGGTATTAAGGTTGCTCGAGAGCTACGGCTTTACAGCGGATGAGCGATACTTGGTTGTAAGGGGCACCTATACAGATGACGGGGATCCTACTTTTGGCTTGCACTATGGCTTTTGGCTCTTTGATGTTCAGGAGAGAGAATATGTATCCAATTTCAATGTGCAAATTGCCGGAGTGGATAATGCGCGTGAAATAGATGTACTGGATATCCAAACATCGGGAACTTCAAGCAATCTCTTTGCCGTAGCTCTGGTTGAAACTAAGGGTACTGATGATACTCGTTTGGTATCCATGGCCAATGGCCAGATTATTTCCTCTAATCTCATCCATTCTGTTTCTGGTACCGAGATAGATGCAAAAGTCGAGCGCTTTTTGCTGAGTAATGATGGTCGATTTTTAGCTATCCAGACATCCAGCGAGCAATTGGCTGCAGAGGATGCTCCCGATACCAATGATTCAAGTGATATTTACCTTCTAGACCTAAAGAATAATTCTATAGCCCGAGTTAGCTATGTTGGTGGCAGTGAAGTTACAGATCCCACTTACTTAAAGGATATTTATGTTGAAGGGGATACCGTAAGCATAGCTTTCGTCACCGATGCTGCATTTATCTCCCCATCCAAAATAGACTTAAACTCGCAAAATTTAAATTCAGAAGCTAATTTTAGATCGGATGCCTATGTGGGGTCCTCGACATTTAACGATGATGGCCTAACTGGAGATTTTTCATTTGATTTATTGTCTGTGGATACTGACGGAAAGGCCGCAGGTTTTGTGGACCGAGATAACAGTGTTCAGATTACAGCTACGGGCGGCATATTCACAAGTAGTGCTGAAAATATCACGCTAGATGATATTAATGAATCGAATGACTCCTTTTTTATTGATTATCAGGGTCAGGTTGAGCGCCTTGTCTTTGAGACAAACAATGAGTTAGACAGCGGTTCTGTTTTTCTCTCTGCAAGTGAAAATGGTAGGCTGATAGCTTATCTTTCGGTATCACCTGAAGTATCTGGTAACACAGGGGCGCAACAGGTAGTTGTTTATGACCGCGGGCTAAAAACTACTGAGGTTGTATCCCAAAATGGACAGTTGGCAAATAACTGGGTAACTGGGGGTACAGTTTCACCCTCTGGCTATTCTTTTGCCTTTACTTCTTCGGCGGACAATTTAACCAGCGAGCCTCTTGAGGCGACGGCTGGAGGACTATTTTTATCTTTGTCTGATTCGATACCCTTATCAGGTCATGCTTATCATTGGCGAAGTCATGAGTTAATAACTGATGTATCTGTGGTTCTATCTGAGAAGTTTAATGGTGTTGCAAATGAATTAGCTTCTGCCACTTCCGATGCAGCGGGAGAATTCACCTTGTTCAGTGATTTAAATGGTGAAAAGTTACTCACTGCGGCAAAGGAGACTACTGCAAACGATAAAAATAGAGTTGTTACTTCAGCTGATGCCCTTGCTGCCTTGAAAATTGCAGTTGGCCTAAACCCCAATCCTGATGCTGCACTGCCTGTATCGCCCTACCAAATGATTGCGGCCGACGTTAACAAAGATGGAAGAGTAAATAGTGCTGACGCATTGCAGATATTAAAAATTGCGGTTGGTTTAAGTGATGCGATACCCCAAGAATGGCTTTTTGTCAGTGAAGCAGAAGATTTCTGGGATGAGTCAGCAGATAGTGGCGAGGGTGCTTTTACCCTGACCAATAAAGATGTGGAGTGGAATTCCGAGGGACTTGCATTCAATCCCTCACAGGATATAAATCCAAATTTTGCTGGTGTGCTGCTCGGTGATGTAAATGGTTCTTGGTCAGCGCCAGAGGGCTCTAAAGAGCGCTCAGATGGCTATTTTAAGGACCTTGAAGAGGCTGGTATCGGGCCATCCTATCAATGGTTTAGCGTTATTGTTGCCTAAAGGTAGAGCCTTGGTAGCTCACAGGCTGGTTTTTTTCAGAAGCTATGGTTAAGGGGTAGCTTCAATAATCCCATTGTTTTATTTATGGTGCGCGCTGGTGTAATTTAAATGATTAGATTTACATCGGGACCCTATAAGCCGATGATTCCGTTAACAATATTTGGATTATTTTTAAGCTTATTGACTTAATATAACTTTATCACTAGCCGAATTTGATATTCTTTTTAGTGTAGCGAGAATCTATTCATAAATGATAATTTTATGTTAATGTGATTGAATAAAATATAAAAAATAGGATGGGTTCATTGGATGGCTAGGCCGTTTTTCTCTCTACTTTTATGTATCCTTTTAGTAGGTTGTGGTGACTCAGGAAATACTGGAGACATAGGTTCTTCTCTAACCAATAATAAAGATCAGGTTCAGACTCTTATTACCAATGGTAAAAGCGAGGTAGGTAATAGCTCAGTCGCTGTTTCTGCTGAAGATAGTAAGCTCAATACCACTGAATCTGTATCCCAAAATGGACAGTTGGCAATTAACGGCACGATTAGCAGAAAGTTTTCTCCCTCTGGCTATTCTGTTGCGGTTATCTCTGCAGATAATTCAACTCAGAAACCTCTTCAGGCAACTGCTGCCAGTTTCTCTTCTTTATCGTCAGATGCTGCTTCAATGTCAGGCCATGTTTACCATTGGCGAAGCCATGAATTAATTACTGATGTAACTTTAAGGCTGTCAAAAACAATTGATGGTGTTTCAAGTGAGTTAGCCTCTACCACTACCGATGCTGTGGGGGAGTTCTCACTGGCCATCAATGCAGCAGGTGAAAAAAATATCACCGCGGCAAAGGAAATGACTGCCAACGATCAAAATAAAGTTATTACTTCAGCCGATGCTCTGGCGGCCTTGAAAATTGCTGTCGGTCTCAATCCCAATGCTGATGGCACTTTTCCTGTATCGCCCTATCAAATGATTGCAGCGGATGTTAACAAAGATGGGAGAGTTAATAGCGCCGATGCATTACAGATATTGAAAATTGCGGTTGGTTTAAGTGATGCTATTCCACAGGAATGGCTTTTTGTTAGCGAAGCTGAAGACTTTTGGGATGATACAGCTAATAACGGAAAAGGCGAATTTACTCTAACTAACAAGGATGTGTCCTGGGGCTCTGAAGGCCTTCAATTCTCTGAGTCACTTGGCCTAAACTCAAACTTGATAGGTGTTCTTCTGGGTGATGTCAATGGTTCTTGGTCTGCCCCAGAGGGAGCAAATGAGCTCACAGATAATTATTTTGCAGCTCTTGAGCAAGCTGGTATTGGACCATCCTATCAGTGGTTTAGTGCAGGAGACTCTGTCAGTGATCCCGATAAGCTCATAGCAGGCAAGGTAATTGATGGCTATATTGAAGGTGCCGATGTTTATCTCGATATCAATTACAATGCTGTCCACGATAATGGAGAACCTAAAGCTACCTCATTAGAGTTGGGTTCATTCAAGCTTGAGGTGACCGATGAGCAGAGAGCTTGTCTTGCCTACGCACCGATTCGTGTCGATGTACCTGTCGGAGCAGTTGATGCAGATTTAGGTGCAGTAACTAGTGCGTTTGCCATGGTGCTGCCCCCAACTCTCGGGTATGTCGAATCATCCGAGCAGTTGAATGTCACACCACTCACTTCGGTTTTGTGGGATGAGATAGAAGAGCTGCTAGTGGAAGAGCTTGGCAGCGATCTAACCTGTGAGAAAGTTAAAGCAAATATTTCATCTTTAGATTCAATCGAGGAATCACTTTCCACTTCCATTTCAAATATCGTCCGTCACTACAATATACCAGCAGATAAAATCTTTGCTGACTATATTGCCGAGGGAAATGCTGAGCTATCGACCAAGGCAGAGCTAATTGTAAAAGGTTTGAAGAAGAGTTTTGCTGAGACGGCTGAATTGCGTACCAAATATCCTCAAGCCGGTTATGCGGAGGTCAGTTATTTTGTGTTTAGCAGTATGGACGGTGATCAGCTTTATCCCAATGCCTGGTATCGAGAAACTGCCTATCAAGATGGCGCAGATACCTTTGTTGAGCTTAATAAAATTAGTGATGATTTAGAGACCGATATACGGCTTATCTATCAAGCGGAGCGATCCTCAGGCACTAGCGATGACGATGCAAATTTGAGTTTTGGTGTAGAAAAAGAAATTGAATCGCGAGGTGGTGATGATTCAGGTTATAGCTGTAATTACAAGGAGCGAATTACTTACACTGAGGAAGCCGAGTCCTATGAGCTAATTAATCTGACCAGCTACACGGGGGGCTCAAATTCAATTGATGATTGTGAATTTGAAAGTTTTGCTGAATCAGGCCAATCAAGGTATGTTTTTTGGAGTGAGAAGTATTCTGAATTCGAGTCTGAGGGGTCGCAGTTTACTATTGATTTCGCGGTTGCCAAACAACAGCTATCGGGTTGGAATGACTATGAATCAAATCTTAATAGCCTAGATCCACAGACACTGCTGACCTATGTAGATTCACTGCCCAAAAAGTTTTGCCAGCAGGGTCTGTCTGGGGCAAATCAGGTAGAGCGCAGCAAAAGTTTCTTGGATGGTGATGTGGAAGTTACCATTAGTAGATCAAATGATGGTTCTTACTCAGAGACACGGTATTTGCCAAATGGCACCCAAGAAACCAACAATTACCAAGCCTCTGAAAACCCTACCTTCAATAGCTGTACAACCATTGATACCGATAGTGATGGTGTTAATGATTATTATGATGCCTTCCTAAATGATCCCGCCGAGACCCTGGATACTGATGGGGATGGTATCGGTAATAATGCAGACAATGATGATGATAACGATGGGGTTGCTGATGTTAATGACGCCGCGCCTTTAGATGCACGGGTTAGCTTTATCACTGCTCGTCGGGATATAGATGGCGATGGCATTCCCAATGCCAATGATCCCGATAAAGATAATGATGGGTTTGATAATGCTGCAGATGCATTCCCATTAGACGAAACAGAGTGGTTAGATTCTGATGCCGATGGGATAGGTAATAACTCAGATGACGACGACGATGGTGATGGGCTTCTGGATAGTGCTGACGAGTTTCCAGCTGATCCCAATAATGTTTTAGATGATGACAATGATGGCATCGCCAATCGATTTGATGTTGACCCCAGTGATGCGAATATCGATGTTGCTGTTAAGCTGAATTTTGATGGTGTTGATTCCTTAGGTGTTTCTGAAGCCATTGCATCTGATACAGCGGCCGTCAATCAAAAAAGCACATCGCAAAAAGGGTCTTTTTTTGCGAGAATTTTGCAAGCACTAATACCTTCTGCGATTGCGGACACACTAGAGGATATTCTTGCCAGTGCAAATAATCTAATTGCACTAGCATTGACTGGTGACGAAGTTGAAGACGCTGTACTAGCCTCTAGGCCAATGTTTATTGCAGAAACCGTTTTAAGCCCAGATGGACGGTTTTTGTATATGTTGACAGGCACCTCGATTCAAAGCCGTCTGTCAAATACCAATCTTCCCCGAGAAGTCTGTCAGTTATATCGAGTGGATTTGGAAAATGATGATGCTTACAGGTGCATTGTAGATAATGACGTAGATTTTGAGATCAACACAATTTCTATCTCAAACTCGTTGAGAGATGATTACCGCCGCAAAGGGATTACCTTCAGAGCAGATGGTACGGGATTGCTTCAGGTGCATACCAAGCAATTGATGATTTTCCCCGATGGAACTTATGAAATAGTCAGCAGTGAAAAGACCGCCGCAGGTGATGATTATCAGCTCGAGGACGAGCTAGGGTTTTGGTTGGACGATGAACATTATGCGATCATTGGTTCTAATATTCCCCTTTCTGGAGGTGGCTCAGAAAATTTCTTTGTGGTGAAAAATATTTTAACTGGCCAGGTAGTGGATGAGGCTGATCCAGGATGCTGCAATTTTGTACAGCAGGGCAATAAAATTTATGCTAACAATCGCAGTTATGAGTGGAATGGCACTTCTCTAGTTTTGATCTCACAGATAGGGCAGCCAGTTCAGGACTATTATGGGAATCTCTGGTCCTTTGATGAGGCTGGTTTGGATGACAGCAAGACCTTCACATTAACTGATAGTCAGCGAAATATTTCTGTACCGCTGTCTGAAAATAAAGTGCGTAATTTTGCCTCAGATAACCAAAGTGGTACGGGCACAGATATAAAATATAAACAGTACGACTTTAAAGATAATTATGTTTTACACAAATTTACTAAAGCGCCTGTAACACCCATTACCGCGGTAAATGGTGTGGCATATGATGGTACAGACGAATCATTAACTCGGCGTAGGATTGCTTTGGGAGGTAATCTCGGTTACCTGTGGGTCGGTGATCAAGGCTCGCCTTGGGGCTATTTTAAATCTGGCAATGAAGATGCAGATGTTAGCTTTAGCTATACAGTGAATAATAATGGTAGTGAAGCCACTAAAACCTTCACCATTCCTCTTAAAGCGATACAAAATCACTCTGCGAAATATTCAGAAATTAAGGTGCCACCTGAATCTGGGTATTTGGATGATCTAGAGCCCTATTCGTTATTTTTCCCCACACCAGAAAGTGAGCAGGTAACTTTTTGTCTGACGGATATCACCTCATCAGATCAACGATGTGCTGAGTTAAATGACTATAAAGTTTTGGTATGGGATTTTGAGTCTAGACGTAATGATAAATACTTCCCTGACGAATACTATGTGTGCCCCGGTGAGGATGTCTGCAACGCATATCCTGGAGTCCTGCAGGTGTTATTTGTTGGCGATTACATCCATGCTTACTTTAAAGACTCGACTGATAATACATATTATCTTGCCAAGTCCAGCATTAATAACTTTATGCAAGATGGTGATAGTGCCCTTGAAATCACCTCAGTTGTAAATGGCGCCGGTGAGTCGGAAATTTTGGCTGGGGCAAATAAGATCGATGCACAGGCATTTGGCACCCTTAGTGATGTCAGTGCTGAATACCAGCATAATCGCATCTCGGTAACCTTTGGCAGTGCATTGAATAGGTATGCAAATCTTCCAGCGCTAAAGGTAGTTGATGCCGACGGGAAAACTATACCCTTGGCCAAAGAGGTTACCTGGGCAAATACTCGCGATTCTGCGCAAATCTATCTCACAACATCAGCTTCTTTAAATCAGAATGTAACCGTTACAAGTGATGATTGGTTCTTCTTAAAAAATAGCACTGAGAGGTACGCGTTTCCTGAAGATATCAGTGTTACGGTAACTCCAGCGCAAAATTTTGTCTTGGATGATGGTATGGAGACTGTTGTGACAGATTTTGTAGCGGCAAATAATAACTATGTTGAGCTTTTCTCCAATCTGGAGATTGCCAATAACAGTGCCAAAATAGATTTAGTTGATCAGCCATTGAATGGAGACAATATCGCTAATTTATTAGCAAATGACTCCTCAGCCCATGTTCCTCGAGCATCTATTCCTATTCGAATCCTACCTGTGGGGCAGGGTAGTGCAGGCATTACCATTAAGCTCTATGCGGGTGATGATACCTCGAATGACAGTGGTGAGCGTTATGCTGATCTCTCATTTTCTGTAAATTGGGAAGCTGATGGTAGCTCAGCACTGTTTAGAGTGCCTGCTCAAGAAGTTTCCGGCAAGTACATCACATCATCAGGGCAAACCGTTGAAATCACCATAGAAAACTTTGATGAAGATGTGATTGGTATTACTACGGGTGGGGTAAATTATCCCAGTTCTCTCGATGTTCGCTTTATGCAGGTATTAAACAAAGTCAACAGCGTTTTGCCAACCAATATACTGGTGAATGGTGAGTACAGAGCCCTGGTGACAACAGACTTGCCACTTATTGATCAGGACGGCAACACGCTGGATGAATTGCTCGTCAAGTTTAAGATTGGTAACTGATGCGACTTGGTATTTTATTGCTAGTCTTATGTCTTCCAGTCCAGGCTGGGGAGTGGGGCGTTGATTCTGCTTTCAACTACTCCCAGACAGAACAAGTACTGAAATTTAATGGCTCAAGCGCCCGCTATAAGCTGGGTGGTTTGGGCCTTCTAGTAAAGTACCATGATCAAAGGTTCGGTACTCTCTTTGTCGGTGGTGGAGCGGGATATTCGCCAGATGAGACAGCTAGTTTTCTCTCTGTGACAGCCGGTGGTTCAGCGACTAGTATTTTCAAGCAAGTTGCCTACGAAAATCAGTTGCAGTTTGCAGACAGATTTACATTAGACATGTATTTCAACTATCGTGATTACGATATCCAAGGCGATTTGCAGGGTGAAATAAACAATCAACTTTTCAGTGTTGATGCCAATTCTCGTTTTAAGCTCAACGAGCTTATATTTTCTACCCCATTTAGGGTAAATCAAAACAACAGCTTAGTACTGGGGTTCGGGGCGATAAAGTGGCAAATTGATGCGACTGCCAAAGGTCGATTGGAAACCGGAATCACAGCCAAAACCTCTGTTGAAGGCAGTGGTACTGAACCGCTGTTAATGCTTGCACTGGAAACAGAGCTATTTAATTCCAAAGTGAATTTTACCTACAAAAACAGCAGGTTCTCTGCAGATGAAGAGACCACAATGCATGAAATACTGATTACAGTCCCTCTTGCTGGTTTCTGATCTGCGACAAAATGCACCTACCTATAAGGTGCTCACAGAATAATTTTCATTATAGCCATAACTTAACCCGCTAAGCATTGGGCATAGGTTTTAATATTTGCTGCTCGATCAGAGCCATAGACCACAGCGGCAGTTTTTGTTTGAAACTCAAGCAGTTTGTGTTAATTTAATATTGTAATAATTATTACAATTCCAATGTTAACAAGAGAGTTACTGACCATGAAGTTCTTGAAGCATTTTTCTCTACTGTTTGTTGTCCTATT
>Ga0213866_10001775_pt1 | contig 15780 bp, 7 predicted proteins | sample PICome_11_FD_160079 | JGI IMG/M metagenome (GOLD analysis project Ga0213866, IMG submission 160079) | Coastal seawater microbial communities near Pivers Island, North Carolina, United States - PICO284 | ecosystem: Environmental > Aquatic > Marine > Coastal | place: USA: North Carolina...
GTAAACATACAATCTAAGAGTATAGATTTCGATGATAATACACCTCTTGAAACTAATCAAGCTATGAATTATCTAATGTACCCTAATAACCCTACCTATGTTGATGCTGTTTTTGGCAACTACTCAGGCCCTTGGTTAGGTACTGAAAATACTGACCCTGCATCACCTGACTTTGGTTCCCTAAGTACAAATGGAGCAAATACAAGCAACCCTAATGGCTCAAATGCTACGGTAAGCAACAATGACCTTAGTTGGCATGATGTATCTTATAAACATAACGAATTTGGCTTAATGGCAGGTATCGCTATTGGTCGTCAATGGTTGTTTTATGATAAGATATCTCTAGATGTACAAATCGGACCTCAATATAGCATCGTAAACAGAAGCGAAAGGGTATTTAATGGAAACGATGATTGGAATTTAAACCAAACAGCCGATAATGTAAATACAGTTGCTTCTGCTACAGGAAATACTGCTGATTTTTATCTACAAACAAAATATGGAGATGTATATGCTTTTGATGGTAATGCTCCTGATTCAGATGTTGCAAACGGATATTATGGCATCGTTGATGAAAGTGGGACAAATGTTGTAATCAAAGCTAAAGGAAATGAATCATTAAAGTTCTCATCTGGTTTTTATAGAGACTTACCTGGATTAACTGATTTTGCTAAAATAGAAACATATAGAATTAAAATTAGAGTAGGATACGCATTCTAGTCTTTAACACAATCACAACCTTAACATTTTATAGTATGAATATTAAAATTTTATTTACTGGACTATTGTCTACAATCTTATTGACTTCTTGTTTGGATTGTTTGGATTGTCAAAGTTCTACAGATATTAGTTTATCAGTAGAGTATTATTCATCCAATAACGGCTCAATGAGTTTAGACTCAACAACTAACTTTAGTTATAGCGGGCCTGGATATGTCAATACATCTCTTCCTGCTAATGTTACTTCTTCTACTGATATCAGCCCTTACCTAAGTCCTATCACTGTAAGAGAAGCATGTGGTGAAGATTTAAAAGACATTAATAACTCTACAGTTAGTTTTGAGACAACAATCGGCGACTCCATTTCAGGAATTTATAAGTACAATTGGTCCGAAAGTTGGGATTGTAAATAATCAAAATCTATTTATAAAAAAAGCACATCTATATGATGTGCTTTTTTTGTTGTATAATAATCTTTCCTTTAAAACTCTGAGGCAAAATCAGTCCTGACACCGTCTTTAAACGCTATAATAAATGCGTTCTCATACCCATTAGAACTAACTTTAAACAAATAAGACTCTGCTTTTTTGTAGCTATCGTAATTTCCGCATATAAAGGTGAAAAAGTCATTACCTAATGGCACAGTAATTAAATCATCATGCAAATAAATATCTATAGGCATATTAAATTCACTGAAGTCACCCAATGCAACTCTGAAAATAGCTCCATCTAAAAAGGATAAATCTACATCGCTATTTTTAACACCAGTTCTTACATATTCTTTATAAACTTCTGTAAGCTCATTCTTGTATTTTTCGTGATTTTTAAAGGCTTTCTTAGCGCTTTTCAAATCATCTAATTCATTGTGAATAGCTACTTGATTTTGATAGGATAATAAGAAGTATTTATCCAATGAATTACATTTTTCTAATAATTCTATCGCTTTCTCTTTCTTTCCTAAGCCATATTGCATTACAGCTATATTGTATGTCAAATCTCTATCGTCATACACTTGTTTAGACAGCATTTCGATAATGGGTCCTACTTTCTTTTTATCTCTCTTTTCAGAACTTCTAAAATAAGACATTGCTAAATTAGTGTTAACATAGCTTAGCGTTAATTGTGAAACCTTGGCTTGATTGAATTTCTTCAAAGAAGACTTAAATGCTTTAATAGCAAGAGGAAACTCTCCTGCATTAAATAGTACAACCCCTTGGTCATACAACTCCTGACCTTCTCTTAGCTTTTTTCTTAAACGGTCATCAAAAGCTGTAATTGTCTCATTTTTTAAAACAGATTTTCCATCTCCCTTAGCTGATAAAGAAATAGGGTCAATATTAATACCTTTAGGAGGTGCTGACTTGATTTCAATTTTATCAGCTTTATTGGAATTTGTAGCTTTTTCTTTCTTCTTAGCTAAAGCTAATTGCTCTTTTCTTTGCTTCTCTGCTAAGTCATCTTGAGCATATTTTAGGCGAGTAAGCACTTTATCCGCTTTCTTTGAGTCATTTATGGCTTGATATACTGCAGCCAAGTTACCATAGGCTTTAAAAAAGTTTTTATCCATTTTAATTACAGCCTCTAATTGCTCCGCTGCTAATTCCTCATTACTGTTTAAATAATTTAGAATAGCAAGGTTATATAACCATTCCTTTTCTTTTTCTACAGAATTAGTAACCAATTCAAGGTATCTTAACACTTTCTTTTGATTTCGAGCATCATTACTAAGTTGATGAGCTAATGCAAGTTGTAAATTTGGAAAATTTAGTGCGTCATCATTTAGCTTAGCTCTTTTATAATTTTTGAATGCTGTTTTAAAAGATAGAATAGCCTTTACGTTATCAGACTGTTGCATTAATTGCACCCCTTTAGTATAAGCCTCGTCAGCAAGTTTAACTTGATCAGCAGCTCTATCGCTAAGTCCTTTAACCTTAGCGTACTCCATAACCTTAGCAACGTCAGAAATGATAATTAAATCATTTTGACTAATAGAAACAACGACATCGTCCTCGATAAAAAGAGAATTAGCTGCCATTGAATTGAATGTTGCAAAAGCAAAAATCGCTATTAAATAAATAAATTTTTTCATCTAAATTGAATCATTTTAGTATTGTACGAAAGTAATGAAAATTTAAAAACTAAAAATTATTGTTTAATAATCTTATAAATAAGCTCATTTTCATCCTTTTTAAGTCTTAAAAAATAAATACCATTGAATAATTGTGAAGTGTTTATTTCCCAAACATTTGAATCATATCCACTCTTTACAACTCTACCTCTAACATCACTAATCTCCCACAGTATTTTATCTTTAGAATCTAATGAGACATTTAAGAAATTATTAAACGGATTAGGATATACATTAACCTCCTCGCTAGCCCAATTTATCATTTCTAAAACTTCTATTTTATAAAGGCTTGATTCACCAATACAATCCGAATCATCAGTAACAACAACGGAATATTCTCCAGGTAAGCTTGGTTCGAAAAGGCTATCATTTGCACCTACAATTTGCCCGTTAGAGTCATACCACTGATAAGAATATGGCGGAATTCCAGAAAGAGGATTGCTTATTGTAGGCTCAAGAATTACCAATTGACCATTGTCAAAATCAATTATAGGATAAATAGCATTTGGCTCAAACATAACAATATCTTCTATAATAAAACAACCATTAAAATCAACCATCTTAATAGCATACTCATCTGCACATAAATTATTAAAGAATAAACTGCTATCAGCTGTGTTAAGGCATATTAAATTGTACGGAGTAGTACCACCGCTCAATTGACTTATGCTGATTGAACCATCACAAGTTCCATTACATGTTGGGTTTGACAAGTCATACGTAAATTCTAAAGGTTCTTTATCAACTAATTCTATAGTGTCGCTATACGTACACACATCGGAGGAGTTTGGTATAAAGTAATTTGCCGAAAGTGTATAAGTGCCTTCTGAAAGCTGATAAAAACTATTGTTAGCAGACGTATTTCCATTTAGAGTAACCCAAGGGTTGAAGTCGCCAATGACTGCATCTACTTGTATAATTCCATCACTAAAACCCGGACAAGAAATATTACTAGTGCTATAATCTATATCTGCTGAATAAAAGGGGATATAAAGATCAAACTCTTGAACACAATCGTTTAAATCAACAATATTCATAGAATAATAGCCCGAATCTAAATTTTCAAACAAACCTGAAGTTTGATAAAGCGAACTATCTGTCTGGTCTAAAGAATAAAAATAAACACCACTTAAGCCTCCGCCAGCAATAGCATTTATAGCACCGATATCTGATTGACCTGAACTACTATTAATAGTTGGGGCACCACAAAATATAGTGTCAATTGTCAATTCGGAAATGACAATAGGGTCTGGTTCAACAACAATGAATGATAAAGTGTCTAAACAATTCAATTCATCTTTTACAACTATATGATGAATTCCTTGATATAAACTATCAAACATAATTTCATCTTGCTGAATAAAAGGACCATTGTCTATCGAAAATGAATAATTACCTACTCCCTCAAGTGCCGAGGTATAAATTTTTGCAGTACCATCTTCCTGGCAAATATCATAATGAATAAGGGCTGGAAGGTTAGCATTTATGTAATTTATAGTATCGACAACTAAACAAGGTCTGTTCGGTACAATAAGTGAACTATCTTGTTTTTCACAGCCATGATTGTCCAAAATTTTAAAAGTATATGAAGAATCACCACACAATTGATCAAATAAACTATCCGCTTGGAAAATTCCATCTTCAAATCCATAACTGTATGGCAATATTCCTCCTTCGGCTGATAAAATCACTTCCGAATCACAACTATAACAACACGAAGGCAAAGTTGCTGTTTCAATTTCTAAAACTAATTCTTCTGGCGAAGTACATTCAACAGTTATGGTGTCTGAAAAACAACCTTGAGCATCAATAACGAAGAATTGATATTCCTCACTACCAACCAATTTATCAATGTGGGAAGTTGTAAATGTATCAGGCTCATTCACTATAAAGTACGAATAATCAGCTGTTCCTCCAGTTATTGTAATATCTATAAAACCCGTTGAATCACCATAGCACAAGTTACAATAACCCATACTATCCGATAACTCATAACTGTCGATAAACAAATTCAAATCAGGTTGTGTAAGAATAACTGTCATCGTATCTTGACAACCCACACTATCCGTTACTGCAACTATAAAAGTATCAGCTAAAAGCTCAATTATAACATTAGTATCTTGAGGAGATTGACCAAAAATGCTGAATTGATATGGAGGCACACCCCCACTAGCATCTAAACCTATTTGCCCATCATTGTTACCAAAACAAGAAATATTAAGAGTCAAACTATCTACGACTGAAATAGCCAACTCATTAGGCTCGTTCACTACAAAGTTAGTATCAATAATACAGCCGTTAGAATCAACAATTTCTAAATAAAAAGAACCCGCATATAATTGATTAGATAATATATTAGAATCGTTATTGAATATATAGGTGTAATCAGGTGTTCCACCTGTAAAATAAGCATCTAAAACTCCTGTGCTATCTGCATGACATACAACATCAGTAACTTTGATGGAGTCAAGAATAAAGGGTTCTGGCTCTATAATTTCCACCTCAAAAAAGTAAGGACAATCATCATTAATAGAAGTAACTACTTCAATCGTATAAATTCCTCCAGAAAGGTTGTTGAATAAATGGGGGTGATTATTCCAAGGGTAAATGGTATTTATGGTATCTGTAAGTCTAACAAGGTGTGAAGGATAAATACTTTCTATGTGTAACATAAACTCTCCATCATTTGCACCGTAGCAACTGACATCTTTATGCATATCTAAACTATCAGAAATAATGACTTCATCAGCAACAATGGTAAACGAGAGCTGTTGATGACAATCTTCAGCGTCAGTTAGATGGACTATGTAGTCCCCTATTGTTAAATTATTAAAAATATTATTGGTTTGTGTAGCAAGTGTATCTCCATCTTTAACTAAATCAAATACATATGGTCCAGTACCATTTTGGACTCCAAGTTCTACAAAACCAGTCGAATCCATATAACAATCTAGTGTATCATTGATATCTATAACCTCAAAAATAATCTCAGTATTATTCAAAATTTCAAAATCAACGGTGTCTGCACATAAGAAATTATCTTTAACCGTTAAGTCGTAAGGACTTGCTTCTAAATCACTAATTGTAAATTGATTTTGAGCATCTAAAACAACAGGAATAATAGAACCATTGAGCCTAAATACAAAAGGTTCATTTCCTTGCATTAATTCAAATGTAGCACTTCCCAAATCTTGACACCCAACATGAATAGTTGAAATAATAACTAATTCGGGTGAAATAGGATTAGTATTTATTTCAGACGTTAATGTGTCTGATAAACAACCTTCACTATCTATAGCTACAAATGAATATTCGCCAACATATAAACCATTAAACTGATGGGGGAAGCTATGTAGTTGGTTGCCAACAATACCAACGCTATACGGAGCTACACCACCTTCAATGATTGTAGTAATAGAGCCTAATGCTGAACCATCACATAATACGTCTTGATGCAAATCTAAGTCTTCAGTAAGTACTAACTGAGAATTTTCAATTATAGAAAATGTTAAACTATCTATACAACCTTGGTCATCTTCAGCTATAACAACATAATTTCCAGCAGGCAAATTACCGAAGTATGGAGATTGCTGATCAAAAATTAAAACCATATCATCCTGAGCTAAAGAATAGGTATATGTACCAACTAAACCTGCATCTACTTCTATATATCCAGTACTATCGCCATAACAAGATAAAGTATCTGATATATCTGTAATACTTAGATTAAATGTGCTTTCATCATCAATACTAAAGTTTATAGAGTCGACACAAGAATTAGCATCAAATAAAGAAAAAGTATAATTACCTTCAATTAAATTGTTAAGTGTTACAACTTGATTTGGAAGTGCAATCTGATTAGTGTCTAAACCATTCAAGGAGTAAGTATAAGGCAATACACCACCTTGTACTTCAATTTCAACATTGCCTGTAGAATTAAAACAATCTATATTTTGCAAAGTGTTTAATGATATTAGAATATCTGAGGGCTCTGTAATTTGTATACTATCTATCGACATTGTACATGAAGAACTATCTGTAAATGTATAGGAGTAATAACCTGCAATTAAATTATCATAACTTTGAGTGAATGAAGCATTTTGAGAATTAAAATCGCCTCCTTCAATAGTCAGTGAAATAAATCCTGTGCTATCTCCATTACACAAAACATCTTGATGTAAATTAAAATTTTCTGTAACTTGAAGTAATGGATTTTGATTTGTAGTAACTTCTAGAGAATCTTGACATCCGTAAGCATCGGTAACAAAAACTTCATAATTATCAGCAGGTAAATTATTAAATAAATTGAATGCTTGTTGAGAATACAAACTATCCGAATTATATAAATCATAAAGATACGGAGGCGTGCCTCCCACAGTATTTAGACTGATAAAGGCCGAAGAATCGCCATAACAACTAATTGTGTCTGTAAAACCATTTAAGGTGAACTGCAATGCTGTAGACTCAGTAATCTCAAAGTCTAAAAAGTGAGAACAACCATTTAAATCTGTCACTTCTACAATGTAACTATCGGGAATCAAATTTTCGATAAAGAAATATCCATCTTGGTTTTGAGTAAGAGCCATTGTATCTCCATTTAAAACAAAAATATCGGGATCAACTCCTCCAAATAATTTAAATGCTATAGAGCCCAACCCTTCTCCATAACAATTAATATTTTGTATTTGCAAAGAATCAAAATATAAAGAATCAGGCTGTAAAATCTCTATTTCTTCACTAAATACACATAAAAACTCATCCTTTAACTCAACGGTATAAGCACCTGCAGAAACATTTTCAATAGTATCCATTGGGATATTGGTAGCATTGAAATAAACAATATTGCTCATTGAATCTATTAAGGTATAATTTATGGTAGTTGATGAATCTGTAGATATGTAAATGGTAGCATTTGTATCACCATAACAGAGTAAGTTAGTATGCTCAACATCTAAACCTGGTGAGAGGTAGAAATTGATATAAAAATCAAATGAACAACTGGAAACATTTAATGTATATGCTGTGTTTTGAGTGGGAAAAATATCTATCGAAGGATTTTCACTTAAAAGTATAGAATTTGCACCAATAATCTCCCTCCACTCAATAGAATAATTACCCGTCATAAATGGGCTAACATCAATGCTGATTGAACTATCTGCGCTACATAATACATATACATCGTCTAAATAATCCTCATTTGTATTAGCATTTATTAAATCAACAAAATCAGAAACAATCGAAATATAAATAGAATCGGAAGTAAGAGCACAATTATGACTATCTAAGGCCTCTACTTGTACAAATACATTTGATGTGTCAATTAAAATCTGTTGGCTTTGAACATAATTTATAGAATCACCATAATGCCAAGAATAATTGGTATAGCCACTATCTGCAACAATATAACTATTTAAATCGCAAGCTTGTGCATAATAAACGCCATCTGATTCAGAAAATGAAACTAAGGATGGGTCTCCATTCAAAGAAATACCTATGTCGGAATCACTTACTGCCAATACAAATGTAGAGTCAAAAATTATATCCTGACCATTAGAAATCTGAAGATTATAATTGCCTTCAGCTAAATTATAAATTGAAGTATCGGTAGAACTGAATCCATTAGGACCTTGCCAATTAAACGTATAGCTGTTATCTGATACCACCTCAAACTCAATTTGCCCTGAGTTTACACCAATACATGTGTTATCAACATTATAAATGTATACCTCCATAGGTGTGGTGAAAGTATATGTTTCTGTTGACCATCCTTCTTCACAAGCCGTTAAAGAATTTGCTTTTACTTGCACTTCATAAGTTGTAACTGGATTTAGATTGTTTAATGTTTTGAATGGTAGCATTTCTGCAATGCCATTTGAATAAACTCCTGATGCTACTGGTCCTTGCCACGCTTGACCAACCTCTCGATATCTAAACTTATAACCATCTGCCAACGAATCTGTTTCCCAATAAATATTAGCAGTAAAAGGATAAATTTCGGCAAACCATAAGGTGTCTGGCAAAACAGGTTGTGGACCTAGATGAATGGTATCAGAATTTTGACACCCATTTGAATCTTTTATAGCTGCAAAATAAGTGCCGTATGTTAAAGAACTAAAAATACTATCACTGTCGTATGGGCTATTAGACAAAGTAAATAAATACGGAGCCTCTCCACCACTGCCACTAAGAACTATTTGACCATCGTTAGTATCGGAACAACCTGCATCAGTCAGTTGGCTATTTATAGATAAATCTTCACAAATGGTATCTATCAACGTCAAGGATACATAAGCATCTTCAGAAACTATTGAAATTAAGTTACCATTTTCATCTACACTCCATAGTCTTAAGGTTGCTGTATATTCGCCTGTTGGGGCTGTAGGATTAAACTGATTAAATTTAACTCTTACTGGTCTAACTTGTGTATAATCACAGTTAGCAGTTTCGCCCGTCTGACTACCCCAATAACCTATAGCATCACCATTGACATCAATGGTATAAGAAATTGACTCCCAATTGGATTGAGCATTATAAAATTCAATTATAAAATCTCCTTGCTCAAGATTATCGGTTTCATGAGAAATGATAAATTCTGGCTTAAAATCTAATTGACAACCAAGATTTATAAGTTTTACATCACATTCCGAATATTGACTATACCCTAATGGATTTAAATCAAATGGATTTTGAACCTCTAAAGATGCCGTATCTTCTTGACACGAATAATCCGTAAAAATGTAAGAAATAGAATCAAAACAATTTGTCACATTATCAGTCACATATGCCCAATAAGTTTCATTGACAGTCAAAAAACTTAAAGTTGTAGCATTCGTTTGAGGGCCACCAGGAAGATAGCCTCCATTATCATTTAACCATTCGTAGGAATAGTCTCCAGAGCCAGAACCCGGGCTTACATTTACTTTTAATTGACCTCCATTAACACTACCTTGACAAAAAGGTTCTTGTAGAACTTCAATCTGTAAATCTAAGCAGTTATTGGAAATTTGACTCGATTGAAAAATCTGAGCAGAAGAATTAATACTAAATAAAAAGAATGGAATTAAAAATAATAATCTCATGGCGAATGCTTTAAAGTACGATTCAAAGATACGAAAACACAAGAAACTATACTGCATTGTCACTTCCTTTTATAAGATTTATTATAGTTAAAAATATTAGTTTAATATCTAATAATAAAGTCCAGTTTTCTAAATACCAAACATCGTATTTGACTCTATTCTCCATATCTTCTACAGACTTTGTTTCTCCTCTAAAACCATTGACTTGAGCCGAACCCGTTATGCCTGGAAATACCAATTGACGAACCATATAGCCATCAATAATATCAGCGTAGTCTTTGGTGTGTTTTAGCATATGTGGTCTTGGCCCTACAACAGACATATCACCCATTAAGACATTGAAAAATTGGGGCATTTCGTCAAGACTTGTCCTACGTAAAAAACTACCAATTTTAGTTGTTCTTGGATCATTTTTAGTCGCTTGTTTCAAATCAGACATCTTGTTTAAGGTCATACTTCTAAACTTTAAGCATGTAAATTCTTTGTTATCTAGACCTGAACGAGTTTGCTTAAAAAAGATAGGCCCTTTAGAAGATAGTTTAATGAGAAGTCCAATTATTGGCACTAACCACGTCATTATTAAGATTATAACTAATAATGAAAATAAAATATCAAAAAGTCGTTTAATAATTCTGTTTAACTCATACTGCAAAGGTTCCTCCCTAAGTGTTATTACAGGTGAACCTCCTAAAAAATCTATCTTAATTTTTCTTTGCTTAAATGAATTAAAGTCAGGAACAATTCTTAACCTAATCATCTTATCATCGCAAAATAGCATCATTTTGCTCAAGTTGGATTCATCGTCAATAGACTCGGAATAATAAATCTCCTCTACAGAATTATTTTCACAAAAACTTTCTAATTCATCAATGCTATAACATGGGCAATTAAAATTTTTATGATTTATTTTTCCATTGAAAATTGCTAAAAGCTTATACCCATGTTCTTTTTTTGAAAAGAACTGATGTAGCTTAGAAGATATATTGCCTGAGCCAATGATTACAACATTTTTATAATTGTAACCTAATTTTCTATAATTTTTAATAAGCATAACCGAAAAAGCACGCCAAATTATTAAGAATACAAATGCTAAAAATAAAGTCAAATAAAGATAATCTCTTGAAAAAGTATTTGCTTTAAGCGTGAATAATAATGTTGTAATCAACAAGCCATTAACAACAAAGGCTTTCAATAAATTTGATAGCATTATTTCAGTTCTGGCAGCCCTATCATAATCAAATAGACGAAAAAATGAACCTATAAGTAACCAACTCAAGCACAATATGATTAACAAAAAAAGATATTTTTCAGAAATATCAATCGTGTAAAAAACTAATCTATAGGATAAAAGAAACGAAAAACACAGATGAAAAACATCACCTAAAGCAAAGAAAAGACGTAATTTTAGTGCTTTTGCATTCATCAAAAAACGAGTTAAGGTATAGAGTCATAAAGATACTAAGAAAAGGAAGTATTTCAAAATCCCGTCAAAAGCTGCTCATAATCTGAAATTATTTTTTTCCAATAATATGTTTTTTCAATTTTATCGATATTATTTGAACATAGGTTTTGGTAATCTGACTTGTGGCAAACTTCAATAGTATTCATCAATTGTTCTTGATTAGTAAAATATATAGCATCCTCGTTTAAAACTGATGAATTGAAAATGTTTTTATGTGAACAAATTAAAGCGTTTGAAGCCATAGCCTCAAGTAAAGAAGGGTTTGTACCACCTACTGTATGTCCATGAAAATAAATATTTGAATAGTACCTCAAATTATTGAGTTTATACATATCAGTTATATAACCTAAAAAAATTAGTCTAGAATCATCAATAGTAGATTGAATTTTTTTTCCAAGTTTCGTATTCATATTTCCAATTACCACGAGTTTTCTTTTGACATTGGATTTTACGAAAGCATCAATTATTGTTTTAACATTATTTTCAGGCTCAATACGTGCTATTAATAGGTCATATTTGAATGGACTAAGGTTTAACTCATTAAGAATAACTTCATTTGGTGATTTAAAAACGGTTGCTCCATAGGGGATATAAGTAGATTTCACAGCATATTTTTTTTGCAAATAAGCTTGAATCCCAAGTGAGTCTGAAATCAAAACATCACTGTGTTTAACCGCTAATTTTTCAGCATATTTTAAAAACAAAGATACTGGCCTAGAAAATTTGGTTCGTTTCCATTCTAGCCCGTCCATATTGGTAAACAACTTTGAGGTGGGTTTAAATAGCCAATTCCATACTGAACTACTAGTATAACCTAACTGTAAAATGATATCAAAATTTCTTTTACGTGAGTCTAAGGTGCAATTTAAATCATATATAAATTGACCGATTGTACCTAACTTAAACTCTGGGTCGTAACAGTGAATAATATTCACTTCATTCCACTTATTCTTTTGATAGGGGTGATTATGGGAATTATAAACAAAAACTTTATGCCCCATTTGGCACAGACCCTCTGATAAATATTGTGCAAATTGCTCAAACCCTCCATAATGATTTGGAATTCCCCTAGTTCCAAAAATGGCAATTTTCATCGAGTTAATTGATTACTGGTTTAAAACCTTCAACTTTTTCAAGGAGAAGACTTCTTATATTTTCATCATTGAGATTTTTATGTGACTCCATTATTACACTAATAGATTTTTGCACATCTTCCCAAGAAAGCTTGGCCTCGTTGGCTTGCATAATTTGAGGGTGTTCAGACTGAATTACATCATGACCAATAAGCAACTCTTCATATAATTTCTCTCCTGGCCTAAGCCCCGTAAAAACAACTTTAATATCTCCTTCAGGATTTTCGTTAGTTATTGGACTAAGTCCACTAAGATTAATCATTCTATATGCCAAGTCTAAAATTCTAACTGGCTCTCCCATATCAAGAACAAATACATCTCCACCTTTTGCCATAGCACCTGCTTGTAATACTAACTGTACCGCCTCAGGAATGGACATAAAATAACGAGTAACTTTAGAGTGTGTAACTGTAACAGGCCCACCTTCTTTAATCTGTTTTCTAAATAAGGGAACAACTGAACCTGCAGAATCCAAGACATTACCAAAACGCACCATACTAAAACAAGTTTTAGTTTTTTCAGAGTTTAGACCCTGAAGAATTAGCTCTGAAAAACGTTTTGAAGCCCCCATAATGTTAGTCGGTCGAACTGCCTTGTCTGTGCTTATCAACACCATATTTTCAACCTTACATTCATGGGCACAGATAGCCACATTATAAGTACCAATCGCGTTATTGTATACACCTTCAAGAATATTTTTTTCAACCATAGGAACGTGCTTATAAGCGGCGGCATGATATATGGTGTCAATTTTATTGTCTGCAATAACAGATTTTACCATGTTTAAATTAGTCACATCAGATAAAATAGGTATTACTTCACAATCGTTAATTTGTAGTGAGTTTAGCTCAAAGTCAATGCTATATAAATTAAATTCTGAGTGGTCGAAAAGAACTATTTTACTTGGCTTTAAATGTATAATTTGTCTGCATAACTCTGAACCGATACTTCCTCCTGCTCCAGTAATTAAAATATTTTTTCCTTGAATATTCTTTTTTAAGAGTGATGATTTTGGAGAAACAGGAACTCTCCCTAAAATATCTTGAACCTCAACATGCCTAATATTTTCAATAGATACCTTTCCTTCCACTAAAGAAGATAATGAGGGTAAGAGCTTTACCTCAACAGGATATTTTGATAATTTTTTAAGTAAATCTCTTTTACCGTTAGCTGATAAAGAAGGAATTGCTAATAAGATATTTTTAGCATTTCTTTTATCTATAATGTTTTTCAATTCTTTAAAGGCATATACTTTTGTAAAATTAATAAATGTACCATGCTTGGATACATCATCATCTATAAATGCAATAGGTGCATACTCATGATTTTTTCTTAAACTTTCAACTAATTGAGCTCCAGCACTTCCTGCCCCATATATTATGGTTGGTTTTCTATTATTCACATAATTATCCCAAGAATAAAGTAACCCTTTAAACATAAATCTACCTACAACTATAAGAATACTTGAAACACACCAAAAAATTAAAATTACTGTTCTTGGCATATCAGCTTCTCTAAAAATCATCATTACAAAACCTAATATCAGACTAGTAATGGTTATAGCTTGGAAAGCCGTAACTATGACTTTAGTTCCCATAAACTTTAAGACAGATCGATAGAGTCCTAATTTTATGAAAATAGGTATTGAAACTATAGGAATTAAAATGAATATCCAAAGATTTGACTCTAGCTTATCTGACCAAACGTCCCCTAGCCGAAGAGCAAATGAAAGCCATATAGCAAACAACAAAAAACATACGTCAGCGCTAATCATTATAGCTTGTTTTTTCTGACGAGAAAGGTTTGTTAATCTATCTCTCATGATAAGTTGTTTTTGACCAATCTATAACTTATAATAGTTAATATCACTAAAATTATAGACCCGATAGTTGAATTTTCCATTTTAAGTAGGTGAAAAATAGTCAAATAATTAATACCTAACTGAAAAAAAGAAAATAAGAAAGAAACATACAAATGTGAATAGCCTTTAAGATGAACCAATTGTTGATATAAATGAGTTCTATGTGGTTGAAAGATATTTTCTCCTTTTAACTTTCTACTAATTAAGGTGTATCCACTATCAATTCCATAAATTATTAAAAATAAAGCGTAAAGAGGTTGAGCTGTGAAAACAATTAATTTAAAAAGTAAAAATAGAATTAGCAATGCTATTGATAAACTGCCAACATCACCAGAAAAACAAAGTGCTTTGGTTCTAAAATTGAAAAATAGAAATACTATTACGGATATTAAAGCAAAGATTATTAAATCTGAATCTACAAATAATATCGATTGGTTGATGTAATAAAAAGTAGACAATAAAACCAGGCTGTATGAAGCTGTTATTCCATTAATACCATCCATAAAGTTATAGGCATTAACACCTCCGAGTAGTATAAATAAAACTATTGGTGAATAAATTAAAGGCAGTTGTGGAAACAGCTGAAATATGACTAGAAAAACAGCTATCAATTGGACTACTAGCCTAATTGATGTATTTAAAGGCTTGATATCGTCTGTAAAACTAATGGCTGAAATAATGAAAACAGCTAATACAAATAATGGGTATTCAAATCCACTATATATAAAATACATAAAAACAGAAATAGGAAACACAATACCACCACCTCTGATTGTTAATATTTCATGAGAAGAGCGATGATTTGGTTTGTCAACTATTTCAAATCGCTTGGCGATTTTTAGATAAGTCAACATTATTATCACTAAGACAATTAAACTAATTAAATAAATACTCATATTGTTTGGCTAATTGTTCATATGAATGATACTTTTCTACATATACTCTCCCATTTTGACCTAACTCATTCCGTTTTGACTCTGGCATTTTATAGAGCTTTAAAATAGCATCCGCAATTTCTTTAGGATTTTCTGGCTTTACTGAAATTCCAGCTTTAGCTTCTAAAACAGGATCATTACCTGCATCAACAGAATGGATAATTGGTTTAGCTGATGCCAAATAATCAAACAACTTGTTAGCTGATATTCCAAATCTATATATTTTAGAAAAATGCCAACCAATAAATAAGGCATCCATTTTAGAAAGAAAAATGCCAACCTTATTTTTAGGGACAGCATCATGAAAATAAACATTAGAAATGTTTTTATCCTTTACCATTTCCATTAAAGTCTCCTTTTCAGGACCGTTGCCAAGTAAGTGAATTTCTATATTAATTTCTTTGATGAGATGAGCCGCATGGATTAAATATTTTAATGCATTCGCAATGCCTAATGTACATG
>Ga0213866_10001777_pt1 | contig 15777 bp, 14 predicted proteins | sample PICome_11_FD_160079 | JGI IMG/M metagenome (GOLD analysis project Ga0213866, IMG submission 160079) | Coastal seawater microbial communities near Pivers Island, North Carolina, United States - PICO284 | ecosystem: Environmental > Aquatic > Marine > Coastal | place: USA: North Carolina...
TTCAGAAAAAGGATATATAAAGTTGATGGAGGCAGTAAATTCTATGGACACCATTTCTGTAGGAAGTTCATCGACTATCAATATTCAAGAGTGGAGAGGGAAGTGCTATGAGGCCATGAATGATGACTTTAATACGCCAATATTGATTGCTCACCTATTTGAAGGAGTGAAGTATATTAATCAACTGAAAGAAGGTAAAGAAAATATTACGAATGAAGACTTAGAGCTATTAATCACTACGATGAATGCTTTTGTTTTTGATGTTCTTGGGTTATTAAATGATGCCAAAGGAGAAAATTCTGATAAAATTGATGGAGTAATAGAACTTTTGATTAAGCTAAGAAAGGAAGCCAGAGACAATAAAGATTGGGCATTGTCTGATCAAATTAGAGATGAGTTATTAGCACTGGGAATTCAATTGAAAGATGGCAGAGAAGGAACAACGTACACGATGAGTTAATGTAACAATGAATTAATGGAATAATCAGTTATATAAAATTTAAACTTTTGAACTTTAAGCTCATTCTTACTTATCCTTTTGTTGCGTTAGTGCGATTGTATCAAGTAGCCATATCACCTTATACACCCTCAACGTGCAGATATACTCCAACATGTTCGCATTATACAATTGAGGCTTTACAAAAAAGAGGTTTGTTTGTTGGAGGTTGGTTGGCAATCAAAAGAATTTTTAGTTGTCATCCCTGGGGAGGAAGCGGTTATGATCCTGTACCAGAAAAGAATAAATAAGTTAAAGTATCTCCTCGAGCGCAGTCGAGAGGTTTTTACGAAGGTCTCGACTGCGCTCGACCCGATAAATTAAAAGAATATCATATGAATTTTTTATCCGTTGTTTGGGATCCATCTATTGGAATTGACTTAGGTTTTTTCACCATACGTTGGTATAGTCTAATGTTTGTTGCTGCTTTTGTAGTAGGTCTTCGATTGATGAAGAAAATATATATTGAAGACGAATTAGATCCTGCAAAATTAGACAACTTGTTCATTTATACCTTTGTATCAATGCTGGTGGGAATGAGATTAGGTGAAGTGTTCTTTTACAGTTGGGATTACTATCAAAATAACTTATTGGAGATCATCTTACCATTTAGACAAAGTCCTGGTGATTCTGCACTCTTTGGACTATTAGAAGGGTGGAAATTTACAGGTTTTACAGGTTTTGCAAGCCATGGTGCAGCCATTGGAATCATTATAGCCATGTATTTTTATAGTAAGAAGCACCTGCAAAAATCATTATTATTCATTTTGGATAGAATGGTAGTTGTAGCAGCTTTAGGTGCATCCTTTGTGCGTTTGGGTAACTTTTTCAATTCAGAAATTTATGGTAAAGAAACTGGATCTGATTTCGGAGTTATTTTTAAAGCTGCAGGAGAGAAAGTTGCCAGACATCCAACACAATTGTATGAGTCTTTCAGTTACTTGATACTTTTTATTATTTTATGGAGATTGTACTGGAAAACAGATAAAAAATTCAAAGAGGGATATCTTTTCGGAATTTTTATGATTGGTCTTTGGACTTTACGATTGGTCATAGAGTTTGTAAAAGAACCACAAGTAGATGGGAGAGAAGACTGGGTATTCAATTCTTTAAACACAGGACAAGTATTAAGTATTCCTCTGATTTTGATTGGATTCTATTTTGTTCTTCGAAAGCGGAAAACAGAAAAAGCCTTATAAAAACAAAAGCTCGATTCTTAAGAATCGAGCTTTTTTAGTTAGTATTTAATAGTTGTATTAGAATCCACCGCCAGTTCCTGGATCAGAAGGGGAAGCGGCTTGTGCTTTTTTAGGGTTTAATAGGATGTATGTTCCTATAGCAGTGAGGGCTGCATACTTTCCGTAATCACCAATTTTTTTAATTGCTTCCTTACGAGAAATCTCTTGCTGTTTCTTTTCTGTATGATTTTTCATGTTGTAGAGGACTTTATTATTTGATAATTACTTTTCTGTTCAATGTTCCATTTTCAGTTTCTAACTGTACAATGTAGACTCCAGTTCTCAAGTTGGGAATTGCAACATCATTGGCTCCATTGGCTGTAAATGAATCTCTAAGCACTTGTTTTCCTAAAATATTGTACAAACGAACAGTAGCCTCTCCTTGTTGAACCCCTACGATACGTAAATTGTTTCTATCGGAAGTATAGATGCTTACGTTGTTAGATAATGGTAAATCATCACCATTGCTTAAAGAGTTTGATGAAGTATGTAAAAAGAATCGTCCCACACCATTTAAATCTGTAGATAGAGTAGTGGTGTATTTATCATTGGTCTGATTGATACGCGTAAAAGAGCTATTGTCTTTGTCTTCCAGATATACATCCATTCCAGCAGGCAAATTCAATGCTTCTGCAGTGATGGTAATTTCCGTACCAGAAGCAGCATTGATTCCCACAGGAACAACCATGTTTTCATAATCATTGTCAGGAATGGATTGAACCGCTAGGTTTTTTCCATTTCCATTGGCAACCGCATGCGTATAGATGGCAAACTCATTAGCTACACCACCAAACATAGGTCCATCGAATCCATTGTCGAATCCAGTAGTGGTTCCATCGATATAATAGATTTTGGCAAGCATTTCATTAGTTCCATCTGTCAGATTCAAATGAACCTCAGGTCTAGAGGTACTTCTTAAGAAGGTATCAGTACCTTGATGACTTTGAAAAGCTTCATTGATAGCCAGTGTTCCAGCAGCCCCATCAGATTGTACAAAGAACCCTTGACCAGGCGCTAATTGAAAATTATCTACAGTTACTTTAGTAGTATACCCTCCAGTACCCCCATTTAAAGACTGATCCCATATCCAAAGCGTTTGAGTAAGCAAAGAAGCAGTACTTGTGGTTAACATGGTTGCACTATTGATATAAGAAGGGTAAGGATTCCCCACAAAGTTGAATCCATTTCCTGTTGTGGTAAGATTGATAGGAGTCAGATCTGTTGTTAACATTGTTCCTGTAAAGGAAACATCACCAGCAGAAGCAAGTTTGACAGCATACCCCACACCAGAAGTTAATGTATTGGCGGAGGAAGCCCCATTTTGATAATATGTCCAAGTATCATCAACTGTATTGTAAGCTGTTGAGAGAGCTAGATTGTTGCCAGAACCAACGGCAAGGCCAGAGGCAGATGCAAAATCATCTTCACCTTGTCCAACCACAGGAGAACTTAATAGATACCAGTTGGTGGTACTTAAAGTTCTGTTGTATGTGATATTACCTGTAGAAGTTCCTAAAACAATTAGCGAGCTACCTGAATTTGCTGTTAGAGTTCCACTATTAGAAAGATCTCCAGAAACTGTTAACGAATTAGCACTGTTAATAGTTAAGGTTTCTCCTGAATTTATGATCAGATTCCCAACCTCTGCAGAGGATTCTATGGTTGGAGGGTTTGTGACATCAGGAATCGTTACAAGAGATGAAGATGTTGGAATTCCATTATCCCAATTACCAGCAAGACTCCAAGTAGTATTTAAGTTACCAGTCCAGTTAGTTGTATTCGTTGTAAATGCTTCAGTAGAAAAAGGGAGTAAAGTTTCGCCATCGCCATTCACAATATTGGTCCAGTTTGAATCATCACTTAGTAAAGAATAATAGTTACTATATGATATTTGATTTGATCTGGAACTATTATAAGTTGCTCCATCAGGAGAAGCTGAACTATCAATGACAATAATGGATGCTCCAATGACCAATCCCGTATTGCTTAAAGTAATTCCGTCACCCTCAAAAGGACCAAGAGTAGCAGGATCATTCCCAATTTGTAGAGCAGCAATAAACGAAGTAGGAGTACTTTCATCACTTCCTAAAAAAACAAGAATACCATCTTTGGAGGAAGGAGAAAGATTGAAATTACCTATTTCACTCAGGTAACCAACTGACACCCCAAAGTTTGGATTGGTACCATTGTCAACATCGGTAAATATAACAACTGTTCCTGCTTTAATTACTGAAGATCCAGTGAGCCAGGTAAGTGTTCCTTCACCAGAAGTAATTCCGCCTGCTCCATCAGATTCATTATCCGTAATGTATAGGGTAGTATTAGCAGGGAGATCCGCTAGCATAACTAAGGCAAAATCATCATTGCCATCAGCATTAAAAGCGGTGAAAGCAATATCTCCAGCAGACTGAGCATTAATTGTTGAACATAGTAAAAACGTAAAGATAAGGTAGCAGTATAACTGATACAGGTAATTCTTTTTCATAGCGTAAGTATTTGAATTATTGTGAGTTAAAGGTAAAACAATAATTCAATGAAGATGATAGCTAACAGCTATAAAATTAATTTTTCCTCCAAAAGTAGGGAGAAAAGAGTATCAATACAGTGAATAACTCAAGTCTTCCAATCAACATTAAAAAAGAGCAAAACCATTTAGCAGAGGATGGTAAATGAGCAAAGTTATCGACTGGGCTCACAGAACCAATGGCAGGCCCAATATTTCCTAAACTTGATGCCGCAGCACCTAGAGAAGAAATAAAATCAAGACCAAGAAAAGTTAACACTACAGAAGACATGATAAAGATGAGCATATAAATAACAAAGAATGACAAAATATTAAACACAATATTTTGATTTACTGCTTTTCCATTAAATCTTACAGGAATAATAGCATTTGGATGCAATGTCTTTTTAAACTCCAGAAAACTATTCTTAAGCATCACAATATGACGAACGACTTTAATACCTCCACTGGTTGAGCCAGCCGAGCCACCTAAAAAGAAAAGTGCAAAAAAGATTCCTGTAGCAAAGAAACTCCACATGGTAAAATCAGCACTCACAAACCCTGTAGTAGTAACTACTGAAATCACCTGAAAAAGAGCATGTCTGATGGCACTTTCCGTTTTTCCTAAGATCATTGGGTGCTCTATTGTAGAAGCTAACTCTGGGTCTTGGAAAAATAGAATAATGATAACAATAATGGCAGAAACACTTATAACTCCAAAGATGTAATATTTAAATTCTTCACTTTCAAATACCTTTTTTATTTTGCCTTTCAGAGCAAAATAGGTCAATACAAAATTAGTACCAGCAACTAGCATAAAGAAGATTACAATATACTGTATTAAAGGCATATGATTCCAGTGTGATAAACTGGCATTCTTTGTAGAAAAACCACCTGTGCTAACAGTTGCCATTGCATGATTGATGGCGTCAAACCAGCTCATTCCAGCTACTTTCAAAAGAAAAAACTCAGCAAAAGTTAAGGTAACGTAGATCAACCACAATCGTTTAGCGGTTTCCGTAATCCTTGGATGTAGCTTGTCTGCAGATGGACCTGGAGCTTCCGCCATAAAAAGCTGCATACCACCAATTCCTAGTAAGGGTAAAATAGCAATGGTTAATACAATAATTCCCATACCTCCAATCCAGTGAGTAGCACTTCGCCAAAATAAAATTCCTTTTGGCATAGACTCAATATCTGTCAAGATAGATGATCCAGTAGTTGAATATCCTGAGATGGTCTCAAAAAAAGCGTCGGTAATATTAGGAATAGCACCAGAAAACAAATAGGGAAGCATTCCTGTAAACGAAAGTGTAAGCCACCCAAGAGTAACAATAAGGTATCCCTCTTTTTTTTGAATGTTAGTGCTAGAGGGCTTATTGAAAAAATAGAGTAGAAATCCGAGGAAAACTGTAATAATTCCCGCATTTAGAATTCCCATCTGAGCTGTCTCATCATGATACATGCTAAATGGAATAGCAACAAACATAAAGACTCCATTTAAAATGGCTGTAATTCCTAGAAAACGATAAATTATTTTTAGATTGAGTCCTCCCATTGTTAACGGAATAAGTCCTCTACAGTATTAATGGCTTCAGGCAAGCAAAATACAATGGCTCTATCGCCAGCCTGAATTTGAAAATCACCCAAAGACATCAATGCCTTGCCGTCTCTTATAATTCCTCCAAAGACAGCTTCTCTTGGAAACTTCAATTCTTTAATAGGTTTTTTTGTAACCTTTGCATTAGGGAGTACCTCAAATTCAAACACTTCAGCATCAATATTATGAAGGTTTGCAAGTGCTAAGATTTCTCCTTTTCTAATATGTTTGAAAATATTACTTGCTGCAATCAATTTTTTATTGATAAGTGTATTAATTCCGATGGTTTGCGAAATATTGATATAATCCATATTCTCAACCAAAGCAATGGTTTTCTTCACACCTTTTGATTTTGCAACCAAACAAGACATGATATTGGTCTCAGAATCACCAGTAACAGCAACAAAAGCATCCATCTCTCTGATGTTTTCTTCTTCGAGTAACTCAATATCTCTTCCATCTCCATTGATGAGTAAAGTATTATTCAATTCTTCAGCTAGCAACAATGATTTTTCTCGTTCTTTTTCAATCAACTTTACCTTAAAATTCTCATTGCAAAGATTTCTAGCCGTTTTAGAACCGATAGAGCTACCTCCCAGAATCATCACATTTTTAATATTCAAATGCTTCTTTCCAACAATAGGGTAAAGACTTTCTATGCTGTAATGGGGCACTGAAAAATATACTTGGTCGTCTAATTTGTAGACAGTATCTCCTCTTGGAATGATGGTTTGAGATATCCCTTCTCTTTTAATGGCAATGGTAATAAAATCTACATTAGAGAATGTTTCCCTTGCCTCTTTAACTGTCATGTCTAGTAGGGGTGATTTGTATCCGAGAGTGGTACCCATCACATTAAACAACCCATTTTCAAACATGACTGTATCGTTAAATGAAGACTGGTGTAACATCATTTTGATCTCGTCTGCGGCTAATTCTTCAGGAGAAATCATAAAGTCGACACCAAAATCTTTAAAATCAATTTGATCATTCTTAAGAAACTCAGGGTTGTCTATTCTGGCGATTGTTTTTTTGGCACCTAAAGATTTACCAATCACAGAGATAGTAAAGTTGGTATTTTGAGATTCAGTAACTGCTAAAAGCAAGTCTGCTGACTCAATACCTATTTCTTTAAGAAGTTTAATAGAGGTAGCATCACCTTTTTTGGTAATCACATCTAAGTGATTGTTGATGTATGTTAACTTCTCTCCATCAAAATCTATAATGTAAGTGTCATGCGACTCGTATGATAATAATTTTGCTAAATGAAATCCAACATCACCGGCACCCGCTATAATAATCTTCATAAGATTTATATCAAAATAACATGCAAAGATATAAAACTTCCGAATTTGTTTGTGAGAATTGTTAGGGTTCTTTTGTTAAAATGATCTTTTGTACCTTTATGAAAAATTTGCTTTATGAAAAAAATGACTATTAAATCATGGGCTCTCGATGATAGACCCAGAGAAAAATTACTTTCTAAAGGAATTTCTACACTCAGTTCTGCCGAATTGATAGCCATCTTAATAGGATCGGGAAATAAAAGTGAAAGCGCTGTTGATGTTTCCAAACGGATTTTACAATCTGTCAATCAAAGTATCACCGAACTGTCTAAGCTACCCATAGAAAAGCTGATGGAGTTCAAAGGAATTGGAGAAGCAAAGGCTGTTAGCATTGTAACGGCAATAGAATTAGGAAAAAGGAGACAGCTAGAAACAACTTCGGATCTTCTGATGATTGGCAGTAGTCTTCAGGTCTATAAACTTATGCATTCACTTATAGGAGATATAGAGCATGAAGAGTTTTGGGTATTATATCTGAACAATTCAAACAAATTACTGTCTAAAAACTTAATGAGTAAGGGTGGAATCACTTCTACTTTGGTAGATGTGAGATTGCTATACAAAAGGGCGCTTGAACTATCTGCAGTAGCCATTATTTTGTGTCATAATCATCCTTCTGGCACCATAGAACCTAGTAAGTCTGATAGAGAATTGACCGCAAAAATAAAAGAAGCTGGCAATAGTTTAGATATTAGATTGCTCGATCACCTAATAATAACGGAAAAGTCTTATTTTAGCTTTGCCGATAGTGGCGAACTGTAAAAAACCCGTCTATTTTGATTCTTGTTTATACACATAAGATTACTCCTAGAGTACGATATGTTTTTAAACACATTTTTACAAGAATTTTAATGGCTCCGGTCGACTTTACATCAACCATTGAAGAATTTGTTGCTCATAATGGACCTAAATTGAGTTATACAAAAGTTCCTTTGGGGAAAGAATTTTTTATTCGAAGTCATGATTTGCTTTTTGAGCAAGGAGTTAGCAATTTGGAATTGAATATTCAAAAGTGGGATGACCTTCCCTGCTTTTTTAGTGCTGGACCAAAATCTAGCATACCTTTTGATGTTTTTGCCGCTAGTTTTTATTTAATTACAAGGTATGAAGAGTATTTACCTCACGTAAAAGATAAACATGAACGTTATACTGCAGAGCAAAGTCTGGCGTATAAGTATCGTTTCCTTGAAAAACCTGTTGTAGATATTTGGGCCATGAAACTCAAGGAAAAGCTGATAGAAAAATTTCCTAATTATGAGTTTTCAAATAGAAAGTTCCATTATTTATCAACTATAGATGTAGACAATGCCTACGCTTATAAACATAAGAATTTTCTTAGATCCGGGGGTGGATTGCTTAACGATTTTTTTAGATTACACCTCAGAAACTTTTGGGATCGATTAATGGTGTTGTTAAGTGTCAGAAAAGATCCTTATGATGTGTTTGAAAAGATTTTGATTTTAAGTTCTAAATATCAGACTAAAACAATTTTTTTCTTTTTGATTGGTGACTATACCACTTTTGATACCAATGTCTCTGCTTCAAAAAATAAGTTTCGATTGTTAATAAAGCATATAGTCGATTATGCTAGCGTTGGATTGCATCCTTCTTACTTTACCTCAAAAGACATTTCAATGTTAAAGAAAGAAAAAGAAAGACTAGAGGGTATCACGAATATTCCAACAAAAAGATCTCGACAACACTTTTTACGATTCAGCTTACCCGATACATATCAAGATTTAATTGATTTAGAGATTGAAGAAGATTACTCGATGGGATATGCCAGTCATACTGGTTTTAGAGCTGGAACATGTACTCCTTTTTATTTTTATGACCTGGATTTTGAAATTCAGACACCTCTAAAAGTTTTTCCTTTTGCTCTGATGGATACAACATTGAATGATTATATGGAGTTAACACCCAAGCAATCTTTGGGGAAGATAAAAGACTTATATGATGAAGTAAAGAGTGTAAACGGAACTTTTATCACCTTATTTCACAACGAGAGTGTTAGTGGATATTTACGTTGGAAAGGATGGCAAAAAGTGTATGAGACAACATTAAAGATGATAGTCAGAGAATGATTCATTATGTAGTACGTGAAGAATTAGATGAAGTTAAATACAATGAGTGTATAGAAGCTTCAATCCAAAGTAGAGTTTATGCCTATTCATGGTATTTAGATATTGTTGTTGATCAATGGGATATTTTGGTTTTAAATGATTATGAAGCTGTGATGCCCATTCCGCTTAGAAGAAAGTATTTTATACATTATGTATATCCACCTCTTTGGATCTTAGAGTTGGGAGTCTACAGTAAAATAAAAAATAATAATGAAGCTGATTTTCTTTCTTTTTTGCAAAAGAAGTTTTTATTTATTGAACTCCGCTTGAATTCAGGGAATAAATTAGACACGAGAAACTCATTTCTTAAGGAGAGGCAATTTCAAGAGTTAGATCTAACGCAGGGACATGATAGCATTAGAAATCGTTATCAAAGTGACCGAAAAAAAGACGTAAAAAGAGCTGAAAAACATCAGCTAAGAATAGAGTGGGGAAGTCATTCTGATGAACTGATTCAACTTTTTCGTTCCAACGTAGGAACGAGAACTCCTGAAATAAAGGATAAGGATTACAAAAATTTGAAAACCTTAATTTCTACCTGCGAGGAGAAAAATGTAGGTGAAACCTGCTCTGTATATCAAAAGAATCAGTTGCTAGCTGCCGCCTTTGTGTTAAAGCATCAGACCACGGTAACTATTTTATGCTCTTCAACCGATTTTTCTAATCGTAAAAATGGAGCAAATACGTTCTTGATTGATCAGGCTATTCAGCGATTTTCAAAAGATTACAGTGTTTTTAATTTCGGTGGCTCCTCCATAAAGTCTATTGCAAAATACTTTGTAAGTTTTGGAGCAAAACAGAAAACGTATCCTATGTTAGTGAAGAAACCTAAGCTCTTCTTAACTTAATGTAAGACGAGTTTGTATTCTGTTACCCTAGATTTTTAGTTTCATCTATTGACAACTTTCTGTAAAAATAAGTGAATACAAGCCATGATAGAATTCCAGTAAACCACATCAATGCTGCCGAGGTAATGGCAGCGCCTTTGATTCCATATACAGGAATCAAATAATAGTTGCTGATAATGTTGATCACAATAGCGATTACAATGATGTAGTAATTGAATTCAATTTTTCCTATGGAAGACAATAAGTTCCCAAACAAACCTCGAAGAATGTAAATACCTGTAACCCCAATAATTAAAACAAAAAAACTATCGGAATGCAGGTCGTACTCTTCTCCAAAAACAGATAGAATTTGCTTTTTAAATAAATAACCAATAAACAACATCCCAGTACTCAATAATGAGAAGAAAAACATATAATTTTTGATATACATGTAAATGTATTTTTGATCTTTAATTTTTTCAGTAAGAGTAACAAAATCAGTTGTTATAAAAACACGTGGTAAAAACAATAAACTTAGAGGGATAATAGAGATGTAACGATATTTAGTCACAGCTAGCGATTCGTGTAAAAGATGGCCAACCAAAATAAGATCAATCAACAAGAGAAGCTGAGTAGCAACGTTAGACAGGCCTCCAAAGAGGCCATACTTCCAAAAGGATCTGACATTAAAATGGACATTTTTTTTAGAAGAGAGATTGAGATTTAGTTTGCGGACAAATAGAAGGGCTGCTAAAAAGGGAGATAATACCAAGGCCAAACTATATCCAATTCCATCCCACATAAAACTAAACAAGATGATAAACACTACTAAAATGATGTTGTAACTTAACTCGATAATGGCAAATGATTTATTATCATGTTGAAGTCTGAATTGCGATTTTACCACCTCAAGTAAGAAAAAAGTAAGTACAGCAAAGGAAAGTATAGTAAAGTAGAAATAGGTTTTTTCAAATTGAAAACGAATGAAGTATCCAATACCTATAATAACTAGAATGATCATAAAAGAAGCCTTAATCCCTTTCTTAAGTACATAATTGAATAGTTCTTCCTTGTGTTGTTGTGAGTTAGTTAGAGCTCCAAAACGAAGTAAACTTTGATGTAATCCAAAACCACCAATAGGAATAACGAATTGGATAATACTAAACGCAAACAAAATTACTCCCAATTCAGTATCATCAAGTAATTGAAGTGCCATCCAAGAACCCAAAAAAGATAGACATCTAGACAGTATGGTAGAAAAGAAAACGTAACTACCAGATCTACTAAAAAATCCTATCATATACTCTTTAATGGAGTTCATATATGTTTTGTTTTAATGTGTCAAGATAAAGTTTGGTGAAAGAATTGCAAATCTTTTCAGGGCTAAAATTTTCTACAGCATAGTCATGCATTTCCGTTTGTTTATCTATTGGATTTTGTTGTATATGAACCAATGTTTTTAAGAGTTCGTCTTCATTTCCTTTTTGAATCAGATATCCAAAATGATTAGGGAAAAATTCTCTAATACCACCAACATTAGTAGAGATAACGGGCGTTCCGCAGGAAAAGGCTTCTAAAATAACACAGGGTAAGTTTTCATAATTACTAAACAGAACAAAAACATGTGACTTTTTTAGGTATTCACTCACTATTTGATGAGGAAGGTGGTCTATAAAATTGATACTAGCATTATCAAAACGTAATTCTGTTAGCAGCTTTTTGTAATCGTCTTTTTTTCCACCAATGAAGTACCAAGTAAATTTATCAAGTTTTTTTGAAAGTTTACTAGCAACTCGAAGCATCCCAGAGATATTCTTATGATCATTGTTTAAGTCAGAAATATGCGTAATTGTGAACTCACTATTCTTGTTTTCTAATGGTTGAAAAAGATCGGTATCAACAACATTAGGAACGATGCTGTAGTTTCCTATTAGCCCGATTTTTATCATGGCTTCTTTAAGATCTTTACTTACAGGACAGACAAAGGAGGCCTTTTTTACAATTCTTTTAGAGAGAGTTCTTTCAAACCACGAAATATGTTTTGAATTTGTGGAGTGATATCCTGTCCAATGTTCTGAAATGATATAGGGAAGCTTTTGGATTACTTTTAGTAGCAAGGCAAAAACTCCCAAAGGAAAAATTCGATGCACATGCACTAGATCTATTTCGGTAATTTGCTTGATAATTTTACGATAGGCTAACCAAAAGCGTATCCATTTGATAAAAACAAACCTACTAGGTTTAATGTAAGCAATGTACGTTTTAAGGTTTGGTTTTTCAGTAATTTCAATTTCTGTTTTAGAAACTTTCGGATTCGAAATAATATGTAGTACAGAAACTAGGTGTTTTTTACTAACGGCTTCCGCATGGCGTTTGATGAAATCGCCATTGGTTGGCAAAACACTAGAAGGATACCAACTGGGTAAAAAAAGAATATGAAGTTTTTCGTTCAAAAGAATATCTTAACAAACAAATATAATTACTTCAATCTTTCTTTGAGGTAAGATTTTTATATTTGACAGATGAAAATTGAGCATGTATTTTTTGACCTTGATCATACATTGTGGGACTTTGAGAAAAATTCTCGACTAACATTTCGACAAATTTTTAAAGATCATCAAGTAACTGTTGATTTTAATGCTTTTTTAAATGCCTACATTCCCATTAACCTGAAATATTGGAGAATGTACAGAGAGGAGAAGATATCTAAAAAAGATTTAAGGTATTGGAGATTAAAGGAAGCTTTCGATGCTGTATTTTTTAAAATCTCAGATGATTTAATCCATCAACTTTCAGAAGATTATATAAAAAACCTACCTAATTATAATCATTTGTTTGATGGCACACATGAAATTTTAGAATACTTAGATTCAAAGTATCAATTGCATATTATTACCAATGGATTTGAAGAGGTACAAACCTTGAAAATGGAAAAGTCTAAAATCATTCACTTCTTTCATGAAATCATAACATCAGAATCTGTTGGTGTAAAAAAACCGAATTCAAGAGTATTTGAGTATGCTTTGGAAATAACGAAGGCAAAACCTGAAAATTCTGTTATGATTGGAGACAGCATAGAAGCCGACATTAACGGAGCTTTAAATTGTAATATAACTGCAATACATTGTAACTTTGAAAAAACACCCAACATTCCTAAAAATATAACTTCTGTTCATCACCTATTAGAAATAAAACAATATCTTTAACCCTTAATTCGTTTTAGATTATTATTTAACGATTTTTATGAGATTCATAAAGACCCCTAGTATTTTATTTTTCCTTTTTATATTTTTTTCTTGTACAGAAAACCTGAATTTTGACGACACCGAACTAAATATAGGAGCAGTTCACACTTCACCACTAGTTTTTTTTACGTTAGATCAAAACGACTTTTTTGATCGAGTAAATGATGTTGAAATCATTAATGTAGAAGTTGTTATTGGAGACTTTACATTGCTACAGTCAGAAGGTGTAGCTGACAATTTAATAAGAATTGATTTTGATCTAAAAATTAGGAATGAGTTTACGAGAACTATTACGAGTACTGTCAATTTTCTAGATGAGAATGATAATGTGGTTCAGGTAGTAGCTCCTTTTATCATTCCTGCTGGAGATCTCAATTACAGGCATAGAATTGTTCAAACAATTACACCAGTATCTCCCCTTTTGAGAGCTAAAAGAATAAGAGTAGCACTCAGAATTGATACATCTTCAGGTTCTCCAATAAGACCTGACGATCCCAGAATATTTGATTTAAAATCAACAGGGACATATTATTTTGAGATATAGATTTTATGAGAATGAAGAAAACAATCTATTTCCTCTTATTTTTCTGTGTAGTTGTGTTAGGATATTCTCAACAAAAACTAACTTATTCCTTTGCTGAGAATCCACAAACCCTATTGTTAAATCCTGGTGCTGAGACTAATTATAGGTATCATTACGGAATACCTTTACTGTCAGGTTTCAATATCAGTGTTGGATCTACAGGAGTAAATCTTGAGGACTTGTTTTTAGACAATGGAGCCTCTTTTGATTCAAAATTCAGGGTAGCACTAGAATCTATACAACCCGAGGATTATTTTAGTTTTAATTCTAGAATAGATGTTCTTTATGGAGGGTATAGATTGGATGATAAAAATTATCTAAGTTTTGGTTTTTATCAAGAAACAGATATCATTGCGTATGTACCTAAAGATTTTATAGAATTGTTTTACCATGGAAACAATAGATATTTAAACAGATCTTTTTCTCTTTCTCAGATGATTGCTAAAGCAGATGTTTTAGGAGTTTTTCATATTGGAATTTCGAGAAAAGTAACACCAAGATTAAATATTGGTGCTAGAGCTAAAATTTATTCTTCCAGTCTTAATATTGAAACCAATCATAATTCAGGTACATTCACCACGTTTGAGAATGATACAAATATTCTGCGTCAAACTTTAAATGGTGTAGATGCCTTAATAAAAACATCAGGATTGATTGAAAATGGAAGTATTACAGACAATGCTTCAGGACTTATTAGTCGTACTTTTTTAGGAGGAAACTATGGTATTGGACTTGATTTTGGGCTAACCTATCATATCGCTCCCGAGATTGAATTTACAGCTAGTGTTCTAGATTTTGGATTCATTAGACATTCAAAGAATACCGCTCAGTATTCAGCCAAAGGAGATTATACTTTTGACGGAATCAATTTTGAATACGATCCTAATAACCCGAGGGACTATTGGCAAGAACTTGAAAACGATTTTGATAGTAAAGTACCTACAGAAGAGAATAACGAAGCTTACACCTCATGGAGGCCATTTAAAATCAATGCGGCTATCAAATATAGTTTTGGAGAGATTCGAAAAAAAGCTTGTTTTACAGATACCTATAAGAGATACTACTTTAACTCAATTGGCTTTCAGTTGCATACTGTTATGAGACCGCTTAAGCCTCAACTTGCTCTCACAGGTTTTTTTGAAACAGCATTTACAGAGAAAATTCATTCAAAGATAACATATACCATCAATGACTACTCTTCTATGATATTTGGTAGTGGAATGTCTATGCAGTTAGGAAAAGTAAATCTATTTGGATTTGTAGACAATTTATTAGGTGTAAGAGATTTTGCTAGAGCTAACACAATTTCAGTTAACTTTGGTGTTAATTTTGTAATCGAATAGTATGAAGCGTCTTATTTATATTTTGTTTTTATTTCTTGTAACTTCTGTAGTTGCTCAAAATGATGGAGTAGAGAATTATAAGTATGTTATTGTAGATAGTAATTTTGATTTTGTTAAAAAAAGAGATGCTTATAGAACTAGTTCTATGACTAAATTTTTATTCAATAAAATTGGTTTTGAAGCTTACTTAAATGACGAAACACTTCCTAGAGAACTAGCCGTAGACAAATGCAAAGCGCTCTTTGCTAAAGTAGTAGACGAATCTGGTTCTCTATCTATTAAATCTGTGATAGAAATAAGAGATTGCACGGGTAAAGTTATTTTTACTTCTAATGTTGGAAAAAGCAAGATTAAAAATTATGAGAGAGGTTACTATCAATCTATATCAGAAGCTTTTAAATCCGTACAACTCTACAAGTATAAGTTTGATAAAGTTCCACAAGACAACAGCTCCTCTATAGTTTATAAGTCCA
>Ga0213866_10001778_pt1 | contig 15776 bp, 12 predicted proteins | sample PICome_11_FD_160079 | JGI IMG/M metagenome (GOLD analysis project Ga0213866, IMG submission 160079) | Coastal seawater microbial communities near Pivers Island, North Carolina, United States - PICO284 | ecosystem: Environmental > Aquatic > Marine > Coastal | place: USA: North Carolina...
TAATTTTTGTCTTAGATTATAGTCAAAGAAAGACTGATTGTCATCTTCACGTTGTCCTCCATATTGACCTGTACCAGATGTATATGCATAACCAGAATTCAATCGATCATAGGTAATTGTTTTAAAGGATCCCGAATCCGCTATCGTTCCTGAATTCAAATCAAGCTCGGTAATGTGGAAATTAGTAAGCTGACGTGCAATTGTCCAAATTCCAATCGGACCATTTCCACCACCACCTGTAGTCGTTCCATTTGTCCATCCTCTATCTACTCTTTGTTCATATTCAAAACCTAACGAAATAGAATGGTCACCAATGATAACAGATCCAGCTCCCGTTACACGGAACTGGTCATTTTCTGATTTGAAAAAGCCGTTATACGGGGTTCCAATATTACTCCACATATTGTATACAGACTGAGGAGCGTCTCCATTTCTCAATGCATTACCTTGCTGGATTTGGAATAAGTTCTCATAATGTCCAATGGGATCGCCTGCGTAAATATCATAATATTGACTTGTTATGGCCGCCAATGCTGAATTTGTCTCAGAAGGTGTAAAGCTCACTTCTTCGTCTTTAAATCCATTGTGTACATACATGTTTGTTTCTGAATTAAACTCATAAGATGGTCTTCTTCTTGTGGTGTAATATCCTACGTGACCATAGTTAAACATATTGTATTGATGTTTCGGGTCATAAAAATCCCTTTTTGATTTAGAGTAGTCAACCATTAAATTGTAGTTAGCCGACTTAATTTTTGAACTACTTCCCTCTTGTGAATTATTAAAGCGCTGTGTGAAACGACCAAATACCCTGTAATCGATATTGTTGTACTCACCAAAATTTCCAAAATTCAATAAAGACCCTGTTCTCCCCCAGTTTGAACCCGTCGAATAGTTTAAGGATCCACCAAATTGAAGGTTAATTGTTGGACCCGTATTCACATCAATTTTCGCTTGAGCAGAAAGAACTTGATTTCTCGCGTTCATTCTCCAAGGGGTTAATTCGAAATCTGAATTGTTTAAAAATAATGCATTGTGGAATGTTCCAAAACCTGTTGATGTCGGTCTTAACGGATTAGCAAGTAGCTCATCTCTAACATCTTTCTTGATTCTGTAGCTCCCACCTGCCAATGGACGACTATCTAACCGATCTGTAAAGTTTGCTGAAACCAAGAATCCTAAAACAGGTTTTGTTTTATTTCCTGCGGAGTCTTTTTTCATGAGCAATGGACCAGAAAGCATTCCTTCAAAAAGATTATAACCATATTGATCTAATCCAAAAACCTTTCCGTCATATCCATCAGGATCCTCTCCGTTAATGTATATACCGGAGGAAACTGCTTCAATACTTCCGAAATAAGTTGCAGAGGGCCCTCTCGTAGTAATCGATATAATACCACCCGTAACATCTCCATAATTTGCCGGAACTCCACCTGTAATTACGGCCACCTCTTCAAGAGCTGACTTAGGAAGATTAGAAGAACCACGAACTTTGATACCATCTATATAAAAGTAGGTTGCGTCAGATCTTGAACCCCTTACAGATATAGCTCCTGTACCCTCATTCGAGTTTACACCACCAACCGACTGGGCAACACCTGCTGCAGAACGCACCGGAAGTCTTGATATATCTTCACGCGTTACGGTTGCACCAGAAGCTCCTCCATCTTTATCAATTAACGGTACCTTATATGCAATAACCTTTACTTCTTCAATATCTTGAACATCTTTTGGTTTGCTCAACATAATTTTATCTAGGAAGGTGATTTTGTCCGAAGAAATTAGCACATCAGTAATTTCCTGTGGCTGATATCCTTCAGCATTACGAACTTCAACTGTGTAAGAACCAGGTTGAACGGCATTAATTTGGAATTTTCCGTCAAAATCTGTCAGGGCATTACCTTTTGTGTTCCCATTTTGCTTGATGAGAACTTTACTATACGGTAATGGTTCTTTCGAAACCTCATCTCGAACGGTTCCTTTCAATGTTCCTAAACCTACCTGCGAAAAAGAGTAAGAGCCTATTAATAAGAATGTTAATAGGACGTAATGTAACTTTTTAATCATAGTGTATATGAATTGGTTTTAAAATCTTTCTTTTCAAGAGGGTAAATATAAAAAAAAACACCGTCATTAAAGAATTGTTAAAAAAAATTAAATTGTTTTAATCAGACTTGGAGATTGACTCATTTAATTTACGATATAATTAGCATTTTTACAAAAAATAAAAGGTGATATTTTTTGAAAGACATAAAATTAAATTCGGCATCTTAAACAAAACAAGTATTGATTTGAATACTTTAATGATCAATGAGGAAAATGCTGAATTAAAAAAAATAAAAAGTCTCCAACGGAAAAATGAATTTATCGGTATTCGGCATTTAAGAAATGAATTAATTCCCAACAAACCCATTTTGTACAATTCAAATGGAAAGCCTTATGTTGATGAATGCGAGAATCATATTTCTGTAAGTCATTCGTCAAAAAGTATTTGTCTAGCCGTTTCGAAATTACCTCTTGGTATTGACATTGAGGGAATTGATGAAAGAGTTATGAGAGTTAAAGCCAAATATGTAAATATCGAGGATAAAAAATATTACAAATATAATTCAGTTGAAGACTTAACTATCCTTTGGACCATTAAGGAATGTTTATTTAAATTATATGACATCAAGGGATTAAGCTTCAAAAATGATATCCGAGCATTATCCAGAAATAACAACGAACATTATGTTGAAGTACAAACAAAAAACGATATTCAAAAGCATCTGCTGATGCATGAAAAAATAGACAACGAAATACTGACTTATAATATTGAATAAATGAAGGTATTAGACATCTTTAAGAAATCAACTAAAGGGATAGCCATTCTCATAGATCCAGATAAGTTTACATCTGAAAAAGACTTACTTCGATTTTTAGATAAGGTATCCTTTGCCCAACCTGATTTTGTATTTATCGGCGGAAGTACGGTATCTAAATCAGATTTTCAAAATTGCGTTAGGCTAGCAAAAGAAAAAATCACCGCACCCCTCGTTATATTTCCCGGAGCTTCTCATCAGCTTTCTGAATATGCAGATGCCATTTTATTTTTATCCCTGATTTCTGGACGTAACCCTGACTATTTGATCGGGCATCATATTGACTCCGTTCCAGAGCTTGAAAAGATGAATATTGAAATCATATCCACTTCCTACATGCTCATCGAAGGGGGTGAAAAATCTTCAGTGGAATATATCTCAAATACAAATCCAATTCCAAAAGACGCATTCTCTATAGCAAGAAAAACTGCAGTCGCTGGTAAATTTCTTGGACATCAAATTATATATGTAGATGCGGGAAGTGGTGCTAAGCATTGTATTAGTAGAGAGATGATTCAAACACTCTCTAAAGTAAACTCAACATTGATTATTGGTGGCGGAATACGGAGTATTGAAGAAATTAAAAATGCACATGAAGCAGGTGCGAAGATTGTAGTTATAGGGAATAAAATAGAGGAGGATGTAGATTTTCTCCTTGATATCAGCAATTATCGTCTAAATATAGGCCTTTAAACCTAAGTCTAAACTTTTTACCGAATGTGTTAAAGCACCAACGGATATAAAATCCACTCCAGTTTCAGCATAAGCAATAATGTCTTCTTCTGTAATACCACCCGAAGCCTCAGTTTCATATTCTTGCGGAATACGCTTTAATGCATTTTCAATTTCTTTTGGAGAGAAATTGTCAAGCATGATTCGGTGCACCTTTCCTTCGGTCAAGACTTCATCAAGCTCATTTAAAGAACGGACCTCAATCTCTATTTTTAGTTTTTTATTATTTGCCTCCAGATAAGCATGTGTTTTTTGTATGGCTTTTGAAATCCCCCCTGCATAATCAATGTGATTGTCTTTTATCATGATCATATCATACAAACCAAAACGATGATTCCCTCCTCCACCAATGGCAACAGCCTCTTTTTCAATAAAACGAATTCCTGGAGTAGTCTTTCTTGTATCCAATAATATGGCATCCGTATGCGAAATCATTTCAACCATTTGATGTGTTTTTGTCGCTATGCCGCTCATGCGCTGCATTAAATTGAGTACCAATCTTTCCGTGCTTAATATTGAGCGTGACGCTCCTTTAACGATGAACGCAATATCACCTTCAATTACCGAATCTCCATCATTTTTGAGAATTTCTATTTCTAAGGATGAATCATAGAGTTCAAAAACTCTTTTGGCTACTGCAATCCCTGCAAGAATACCTCTTTCTCTAACCTCAAGCCTTGCGGTAGATTTTTCGTCTTCATTGATACATGCTAATGAGGTGTGATCTCCATCCCCTAAATCCTCACTCAGTGCTCTTCTTACAAATTCATCTAACATGATTACAAAGATAGAGGAATGAATAAATTTTGAATATTAGTTTTATTTTTATTCTATGAATTCAATTAGTGATGAAATCGCAAATTCCTTAAAACTGTTACCCGGTCACCCTGGAGTTTATCAGTTTTTAGATGCAAGCAATCGAATTATCTACATTGGCAAGGCCAAAAACATAAAAAATCGAGTTCAGTCTTATTTCAACTCAAAACATGAGTACTACAAAACGAAAATTTTAGTTCAGTCCATAAAAAAAATAGAGTATCACATTGTAGATTCTGAGGAGGATGCGCTATTACTCGAAAATAATCTCATTAAGACACATCAACCTAAATACAATGTTCTTTTAAAGGATGATAAAACCTATCCCTGGATTGAAGTCATTAAAGAACCCTTTCCAAGGGTTCAAACGACTCGAAAAAAAAACAATAAAGATTCACTGTATTTCGGGCCATTCCCGAACGTCAGAAATATGAATGTCATGTTTAAACTTATTCATGACTTGTTTCCTGTTCGCACTTGTTCATTAGACCTAAGTGCTCAAAAAATTGAACAGAAGAAACATTCAGTTTGCCTTGAATATCACATAGGCAATTGTAAAGGACCATGTGAAGCTCTTCAATCTAAAGCAGAATATGACGAGATTATTGAGAAAGTTATATTACTTCTTGAGGGCAAAACATCCCAGCTCATTAAAATACTCAAAGCTCAAATGAAAGATTTATCATCTATGTATGAATTTGAGCAAGCTGAAGAAGTCAAGAAAATAATCGATGGACTTCTAAAATATCGAACCAAGTCTATAATAGTTTCGGAAATTCATGACCTTGATGTGTTTTCTTTGGTGGAAACAGATGATTCATTTTACATTAATTACATGATTATTAAAGAAGGTGCTGTCATGAATATCTACAGTCAAAAAATCAAAAAAAGACTCAACGAATCCATTGATGAATGTGCCCTATTGAATATATCATTATTAAAGGATAAGTTCGGCTCGGTAAATAAGACGATCATATCTAATATAGACATGAATGCCAAATTCAATGATTATAAATTCATTTTACCTGTAAAAGGGGACAAAAGAAAATTACTGGAGCTATCCTTAAGCAACATCAGGCAATATATAAATAATGAAAAGAAAAAGGCCATTCTATTAAATTCGAAAAACCATCAAACCCGAATCCTCGAAACCATCCAAAAAGATTTGAGGCTAAAAACCACACCGAATCATATGGAATGCTTTGACAATTCAAATCTCCAAGGTACAAATGCGGTTTCTGCATGCGTGGTATTTAAGAAAGGAAAACCTTCAAAAAAAGATTACAGACATTTTAATGTAAAAACGGTCAGTGGTCCTGATGATTTCGAGACAATGAGAGAGATTGTATTCAGGAGATATAAAAGGCTTTTATCCGAAAATCAATCCTTACCTGACCTTATTATCATTGATGGTGGTAAAGGTCAGCTTAGTGCAGCTTGTCAAGCTCTTAAAGAATTAAATCTTGAGAAAAAGGTAGCCATTGTAGGGATCGCAAAAAGACTAGAAGAAATATTTTTCCCAAATGACAAACACCCTCTTTATCTAGATAAAAGAAGCGAGAGTCTAAAAGTGATTCAATTTATGCGAAATGAAGCGCATAGATTCAGCATAAAACATCACCGTAATAAAAGGAGTAAAAGCGCACTACATTCCGAATTTGAAAACATCAATGGTATAGGACAAAAAACCAAAGAATCTTTATTTAAAAAATTTAAAACTATAGAAGCTATAAAGAGCGCTAGAGAAAATGAGATTGCAGAGGTAGTTGGAGCCTCAAAAGCTCAAATCATCAAGAAATACTTTAAGCAGTCTTAGATTTTATAGAAAGGCATTGATGAAGACGCCGAAGCACTATTCAATTTGATCGTGTAAGATCCTTGAGAAAGCTGATTGGTTTCAAGAATTAAAAGATTCTTTCCTTCATTTGCATGCAGCAAATGTGTCTCAATAACTTTCCCTCTAACATCTATTATTTGCGCAGTCATTTTTTGTGCTGACTTTAGATGAAATTCTACTGAAACATCCGCTTCACTTGGATTTGGATAAACACTCATATTGATGGAGGCCCCTAATTCTTCAACACCCACAATAATGTCATCTGAAGAGCTTCCTTCATATAGATTTATGTCATCAATGTAAAAGTTATTACCCCCTTCACCCTCAAATCTGAATTTCATTCTAAAATTCTCCACAAAAAAGTCAGAAAAAACATTCCCCATGTGTATGGTTTTCCAATCAGCTTGAGAGCTTGGTTGCCAATAGGATGATGAAACTTGATTTGATAATAAATTTCCACCTAAAGTTTTCCTTTGGGACCAGTCACCTCCACAATCATTTGATACAAAAACCTTCAAGAATTCGTAATCTGAAGAAGTTCTCTTTCTGTAGGAATATCTAAAACTCAGGGTTACCTGCCCAGATTCAGGAACACCAGACATGTCAATTGGCTCAGAAACCAATTCATCAACATTCGATGGCTGCTGACCATAATTAACGAGCCTAGCACATTTATTTCCGGTATAACCAATACCTGTTGCTAAAGTAAAGGCATTGTTGTTATTTAGATTTATGATTTCCCAATTTGTTAGATTTTCAAGACTTGTATATTCTTCAAAACCTTCCCAATATGGCAATACAGCAGATGCCGGTAGAACACGGATGTAATTGTTTTTTGTTTCTACATCTGAAGAAGTCCCATCTGAAGCATTGAGCGAAATTGTATATAATCCTTCATTATCGAAAATAATACTTGGATTTTGAGAATTGGCATCAGTTCCATTCGTAAAAGACCAACCTGCTGACGGTGTTATTGTCCATGACCAACTTGAAACTACATTATAAGAGTCATCTGTGAAGAAAATCTCATTTCCTGAACAAATAGTTGTTCTGTCAGCATCAAACTCTGCCTTACACAAATATAAATCTCCTGTAGCTCCCGTAGCACTTAGATTTGACGCTTTCCATAGATTAGATCTTCCAGTGCTTGAAACTTGTAAAGCTGCTCTCATTCTGTCTACTTGACCTTGCGTAAACATTTTTGAACAATATGAATAATCCATATAATTTTCCACATTATCTCTCATGTCAAACCCCCAATAGGCGTTATCGCCACTACAAGTGTTGGCATTCAGATTACAAGAAGTTACGCCAATGCATTCAGGTGTGTCTTGAACGTTATCATCGGTGAAACAATTACTCGCCAAATTGGGATTATTTGTATTTCCCCATGGGTGGTCCAAATTCAACCAGTGTCCAACTTCATGCGTCATCGTTCGACTAGTACCCAGGCTACTTGTTCCGATTGAACCTACATAATTATGTAAGACCCAAATACCATTTGTCATACTATTAGCACTCCAGCTACTTGGGTTTGTTGTATAACCCGCAGCGCCTCCGATTTCGCCGCAGACAAATACATTTAGATATTTATTTCCTGGCCAAGACTGATTGTAAACATCATTACCTTGAATTATCGCTCCTACTTGACTACCACCGTCGTCACCTTGATAACTCATAGGGGAATTGGTTCGCGTAATACCTTTAAAACAATTACCATTTGGTGCTTTTGTTGCAAGAACAAATTCAACCTCTACATCCGCTGGCATCCCTAAAAAATCAGGATGTACATTTGCCGTATCCGAATTTTGCTTTCGAAAATCTCGATTCAAAATACTTACACAATCATAAATTTGCTCATCGGAAATATTTTCAACCCCTTCACTGTGAAGCACATGAAAAACAATGGGTATCTTATAAACCGTACCTTTTTGTGCTGGTTCCTTTATTTTTTGCTGAAACTCCAATTCAGATTTTTTGTTGGCCTTAATATAATCTGGATTATTTCTCAATTCAGCCATTTTAATATGCTGATGGCAATATTCAATATCCTCGCCATCTCTGGCATTTGTTGGGTCAAACTTCCTTTTGTTGTCTTGAGCTATACTGTACACCGATGAAAGGAGAGATGCGCACAATAATAAATAAGTAAATTTCATGGATTTAGTTTTCTTATAAACGAATAAATTCTTTAAAGGTTTGCTAAAGTAAACAATAAAACTTTTTTTTAAAACTTTTTTAGTTTCTTGTAATGGATTCCACATTTAATTGAAGCTTTTCTTTCATTTCATTATTGGACTATTGAATTCCATTATTACTTACATTTGTATATGAAATCTAGAAAAGCAATTGACACCCTCTCCATAGCAACCAAAGTTGTTCTACCTAACGATACCAACACCATTGGAAATCTATTTGGAGGAGAATTATTGGCATGGATGGATGTTATTGCAAGTGTTTCTGCGCATAGGCATTGTAGAAGAGTTGTTGTAACGGCATCAGTTAATCATGTGTCCTTTCAAAGACCTATTAAGCAAGCCTCAATTGTTACTTTGGAGGCAAAAGTTTCGAGATCATTCTACTCGTCAATGGAGGTGATTATTGATGTGTATGTCGAAGATCAGGTTACAGGAGAAAAAATTAAATGTAACGATGCTATTTATACTTTTGTGGCAGTTGATCAACACGCCGGCCCAATTCAAGTTCCCGAGTTGATTCCCGAAAGTGAAGAAGAAAAAAAACGATACGAAGCGGCTTTACGCAGAAAACAATTGAGCTTAATTCTGGCCGGAAAAATGAAGCCGAGTGAAGCCTCTGAGCTTAAAAAATTATTTACCGAAAACGATTAGAACTATGAGTAAATTTCAATCTCTTATAGATGCCTACGGAGTGAGTCATCGGAACAAAACAAATAAATTGATTCATTGGATATGTGTTCCAGCCATTTTTTTGAGTATTGTAGGATTGATTTCTGTTATTCCTTTTCCTTGGGACATTTCTTTATTCGGAAGCCTCAATATGAATTGGGCGTTTGTTGCTTTAGTGCTTGTTCTGATATACTATATCTCTCTTTCTATAGCTATTTCCATAGGAATGAGCTTATTCGCATTTGCATGCATATTCTTTTGTGAAAATATCAATTCCTTGGAATACCCCTTTTGGATTTATATTGGCATTTTTTCTGTTAGCTGGGTTTTTCAATTTATTGGTCATCACATCGAGGGTAAAAAACCATCATTCCTCCAAGACATTCAGTTTCTACTCATTGGTCCTGCATGGTTGATGCATTTTATCTTCAAAAAATTAAATGTCCCATATTAATGAAATTATCCTTTGTTTTTCTTTTTTTAAGCGTAACCATTTTTGCACAATCTCCTTGTGGGGATTGGTATGCCACGTTAAAAGCTGCAAATCTTCCTTTGGTTTTTCACATCACAAAAAACAAGAAAAATTACGGTATAACCGTAGATTCCCCTAAACAAAAAGCCTTTGATATGCCTGGCACAATATCTATTTCTAAAGGCAACCGGCTTAAAGTCGAAATGAAAAACCTCGGTGTATTGTATGAGGGGGTATATTATCCAGATTCTATCTCAGGAATATTTCAGCAGGGTGTTATTGTAGAAAATCTAACTTTTTTCAATAAGCCGAAAGAAAAAAAAGAACTCAAACGTCCTCAAAATCCCAACCCGCCTTTTTCCTACAATATTGAAGAAGTGAAATTTATGAATTTGCAGGATTCTTTTTATTTGGCTGGCACACTTACTCTTCCAAAAAACAAGAATCAAACTCCTGCAATAGTATTGATAAGTGGAAGTGGGCCTCAAAACAGAGATGAAGAAATAATGGGACACAAGCCTTTTTGGGTCCTTGCGGATTATCTATCAAATCTCGGCTATGCGGTATTGCGTTATGATGATCGTGGAACAAATGCTTCTGGAGGTGACTTTGCATCTGCTACAACTTTAGACTTTGCTCTCGATGGAGAATCGGCCATTGAATACTTAAAAGGAAGAGATGATATCGACTCCAATAAGATTGTTGTAATAGGTCATAGTGAGGGAGGTTTAATATGTAATATTTTGGGTGCAAGGATTAAAAATCTATCCGGAATTGTTTCACTTGCAGGAACATCTATCAGAGGTGATTCTATTCTTCAAATTCAAACCAAGCTTATCTCTCAAAGCAAGAACGCTTCCGATTTAGAATTAGACATAACCCAGGGCTACAATAAAGAAATATTTCGGGCCATAGTAGCATCTTCATCTCCGGCAGATGCAAAAGATGATCTTGAAAAGATATCAAAGAAATGGACGAAAACAATGTGCAAAAACGACATTATTAAGAAAAATGACAAGAAAGATGTAATACAATCTGTGAATGAGACCATGCTTAATCCTTGGATGTATGAATTTGTGAAATATTCTCCCAGTGAGGATATAAAAAATTTAGATTGTAATGTTCTTGTCTTGATCGGTTCTAAAGATATTCAGGTTACCAGCAAAGAAAATATTGAAGGCTATAAAAAACTATTACCTAAAAATCGAAAATTACAAACTGTAAAAGAGTTAAAGGGACTAAACCATTTGTTTCAGAAGTGTTCCTTATGCACTATAAGTGAGTACGGACAGCTCGAAGAAACATTTTCAATGGATGCGATGGAGGAAATAAGAGACTTCCTTAAAGAGATATGGAATTGATTATTCGATCGCTCTAATAATTTCTGAGGCATCATGAGCCATACACTTAAAGTGTCCTTTAGGACATTTTTCATATCCTATTTTTGAACAGGGCCGACAAGCCAAATCCTTTTTTTCAAAAAGTATATCATTTTTGTGCTGCTCTTTTCTATACGGATACATACCAAATTTGGGTGTTGTATTTCCCCAGATACTTATAATATCAATATCGAAAAAAGATGCAATATGCATTAAGCCCGTATCGCCAGTAATTAATTTTTTCGATTGATTCAAAATACTCGCAGATTGCAATATGGAATATTTTCCAGCACAATTCACTATATTTTTTTCCTTAAAATTCTCAACGAGGTGATTTCCAATAGCAACGTCATTTTGGTCACCTAAAAGGGCAATGGGTGTTTTTATACCCTCAATAAGCTGCTCTAAAAGTGAAAGGGGAATTTTTTTTGTATTAAATTGAGCCCCTATGGCAATACAAAGAAATTTATCCGGGATTTTATTAAAAACAGTACTGATTTTAACCTCAAACTCCTCGGGAATACTGAACGATGTAACTGTTACTTCTTTATTCAAACCCAAAGGAGCTAATGCTTGGAAATAACGATCTATAATATGAATATTTGGAAGCCGATCTACCTTTAAGGAGGTTAAAAGCTTTTTTCTAAAATTTAATTTTTCGAATCTATAAATCTTTTTCGCATTTCCCAATGAAGCCAAATGGCTTCGCGTATTTTTATGTAAATCTATAATGATATCAAACTCCTGACTACGAATCCATTTTCTAGTTTGTATTACTGAATTGTCAAAAGGTATACTTTCATCGATACAAGGTTGTGCAGACAACAATTCGATGAAAGCTTTTTTTGTCAAAAAAGAAATATGAGCATCTGGATATTGAGTCTTTAAGGCAGTAACTATAGGAAAGGTCAACACAATATCTCCGATAGAACTAAAACGTATAAATAATACCTTCACTTTTAATCAAACTTTAAACTCACTTTTGTTCCTTCCCCTTGTTTTGAATTAAAATCTCCTTTAATTCCGGACATATTCATTCGATATTTTAAGTTAGCCAGACCTAGTCCGTGATTTACCTTTTCAATATCGAAGCCGTCTCCATTATCAGAAACATCCATTGATATTTTTCCGGACTCATCTTTATTCATTTTAAAGGTAAAAACATTCGCATTTGAATGCTTTAATGCATTATTGAAAAGCTCTTGAATGATTCGATATAAATTAAAATTGTCAATGCCTTCAAGATCTGACTCCTTTATAGATTCATCAATTTCTAGGCTAAACTCAATCTCACCAATTGAATTAATTCGATGTGAGAAACGCTCCATGGCATTAATAAAACCCTTTTCTAATTCTGGCGGCAAAAGGTTATAGGCAATCTCTTTCACCTCACGAATACAACTTTGCAAAAGATTTCCGAGGTCCTTATAATTTTCTTGCTGCTCTTCGACTGGTTGAAAGTTCTGAAACAAAAGATTCAAAAGTACCATTTGTTGACCCAAGCCATCATGTAATTCTCTGGCAATTTTTTTCTTTTCTGATTCTTCCGCTTGAGAAATGATATCAAATTTCCTTTTTTCAAATTCAATTTCTTTCGTTCGATCTATCAAAAGTGCAATAAATTCAGGCTGCTTTGAATCAGATTCAATTTGACTGATTTCGATGTCAACTATAATTTTAGCCCCATCTCCCCTGTGCTGAGTGAATCTTCCTCCATCATTAGTTATTGCCCTTCCTGAATCAGTCCCTATATTATACTCCTGTAAATTTTTTCCAATAAGATCTTCTCGATTGACGTTATATAATTCTTCGGCTGCACTATTCACCAGCTCGATAACCATATCCTCTCCAGCAAGTTGAATGATTGGTAAAGGGGATTTGTTAAATACATCTTTAAATTTCCTCTCAGACTTTTGAACTTTAATACTCAGCTGTCGTCTGAGCAAACCATATTTTATGGTTTTATTCAAAATTTGTGCATTTAAATCTCCTTTCAACACATAATCCTGACCTCCTTTGGAAACAATTTCTAAAGCTATAGATTCGTCATCCATACCTGACAAAACAATAATTGAGGCTAACGGAAATAATTTACTGATTGAATCATATGTACTTATACCAGATGAATCCGTGATGTTAAGATCCAAAAGAATAACATCTGGTTCTTGATAAGTTCTGATTTCTTTGGCATCTTCAATGGAATCAATAGAGATGATATTTTCTAACGAAATTCCAGAAGTACTGAGCTGAAATTGTACCATCTCCGCGAATACCAAATCATCTTCGATAATTAATATTTGTGCTTCTTCCATTTTTAATACTTATTGCGAATCAAAACCCTATCGCGGTCAACAACATTTTTGATCTCTGAACGAAAAGATTCTATATGTTGCTCATCGATACAATCTGTTGGGAATGAGAGTTGTAAATCATTAATATAATCAAAATAAACGGATTCATTTCCAATCGTAACCTGTCTTAGACCTGTTAAATATGCTATAGTAACCTCTCTATCGGATACAATAACTGCTTTTGAAGATATACCAACACGAAATTTATTTTTTAATCCAAAAAGCAAAAATATCAATCCTTCAATTGAAAAAATATATAAAATAATTCCCGGTAAATGATTTGTATCAGAAACCACATACATCGCAAAAGCCACCGTTGACATGATTCCGGATTCAAGCAAAGAATAGACTAAAATGCGCTGAGATCTCGAATTACTGACCAACATATTCCATTTAAATCTTTCAGTTTTATTTACAATAAATAATCCCATCCATCGACGTATACTTCTCCAAATCAGAAGCATAAAATAAACCAATCCAAAAGCTAAAAATATATATTCTTGATAAGGGATGTCCTTTCCGGTCGTATGCATAAAATCAATAGGAACATCATAACCTACATAGACCACAAAACACATTAATGGAATTGTAAAAAATATAAGCAAGCTATTGGTAAAGCTATTCATTAGGAATCATTTTCAATTGCCTTTTTAAGAAAGCTATTTCATTCTTAGTTTCTTCATTCTTCTGATTGACTTTTTCAAATAGTTTTTCGGCGCCTTTTGAAATCGAAAAGAAACCCAGATTATTTTCAGATTGCATTAGGTCGTTTTCAAGCGAAGTAATTCTCTTACGCAATTCGGATTTCTCTCTATAAAATAAATCTTTACTGTTTTCCATCACAGCAAATGAATCAATTTTCAACTTGAAAATGGCAGCCTCTATTTGCTCTGGATTCATTTTAAGACCTTTTAGTTTCTCTTTAAGGACAGCTAAATACTCATTTAATATTCCATTGAGTTTGTCCTTGCGGACTCCTCCAATAGAAACAAAAGAATTGATCTCCTCTTTTAACTGCTGCTCTTTGTCTTCAGAAGTAAATTTTACTTCCTTCAAAGACGAAATCACTTTCTTTTTGGCATTCAGATTTGCTTCTAGCGTTTTTTGAAGCTTCGATGATATTTCTTGTTTTTTACCAAAAAAATCATCGCATACTTTTCGAAAATCATTCCATAATTTTCTTTCGTATTTTCCAGCATTTTTAGCTGATTTCCATTCTTTCTGAAGCGCTATTAAACTTTTAGTGGCGTTTGGTATATCATCGGATGCATTAAACGCTTTAGCTTTTTCAATCAGGCCCTTCTTTACATCTCTCGCCTTTTGGTCAACCTCATCTTTAGATTTGAAAAAAACTTTTCTTTCATCAAAAAACAAATTGCATAATCCACGAAATTCTTTCCAAATCTTGTCATTATCTTTTTTTGATGCAAAACCTATTTTTTTCCAATCCTCTTGTGCTTTTTTTACCTCATTGGTAAGTTTATTCCACTCTTTTAAATTTCTCGAGGCGGAGTTGTTCTCAAATTTAGCTTTAAGCATATCAATAATCTCGCGTTTCTTAACAAGATTTTCATTTTGAACCTGACGATACTCTTCGTAATGCTTATTTATTTTATCATAAATTGATCGAACTGCTTCCCAATAACTTGATTTTAAAATCTCCCATTCATCGTTATTAACAGGACCAATATCCTCCCATTCATCTTGAAGCAATCTAAGCGATTTCTCAATCTCTCTAATTTGAGTTTCATCATTTCGAAGTGACTGCAGCTTGTGAATTACCTCTTGTTTAAGCTGTGCATTTCTCTTGTAATCATGATCCTTTATCTCACGATAGATATTGATATTGTAAAAAAACATTTCACGAAGACGCGAATACTCCTTTTGAATACCATCTCTTTTGGACCTTGGAATATCACCTATTTTTTTCCATGTATCCTGAATTGTGTTAAATGACTTAAAGGCCGAGCCGATGTTTTCTTCGTTTTCAACTAAGGTTTTGAGCTCTGATATCAAAGCGCTTTTTTGCTTGAGGTTGGCGTCTTCCAAATCATTCTTTAGAGCAATTTGTTTCTTTCGGTTTTCTTTGTAAGTACCATAAAGAGTGTAAAATTGTTCTTTGAACACTGAAAAATCAACTTGTTCAATTTCTTGTCCTTTATCCTTAGCCTTGAGTGTTTCAACTTGTTGATTACTTTCTGATTTCAATAACCAGTCATCAAAACTTGTTCTCAATTGATTTACCTCTCTAATGTTTGAAATCAAGTCCTCTTCAGAGACTTTTGAGCTCAGTTTCTCTATAAATTCATTTTTCATTTTACCAACAGGTTCATTTCAAAGTTTGCCAATTTAACAAATTGGTTTACTCGATTTGAGATTTCTTCTTTATCCAATTCCAGTAATCTTTTTGTGCCAAATTTCTCAACACAAAAAGAGGCCATCGCAGAACCATAAATCACGG
>Ga0213866_10001780_pt1 | contig 15773 bp, 16 predicted proteins | sample PICome_11_FD_160079 | JGI IMG/M metagenome (GOLD analysis project Ga0213866, IMG submission 160079) | Coastal seawater microbial communities near Pivers Island, North Carolina, United States - PICO284 | ecosystem: Environmental > Aquatic > Marine > Coastal | place: USA: North Carolina...
TGTTATACCATTCCTTACCCACATGACCTCTCTTCTTGGCATCGGCAGAGGCTTCTCTACGCTTGAGTTTTCTACGATTTGCTTTAAAGTCTTTCATGGTCATACCTTCTGCTATGACCATGAACTCTTGGAATGTTTTCATGCTACCAAAGAGATAAATTCTCCTAATACTTTTTTATTTAGTTTCTTAGTCTTTAGTGACTTGACAAACGCGGATTTGATTTGAGACTTAGTAGCATCTTCAGCAACCTCAAACTCAGTATCTTGAGCAAGTGCAGTCGCAGACAATCCAAAGTATGCATCATATCCAGAGTTGGTGATAGTAAAACTTTTCATTTTTTTCCAGTCACTTTGAATTTTTTCATACTGCTTATCAAGTTGCGAATGATAAAGTTGAATAAAACGACTTGCGTTACGGTTCTCAAGAACACGAATACCAATAAAGTTCATAGAAGAAAACTTATCCTTTAAATTCTTCAGAAGAGTATCCGTAAATGCATGATACCCATAACCCAGATTGTAAGTTGTTCCAAGTTTGCGATCACGGAGAAATGTAGAACCGGGATAAGTATAACCAGTACCAAGAACAGGTTCTTTTGAGTAAGAACGACGAACTTCTTTGTGGTAAACAAGTTGATTTGCTTCACCATCAGTAAGAACAATACACTGAACTTTCTGAAGTTTATTGTCTTTTTGGAACTTAGGAAGAATCTGATGCAGAGCAATCAGTGCTTCATTCAGTGGAGTTCCTGAAAGAGACATACGGTTGGAGTACGTATAAGGAGAACTATAAGTCCTACCAAAACAATAAGCAAGACGCCAGATGTTAAGTAGTTGATGCTCCAGTTCCTTACCAGAAACTTTACTTGTGAGAATATTCATCATAGAAAAAGTTTCATCTACAACCAGCAAACTTTCTTTCTTCTGATAGTGAGGAGTCCGATCAGCAGCAAGATACTTGTCGTTTTCATAATCATATTCTCCACGACGCCATTCATTAGTGAAAGCATACACTTCAAAAGGAATGGAAACTTTTTTACAGAACCAAACGAGATTGAAGAGTTGCTTGCAAGTATCAAGCATCACATCTCCCATAGAACCACTCCAGTCAAGTACAAACACCAAACCATGATTCTTGCCATCGGGAAGTACAGAGACTTTCTTAAACAAGTCTTCATTATACTTATAGGTATGAAGACGAGATGTATCAAGAACTCCAGTACGAGCAGTTGATGCACGAGCATACTGATCTGCTGCTTTACGACATTCAAACTCTTTCACTAAATAGTTGACTTCTTTCTGAGCAGAAGACTTGAACTTTTTGAACTCAGTGTCAGATTCTTTATAAAGATTTGCTGGAGTAATGTTTTTTTCTTGTGCCCAACCATTATGAATTTTTTGTTGATGAGCAAATGAATTATCAATATCTTTATGAACTTCCGAGTTCTTTGCAATAACAGTATCAAGATTCAATTGAGGAACTTCGACATAAATGTTTTCATACTGATCGTTTCCAACAAGATCACGAATCTTTTCTTCCAGAGAATCAGCAGTACGAACTTCAGGTTCACTTTCACTTTCATCTCCAGATTTCGCTGGAGTTTGATCTCCTTGAGCAGTTCCACCATATGATCCATCACCATCTTCAGGTTGAGAGTTATTACTCTCACCTTCTTCTTCAGAAGAGGACTCATTACTCTCTACAGTTTCGTTAGCAGAAGATTGAGAACCTCCCTTCATTTCGTGAGAATCAAAGTCAGCAACCTTTTGTTCCTGTTCCTTTTCTTTCTTACAATACTTATAGAGTTCTTCTGCAGCAATCAAAACATCAGAAAAAGTTTCGGATGCAGCAATCAGATCAATGATTTCCTTTTCTTCACCATCTTCGATAGGAATATAAGCATAGTTTCCAATTTTGAAGAGTAGATTTGCGCGATCAGCAAGATTAAAGGTAGAGATATCTTCTTCTTTGATCTGGAAGAAGTCATCTTCATTCAATTCTTTATAACCATTATAGAAAGTCTTAGCAAGTCCAGCATACTTGCGCTTCATCAGTTTCTCAATGCGAGCATCCTCTACCACATTCACAAACTGATGAGGAACTTTTACTTTCTCACTCCAGTCTTCATCGGGAGAAAACAATGCATGGCCAACTTCATGGCCAACCAGAAGGTCATACACAAGTCCACTTGCTTTCTCCCACAAAGGAAGAGTCAGCACACGAGTGTGAACATTGAAGCAAGCAGTAGAGACCTTCTTGTGCTCCACCACCAAATCTTCAGTGGCAAGCAGTTTGGCAAGTTGAGATTTGATTTCGTGGCGAACAGACATTGATTTCGTTTCGTATGTGGCCATAATACAACGAAAGGTCGCCCTTCGGACGACCCATGTGACTCTTTTTGAATTGGGCTAGTCGTGCTTTCGCCTGGCGCAATGCTTGCGGTTTAAGTTTTCGTTTCTGTTCTTTCTTGGAATGATGCTTCCAGTTTGGGACTTGCATTGTTCTTTGATGGTTCAGGCCACCATACGTGAAAAACCTTTGACTTTCTCAAACTTTATGACGCTTTCAAATCTGTCCTCTAGACCAGTCTTATGTGAGATAACAAAGATATTAGCATCCTTAATCACATAACGAATGATTTTGAGAAACTCTTCTGTACCATACCCGTCAAGTGAACTATCAAAAATCTCATCAAGTATCATAAGGTTTGTATTGACTGAATTTTTCATTCTTGCAACTTCTCTCCAAGTGAAAAGAAGTGCTAGATCAATACGTTGTTTCTCACCCTCACTAAAAGAGGCATATGAGAAATCTTCGTGAATTGGAGACTGGACGGTTTCGTTAAATTCCTCATCAAGAGTAAAGTTAATATAAAAGTCCATCATTTGCAAGTAACGATTAACTTGCTGATTGATGAGTGGCAAATACTTCTTAATGATTTTGGTTTTTACTCCACCGTCTTTAAGTAAACTATACGAAAAATCGTAATAGTTGATTGTGTCTTTTTTAGAAGCGAGTTCGTTGTATGTAGTTTTTAAATTGTCTTTGAAGGATTCTAACTTCTCATGTTCAGAATTTCGATTTGCAAGTTGTTCGGTAATTCTTTGAATTTCCGATTCCAGACTTCGGATTTGCTTTTGGCATCCAGAAATCTTAATATTGTTTTGAGAAATGCCATTCGTTAGTTTTGAAATCTCCTTAGACAGAGTATTGAATTGACGCTCTCGCTCCTCTTCCTCTTTAATTGCCTCCTCTAGTTCTTTATAACCAGATTGCAACTCCTTTGCTTTATTTTGAGCGTCTGTAATTCTATTTATTCTAAACTCCTCATCAATAGACTGTGTACATGTAGGGCATACCGTATTCTCTTTAAAAAACTTATGTTCTTTGGTAATAGTAGATACCTTTTGGGAGATTTTTCCTTTAAGGTTCCCTAACTTGCGAAGTTTATCCGTAGCTCCCACATAATCTTCAAGTTCTTTTTGTAAGGTATATAAACCTTCTTCTACTACAGCATTATCGACCATATAAGCGCCAACTTCACTATCGAGATTGGTAATCTTTTCTTTGTTGGCATTTATATTGGCATTGCCACGATTTTCAAGTTCTTCAATAAACTCTTCTTGCATCTTGACTTTATCCAAGAGAGATTCTTTTTTAAGTTCTAGAACTTTAATATCTTCCTTCATAGAACGAATTCTCTCTTTGATGAGAGTATTCATCGAAGAAAAGATTTTAATATCAAGCAAATCTTCAATCACTTCTCTACGATTAGCAGCAGAAAGTTGCATAAAGGGAACAAAAGTGCTAGAACCCAAAATAACAATTTGAGTAAAAGACTTATAGTTCATTTTAAGAACATTCTGTTCCAACCACTTTTGCTGGTCCAAAGCGGCTGACGATTGATCTAGAGATGTTCCATTTCTCCAGATTTCAAAAATAGTAGGTTTTATTCCTCTAATAACTTTCCATTCAATATTTCCAATAGAAAACTCAACTTCAACCTTACAATCTTTTTCATTTACAGAATTTATAAGTTGTGGTTTATTAATTTTACGAAATGGTTTTCCAAACAAAGAAAATGTAAGAGCATCAAGAACAGTGGATTTACCTGCACCATTTGTTCCGATGATTAAATTTGTTTTGTTCTTTGTAAAGTCAACTTCTGTATATTGATTGCCAGTACTTAAGAAGTTGCGCCATTTTATATTTTTAAATAAAATCATGTTCGGTATCAGGAGGAATCACAATATCATTTGGGGTAATAATAGTATACATGTAATCATGCAACTCGCAAGTTTTAATCATTACATCATTTTCAATTTCTATAACATGCATTTCAGGATATCCGGTTTCTTCCAACATCATAGCATAACGAACAGCATCATCTTCTTCTTCAAATAGATAAAGGATCTGCTCACCTTCATCATTCCTCACAGAATATGCACCTTCGGTTTCTCTACCATTAATTGTCAGAATAAACATATTAGACCATTTCACACGCTTCCTGATAAATTTCTTGGATTACTTTTTGCACAATAGATTTATCAAGATTTATTTCTGCCTCCTCAATATATCTATTCAAGATTGAAAGAGTATCTTCTGATTCAAATACTTCAAAATTTTCCGATTCTTGGATTGCAAAATTTTCTACAATTTTTAATTCAGCAACACCCGAAGCATATAATTTATCAACAAACTTTTCAAACTTTTTAGTATCAGTTTTTTTGCGAACAATAATCTTTACAATTTTATTCTCATACTCATTAGTATTAAAAGTTTGATAATTTGTATCCTCATAGTAAATATTATAAAACAATCTGAAAGGATTATTAAACGGTTCGTGAGTTACTGTCTCAGTATCAAAAATATGAAATCCCCGAGTATCGCCTACATCAGTCCAGAACATCTCATAAGGATTTCCTAGATAGAAGACTGTCCCATTATCCGATCGAGTGTGATAGTGTCCCGAGTAGACCCTACTGAACTTACCAAATAATTTGCTCTCCAAACCGTGCTCCATGACGATTTGTTTATTAACTCTAAATCCTTGGAGTTCAAGGTGCCCCATCGCGCACGAGCAAGTTGTCTTTTCAATAAGTTTAAAAGTTTTTGTTTCATTTTCTTGATTAATCCAAGGTATAAAAAGTACAGGCAGTTGACCCAACATTACTTCAGTTGGTTCAGAATATACAGTTACATTATCATATTCGCGCAATAGCAAATCAACTGCATTTACTTCGTTAGTGTTTTTATAATAACAATCGTGATTACCAGTGATTAAATGAACATCAATGCACATTTCCCGAAGTCGATCAAAAATATTATTTTTTGCCCAAGATAAAGCAGAAAAATCAATACCCTTACGACTATCAAAAGCATCTCCTAAATGTACAACTTTACTAATTCCATACTCTTCGAGCGTTGGAAAAAATATATCATTATAAAACTTTAGAAAATAATCATGAAACAACTTTGAGTTCTTTCTGGCACCATAATGAGTATCTGTAATAATTGCGACTTTCATATCACTCAGAGTGTTGTTTCAATTATAGCATAGCACCTTATAGCAAGTCAATACTATCATAAAAGTGCCACAATCAACTATTACAGGTATCACAAAGCAATCCTCTAACTTTTTATTATAGTTTAATATCTCAACTTACTATGCACACCATCTTTAATTGAGTTGTAATCAGAATAGTTCTCGCCGTCAATAGTGTTGTCATCAACAAATACTTCAGAGTATCCAGAACGCTCAAGGATTTTGTTTTTAATTTCTAACTGACGTTTTTCTCTTTGAATACGACGAAGAAAGGCATAATGAATAATTTGAGTGAAGTATGCAAAAGGATTTTGAGATTTCTCTGGATTGAAATTATGAATATACTGAACGCAATTTTCAATTCCATCAGATATCATATCCTCCTTAAACATATAGTTCACAAAGTTTGGTTTAAAGGAAAGGTGATTAGCAATCTTCAGGAAACACTCTCCAATGTAGCGAGGAATAGGAGGTTTTGGCTTTCCTTGAATCTCTGCGATTTCTCTATCTTCACGATATTTAATTAGAGCAGCAAGAAACTCTTTATTGTTGACGTAATGCTCTGACCTCTTTCTCTTGGTCATAACTGCTGTGGTTATCATAAGTTTTTATCATTATTATGTATAGATTATACCATTTTTACAAATAGTTGACAAGGTGTCAAAAACCTTGTACAATTACCTTTGTGGAGGTTGATAAGATTAACTTTAACTATTTTTATAAAGATTCTCTAGTATTTCTTTAGCGTCATTAACATTAGCAAGATATCCCATTCTGCGATTGATTTTGGAATGATTACCTTCTTTTGTAGATTGACGTACATAATTTTGATACATTATTATCATTTCTATATCTGAAGATTCTGACATTGTTAATACATCTTCAAGATCAAGAATAAACATATCTTCTCTCGTAGTCTTTAACCAAGGCTCTACCTTATATCCAACTATTCCATTTCTACTTTTTATTTCAGAAACTATTATTGGATTAGAAACTATTAACATAGTTCTATCTTCCTCTTCTGATGCAGCTACTTTACAAAAGATCTCTTCACCTGTTTTAAGTTTTACTGTCGCATAAAAATCTTCTTCGATCATCAGTCCTTAAGTTGTATTGTGATTATTTCATAATTAAAATTTTCTTCATTATAGGTTTTAATTCTTTCGATTAAATGATTTAAAGTATAGTTCTTTCTTGATTTAAATGTACAATCATCAGAAATGTCGTAGAGGACTGCTTTAGTTTTATTTTTTCCTTTTCTAAGTACTCTTCCAATTGATTGTAAATTTCGTATTCTTGATTTACTGGGTGAAGCAAAGATAACGTTATGGAGGTTTTTAATATTAATACCTGTAGAAAAAGTTCCATAAGAAGCAACAATTATTGCATTGTTCTCTCTTTCAGTAATTTCCCTTACCTGTTCTCTTTCTTCTGTATCTACGCCACCATGAATAAAGAATACTTTACGTTCATCTCGCTTACTATTATTTATCTTTTCATAAAGTATTGCACCATGTGCCTCTACTCTACTAAAAAGTACAAGAGTGTTTCCTTTTAGACTAAGTGAAAGATTTTTGATAAAATTATTTCTTCTCTCATGTGAGATTAAATATTGTATCTCATCCTCATATGTCTCAAATTTTTGCGGATTGTGCTTAAGAACAATACATTGAATATCTAATTGTGAAAGGTGTCCTTGTCTCATTAATTCATCAGTCTTTGTGACTTTATATGACGGTCCAAACAACCCTTCGAGAACCCACTTGTGAGTTTGTGTTCCATCAAGAGTTCCTGTAAAACCAAAACGATACTTAGCATGATGAAGTTTAGTCATTATTTGAACTAATGATTTGCTCTTGAATAAATGTGCCTCATCGCCTATAATGCATCCATAATCTTCGAAGAATGAACGCTCCAGTTTATATATTGATTGCCAAGTTGTAATTGTTACTGGATATTCATTTGTTTTTTCTCTACCAGAATAGATACGGTGACAATATGAATCAGCATCCCAACCATAATCAAGGAAATCCTTGTACATCTGCTCTACCAGAGATGTCGTTGGAACAACTAAAAGAATTTTTTCGCCTTTATCCACATAATATCTTACAAGGGAATAAATCATCAGTGATTTGCCACTGGCAGTCGGGCTTATCAATAGTTTTCTATTATGCTTTAGTGCACCATATACTCCCTCAATCTGGTATTTCCTGGGAGTATGTGCACAAATGGAATGCATGTAATCTTTAACACCTTCATATGAGATTTGCTCATTCAGTTCAAAAGGTGTTCCATAGAATTTATTATCTTCAAACTTATAAGTGTATCCATATTGTTTACAGAAGGATACAATCTTATCAAGCAAACCAACATAGATTTGCTTGGATCTTATATCATATAAATGAATCTCTCCGTTCCAGTTTCTTCCACGGTACTGTGGCATAAATTTGGCATTGGGAACCTCAAACTTGAAGTGGTCTCTCAACTCATATTCAATATGAGGTTCTGTTGCAACCTTTAAAAATACTTCATTGGATTTTGAAATAATAAGATTTGCTGTAGTATTAGTCACATAAATCCATGCATCTATAGGTATTTATTTACCCTAGTCCAGCATTAAATCTCATAAATTCAATTGAGTTTTTAATTTGATATGTTCTATTTTGTATCATCTTAAGGATGCTTTCAATATAAACTAGCATTGTGTCATAATAATCTATTTTTAAACAAATCGTAGAAAGTTTTTCATCCGCATCCAAATATTTTTGCATAGTATCTTTATCCCTGATTTTTTTGTGAAATGGATTCTTTATATAAACATCGGGATCTGCTTTTCCAGAATAGTACTCATATCTTTCGTGTCTAATATTTCTTTTTTGTTGTTCTGCTTTTTTTCTCAGGAGAAAAATAGTATTATAAAATTCAAAATATTTTGCGTGAAGGATTGGTATATTTAAAGATTCTGTATGTAAATTGTCCGGATCTATTTTAGAATCTTTTTCCCACATACTTTGAATTTTGTCTAAATCAATTGTCATAAAGGATTATCATTTAAATCTGTTATATTGTAAATAGTATACTTGAATGTTACTTCAGCTGTAAAGTATTGAATATCTGTATCAGTTGCATCAAAATTTAGTGTAGTTAAACTGTATGGCCAAAGATCACTAAACTTTATTTTAAAATTTGGATTAAATGAACTTCCTAGAACAATCAACGTTCCATCGGAATAGATATTCATCTTATTATTATCAAATATATTTGAATAACTTTTTTCCTTTTGCAAATCGTATATCTCACTCAAACTTTCGGGATATCCTAAACCACTAATCCAATTGTGGATTTCCATATAATTTGTTAAATCTTCATCGACAATAAATCTTAATGTAAAATCTTCAAATTGAATTTTATCGCCGGGAGTATCTATATCTTTTAAATATGAAGGTTGAATTGCCACTCCCAAATTTAATCCAGGAATATTGGCAGAGTTGCTAAAAAATGCAACTTTAGGACTTCTGTTTAGTATAAACTCAAATCCAGTTGGAGAAAGAAAATTTCTATTTTGTATTTGTTTATCAAAAATATTTGATGTTGCCATTTTTTTAATTATTTAGATAAAAAAAGAGGGTCCTAAGACCCTCTGATTAAACTTTGTGTGATTAGATCACATTAAGTTCTTAACAGCAACACGTCTGTAGTAACGGTTTGCGTTGAGTTGGAGACCGTTATCGGTAACTCCACCAGATGCAGCACCAGATTGTGCAAATGGGTTGTGAACGATACCATAACGAGTCTTAAATCCAATCTTAGGTTGGAAACTGTTCTCACCAACGGCACGAACCATTTGGAGAGGAACGTATGGGCAATAGAACAGACCTGCATCATAAGGTGAAGAACCCTTATAACCAACAACATAGTACTGGTTGCCAGTTGATCCACCTTGAACTACATTAGCAGCATAAGGATCGATATAAACACGATACTTACCTTGGAGAACACCTGCGAAGGTGTTGCCAGTGTCATCAACGTTAAGGTTAGCGTTGAGTGCTGGAGTATAGTCGAGAACACCTGCCATGGTCAGTGCTGAAGCAACGTCAGCAGAGCACAGAATGATGTTGCCCTTTCCTCTACGAGTGCGCTGTGCAATTGCGTTAGCATCGCGCTCGATTTGGAAAAGAAGACCCTTGAACTTCTCAACAGACCAACGACCATTTGAGTCGATATCAAGGTCAAAAATACCTTGATTGGCAACGTTTTGCTGAGCACCTGCTTCGGCAGTCTTATAGATTGTTCTGATAACTTCGCGGTTAATTTCTGCAAGAATCTCAGTTGACAAAATATTTGCCAACTCAGCTTCTGCATTCAGACCATGAATTGCCTTAAGGTCTTGTGCAAGTTCGAGACTGTATTCTGCCTTCAAAGCACGGCTTCTGGCAGTTACAGCAACTTTCTCGATGGAGAAAGCCATTTCATTAAACTCTAGACCGCCACCATCTCCAAGAGCCTCAGCGTCTTGAGTGCGCATTCCTGCACCAGTTTCATACTTACCAACAGGATCTGCATTAAGAACCGATGGATTAGAACCTTCATGTGCAGTGCTGCCGATGCCGGTTGCAGTAAATCCTGCAGTTGCTCCAGAGAAGTCTGTATCTGCTTCATCAAAGAGTGCTTCAGCGCCAGACTGATTAGTATAGCGTGAGCGCATTGCAAAGATTAGTCCGGTAGGACCATTCATTGGTTGAACGCCAGCAAGGTCATATGCGACCAAGTTGGGCATTGAACGTCTAATTAATGAAATTAGTACAGGATCAAAACCAGCAGCAGTTTGTCCGGTATGTGATCCAGTATAACCATCAGCACCAACTGCATTAGTTGGAGCTTCCATCAAGGTAGTAATACCACCTTGATCAAATGCTGAAGATTCTCTTAAGAATCTTTCCTGATTTTCTAGCAGGACAGCGGTTACTGCTCTTCTGTGCGAATCTTTGATTGGATCAAGACCCTCATAGTTGAGGAGAGGTGCCCACTTTTCCTGCAATCTTTCTGAGTGAAACATTGCTTTTACCTTTTACTAAATGTGTTTGGGTGTTTGAATTATATTAAATTCAATTATTTGCTAAATGATGAAAGTGCCCTTAGATAAGATGACATGGGTCCTGAAATAACTTCAGAACTTGGTTCTAATCCTTCGGACAAAGTTTCAGTTTTAGCAGATGGAGAAACTACTCTTGAAGGAAAATATGATTCCTTTAAAGTCTCCAGTTTTTCACGATATTCTTCTTCACTTTCAAACTCAACACTTTCGGCAAGTGAAGCGAGCTTGTCTTTCTGAGTGTCTGCAAGACCATCAGAAACTTGTTCAAAGATTCCTTCAGCAACCGACTCTGCGAGACGCTTGTTTAGGGAAACATTCTTCTCAATTTGCTCGTTGAGTTTTGTCTCCATTTCATCAAGTTTTTCTACCATACTCTCAAGTACATCGTATTTATCTTCAGGGATTGAAACATAATGTTCTTCAAAAAGACTTCTCATTCCTGTTAGGAATGATTCTGTCATTTCGGTCTTAAGACCATTTTCCAAAACTAGTTTGTTCTCAGTGAACCACTCACTTGATACATATTCTAGATATGCATCAACTCTTTCGGAAAGATGAATTTTTATCTCTTGAACTTCTTCGATTAAAGCTTGGGAGTATTTTTCTTCCAAATCTTCTTTAATCTGAGATACTTTAGAATTTAATGCACTCTCAAAAATAATACGTGCCTTCTCTTGGAATTCTTCAGATAACTCTTCTCCTTCTAGAAGAGCATTAACATCTTCTTCAATATCATACTGCTCTTCAACAACTTCTTCATCACCTTCTTCATTATCTTCTTCATTATCTTCTTCAGAAAGTTCGGCAACAGTTTCTTCTTCTGAAGATTCTTGAACTTCTTCTAATTCCATTTCTGATTCGTTAACTTCTAAATTTTCTTCTTCGATAAAGTTATCAGTTTCAACTTCTTCTTCTTCTTTGTGGAGACCCTTCATTGAATCTGCAGGTTTAGCTCCCTTATTAACAACATCTTTAACTTGCTTAAGAGTTTCTCCTGGAGTCTTAAGCTTTGCAGAATCGTCATCGGGACGATAATTTTCTGGATCTGGACCACCCAAATCTTCCCAACTTCCACTCTGACCGTCAGGAATACCTGTAGTTAAACGCTGCATAGGATCTGCTGGCTTTGCGTTTGCATTGACGGCAGATTTGGATTGCTTTGTGCCTACTTCCATTTCTTGTAAATCTCCACGAGACATTTGAACTCTCCGATTAACCTTACTGTTTTGAACTATATTTATTTATAAATTAATAAATTACAAAGAATTTAAAAATTCATTAAAAAGTGATAATTTATAATCTTCAAGAATACCTTGATTAACAAGTGTATTTATTTCATTTTTTGTTTTTTCTGCTAACTTCTCACGAAGAACTCCACCATCCCAAACCCATTCCTTTCCTTCCATAATTCCTTGAACAAAGGCATCTGGTGCAGATGGGTCTGCAACAATATCTGCAGCAGTTGCAAGCATAAAATCTTCACCAACTTCATTAAAACCTTCTCTGGTTTGTCTCAATGATCCAATACCTCTAGAAGAAACTCCTAAAGTAACACCTTCTTTTAGCAAAGATTCTGCAATTTTGCCCATAGGGGTAGATAAAATTTGTGCCTTACCTACAAAAGTATTTCCCTCTTGAGTGAGAGAAACGATTTTGTGAGAAACTCTGTCCAAATTTACTGTGGGACCATCTGGATGTCCCAACTCCCCCAAAGCTCTTCCTTTATTTACATAATTTTCGGTATATCTCTTAACCTCTTTCTCCATGATGGATAGAGGATATCTTCTATTATTTCTGTTTATGCATTCTGCTTGCAAAAATGGTCCTTGTATGTAAAGAATTTTTTTGCCTTTTACCTCTTCGGTAATTACTTGTACTGATTCGATTTCTTCCGTGATTAGTTTCATTTTTTTAGTTGGTAAATCCTACTTTTGATGCTTTGATTGATGATGATGCCCAAACGACATCTGAAGGGAATTTTTCTAAAAACTCAACAGAATATCCTGGCATAGAAAAATATATTGTTGATGCGGCACCGACTACAGTAGAAATTCCAACAGTAACAATTCCAGAAGTATCATTATGAAGTCTAACGCAAGTTGCACTACCAATACTTGTAGCTGCACCTGCACTATTTCCTATTGAAACTTCAGTTTCAATAACTCTTGTTCTTTGCATTTTTTTATGACAAATAATCTATTTATTATTTATCACTCCTCATCGTTTTCATCATTTTCATTAGAGAACATCTTTGCAGATACTGCAGGTCTAAACTCATCAACTTTTTCCGATGCCTTTGCAAATAATAATTCTTTAATTTTATCACTAATTTGAGAAGGAGATTCATCGTCGAGAATCATATCCATAAGATCATTCATTGTTAACCCTCATATGTAATCTTTTTTATTTATTATATTTCTCCGCCTTTAGGTAATTCTATTGGTTTTGTTTGAATATTTGTTGAAGAAGTATCTATCTCAGGTTCCATAACTGGTTGACCAAGATCCATTGGTGGTGCCTGCTCAACTTCTCCACCACCCATTTCCATTTCTGCCATTGCATTTGGATCCGCAATTATTCCATCTTTAATCTCTTTTTCAATTAACTCATCTTGCTCTAATATTTCTTGATCTGTTTGGCGAAGTATTTTTCTTCTTACATAATCTTGAGAAAAATACTTCCCAATGTAGGGTTCTGCTGTCTGAACCATACTCAATCTCTCATTCAATAATTCTGATTCTTTTAATTCTGCAAAGTGATTATCGTACAAGAAATCATATTGAATATGTTCTTCCATAGCACTCCAGTCTTCTGGAGTTATTATATTTTTGAGAATTAGTTGTGTTTTGAGCATGTCGTGAAACATATAAGAAAATCTTTTTCTTAGACGTGAAACGAATTTACTAAACTTAACTTCATCTCGCAATATTTCTGAGGATCTTCCTAAATTAAATCCACCTTCACCATCCATTCTAGATGGTGGAACATTTAATGAGCGATATAGTTTTTTCTTAAAATATTCAATATCCGTAATTTCTCCAAGATTTTGTCCACCTGGAAGAGTTGAGATTTCAGTTCCTCTTCCACCTTCTCTTCTAGGTAACCAAAAGTCTTCAAGCATTGACATGAATTTTTTATCATCTCTAATCTCGCCAGTGCTTGCATCATATACAAGTTTGTTACGATAACGCATCATAACATCTCTAAGATATTGTTCTGCCTTTACCTTAGGAAGATTTCCAACATCAATATAGAAAATTCTACGTTCTGGGGCACGAGATAGTCTATAAATTACTAGAGAATCTTCAATCATGCGAAGTTGATTGAGAGATTTAATTGCTTTATGTAAATATGAAAGAGTTGAACCCTTATTTCTATCTACAAGACCAGAAGTGCAATAAGTAATAGAATCTTTAGAAATTTTAATGCCAGCAGATCCTCCTAGCGAAGAAGGATTCCCTGTTGGGTAGTTTGATTTTGGGTTATATAAAAAATATTCCTCAATTTCGGGGAATATAAAATCCATCGGATCGTCTGAATTTGTTCCGAGAATTCTATTTTTATTTCCTTCCTTTTTCTTTTCTTGTCTTATATATCTTATTTTTAGTGAGTCAATATATCGAAGTTCTTTAATACCTTCGTGTGGATTTTTTAAGTCTATTATTTTATGATAGAATATTCTCCCATCAATATACCAATTTCTATAAATTTCATGGGATTTTTTATCAAAATCTAAAAGAGATAGTATATACTTAAATTCATTTCTTATTTTTTTCTTTATACCATCACTTGCATTAAGATTTGACAATTCTATTTGTACCGGCGTATCATCCGAGTCTGAAACTATTGCTTCATTTACAATATCTTCAATCGCACTATCACATTCTGGGTGAAGCGCCATTTCCCGATATCTTTTGATTAAATCAAATTCTGTTCTATATACACCCTCAATATCTACGTATGAACCAAAAAAACCACTACTCAGATAGTGGTCAGAAGAGTCCTCACTATTGGGAGGAACAGGACTGACCACACCTGAAGATTGTGGTTCATCATCTTCAATAGAAAATCCAAACAATTTTGCCATAATTTATTTTACTAAACCTTTTATATATTTATTATGCCTTAGCCGCAGTAGTTCCACTAATTATTTCATAAGATTGAACTTGGAACTCTACAGTGAATTCCTCAATAGTATCACTGCTATCATAGGAAAGGTCTATATTTGAAACATTAGTTGGGAAAATATCAATAAACTGATATGCGGCAAGAATGGAACTATCTTCACCAGCATTTGTTGTACTATTAACAGAAGAACCTCTTCCAAGTTGATAGACAGTAGCATTACTCATATATGCTCCTGGATTTGTTGCCCCAAGATTATTATCCAATCTAGCAACCAACTCAGTCCAAGATTCAAATGCTCTTCTTAACTTAAAGTCCTCATCATTAATAATTGTAACCGTCCAGTTATCAATCGTTCTGTCTCCAGCAACTTTGAAAGTTCTTCCTCTAAAAGGAACACCAATTTCTGCAATATTTGATGCTGGGATAGCAGCTGCTTTACACAAATATTTGAAAGTATCTGCGTCCCAACTTATTCCTGTAGGAAGAGTTGTCAGCTCAACCTCGAATAGATTAGGACGTGCTCCACCCCCTTTTAGTGCGCTTTTGAATTGTGAGATTGTTTTTAGTCTTGCCATGATTAGTTACCTCCTTAGATTGTTTATTGAATATTGATCAAACAGTTCCAGCGACTTCTTCAAAACTTACCCCAGTTCTGGTAGCAACAAAAGTAAGAGTTACATAGTTAATTGACTTGGCTGGTTTTAAGAAGATGTCCGCTCTAAATTCATTATTATCAATTACATCCGGTGTGTTATTTGTTGTATCACAAACAACTAGGAATCCATAAAGACCTCTCTTAGCTTGAACATCGCGGAGATATGGTTCAACAATATTCTTGAAGTTCGCTCTTGTAATCTCATCATTCAATTCAAATAACTGTGCTTGAGCAGCTCTTTGAAGTGCTTGTTCAATTGTGAGGAACAAGCGACGAACATTAATTCTGTCAAATGCGGAAGCATATCCGAGAGCTGTTTTATCACCAAAGAGAAGAGTTCCAATTCCAG
>Ga0213866_10001782_pt1 | contig 15766 bp, 8 predicted proteins | sample PICome_11_FD_160079 | JGI IMG/M metagenome (GOLD analysis project Ga0213866, IMG submission 160079) | Coastal seawater microbial communities near Pivers Island, North Carolina, United States - PICO284 | ecosystem: Environmental > Aquatic > Marine > Coastal | place: USA: North Carolina...
ATATGACATCACCTCCCGGCAAGTCAGCGTATCTATTTGCTGAGATCACTTCAGGCGCTACGCCAGTACGGAGAAAAATGTAGCGCCTTACCTCTTTTGCGGCCTGTAATTCGAAGTGTGATGCATCACCCGAATGCGCAATTTTAAGGGCCTCAAGCGGCGCTGCAAACAACAGTATGCAAATGCTTAAAGTAATCGTTAATAATCGAAAGTGAAAACTCATTTTGATGTTCGTCTATCCATTATCGTAATTGGTTTTTCATTTGCTTCAGTCGCGCTTGAAAAAAGTGCTCGCAATCAATCTCGTAAAAACTCCAGAAGCAACTCTTCCCTAAGGGCCTGGGTCGCATTGTGGCCATGCTCGTTCACCTTGAAGTGAACAACGTCTCCATCAAGGTAAGAAAAGACTTCGATCTTTCCGTCCACTTTACTGGCTTTTCCAAGCTTCTTTCCTTCGTACCCGATGTTTTTCGCCCACAGGAAAATTGACTCTTCGGCATCCACAAAAGGAAGCTTTCCTCCCTTCGCCGGAATCGCTTTGGAGGGTCCTCCACCATAAGGAACAAGCGGATCTTCGGTCCCGGAGATATTCAGCAATCGCACTCCCGATAGAGGCTTAGCAATTACCTCGTAATTATTTTTTTTGCCTCTCAACTTAAAATTTTTCCCGTCGTGCTGAAATCCGTTTAATGGACTGACCGCACTGATATAGTTTTTGATATTCGGGAGCTTGGTCTCAATCGCGATTTGATTCACCAGCGCCGCTCCATTCGATATCCCCATGATGGAGAATCTATTTTTCTTCACGTCATCACGCTTCGAAAGCTCACGAACAATGGCCTCAATAAAGGACCGATCATCCGCCTTGGACCGCTCCGAAACGATATTCCAGCTCTCCTTGTAGCCCTGGGGAAAAACGGTAATGAACTGGCGGGCAAGATTGCGATAGCGATTAAGAACCATTTTTTGCAGACCCTTTGCATTACCACCATTCCCATGAAGAAAAATGATTACGGGAACAGCCTCTTCGTCTTCGCGCTCAGGAACATTCACCCAGTAGGGCCGAGCGTAGTTTTTTTCCTGTGACCAAGTCTGCTTAATCACAAAACGATCACTGCCGTCATTTCCTTGGACTCGCTCCTCCTCAAGCTCTTCGTCTTGATCCTCTCTGTCTCCTCCCCCCGGCAAGATCTCTTTTAATTGCGCCTCAATGATCGCACCTCGTCTTTCCTCCAATTCAGCGAGCTCCTCTTCAATCTCCCTGACTTCCTCATTCAGTTTATCCAATTCCTGATGCCCTTCCTCCATCTCGAGATCGACTTGTTTCCCGACGATCTCGGCAATCTGATTCCGGAGTGCGCGCTTCTCATCCTCATGATCGGTTTCGTGCCACTCTTCCAAAAGAGCCTGCAAGCGAATCCGGCTCCTCTCAAAATCTAGAAAACGTTCAGCGACCTCTTCTCCCTCCTCTCGTCTGATTGCTAGGAACTCCGCGAGAAGATCTCGTGCTTCCTCGAGGACTTCTTTATACCCCTCATCGCCATCTTCTTCACGAACGCGCTCAAGAAATCGCAGAGATTCAGGCATCTTATCTTTTAGAAAACCAAGGACCTGTTCGGTTCTAGGACGTTCCTCTTCATCAGCGAGAACCAGTTTGTGAAGGCCAAGAAAAATAACGACAGATGAAAGAAGGAGGAAGTTACTATAGATTTTCATGATCATAATTGGGGGGATTTTTCTAATCGAATTTTGAGTTTGCGTGCCCTCTCTCGGGCGATCGAAATTTTCTGGATGCGGGCAGTATGCCTTTCACGTATACAAAGCCTCGGCGAGAGCTTTGGCCTTTCCATCGCTTCAGGTAGAACAACGCCCTTCTCTTGGGTTTCTTCCCGGACCACTTCCTCATTCGAGGGCCACACCATATTGGCTACCGCAAGAATGACGATCACGGCCGCAGCCACAGAAACCCACGGCGCGATGGCACGCCTGCTACCCTGTTCGACCAATATCTCGGAAACTGCACCCTCGGCGAATGATCGTGAAGGGGTCATTGGTGGAAGTGACGCCAGACGATCACGTAGAGTATCAAACACACCCAGCTCCTCAAAATAAACTCGCGCTTCGGGGTCGCTTTTCGACAGAACTTGAACCTTTGCCTCCTGAGCAGCGTCAGCCTCTCCACTCCAATAGAGAAGGATCTCGTCTCGCGTCTTTTGGTTTATCATCTTACCTACCCAGTTCGGTGTTAAGCAGCGACTTCAGCTTCTTTTTCTTTCTCCGGCAGCGAAGCAATCGCTCTCATAAAAGCCTGAATGCTTTCCCTTTCCTCAATCAACTCACAAGGTCCGGGCAGAGACACAATATTTTGCACTCCCCTTAAATACTCCTCGGGAGCTTCCGCAACAATCGTTCGACGACGGCGGCGAATGATATCGACCGCTTCATTTCTCCCAAGCCGAAACAACCAACTCTTAAAGTGGCTCTCTTCCCGGTAGTTAGGGAGAGCCCTCAGAGCCTTCCTAAAGGTCTCCTGCATTACATCCTCGCAGTCTTGTTGTTGTAGCATTTGCCAGATGTATTGATAGAGGGGACGTTCATATCGCTTCAGCAGTTCGATGGCGGCATCGCCATCACCTTTATTACAATATTTTCTGATAAGGAAAGAATCATCCACAGGGGGTTAATAGTTACTAACGGGAAGGACTCACTTTTATTGCCAAAATACAAAATTATCTCATTCTTACTTCTTTCTCACTTTTGAGAGAAGCTTATTTGCCATCACCGCCTCTTCGGAGGCATGGTGGTATTCACAAACTGATACGCCACACAAGACTCCTAGTTCCGATTTCCACGGTCATTTTAAGTTCATTGATCAAAGGAAAAACCGGAGATTCAAACTCTCTTTTTCCTCCCGCAAAAGACTTCGTGGTTGAGACAGTTGCAACAGACCTCTCAAACCCGATGGAAATGACGATGGCTGGCGATCTTGTTTTCATCACCGAGCTCCACGAGAACATCAAAGTGCTTGATCTAACGAGAGGTGTCACGCGAGTGGTGGCCCATCTTGAAGTCGATTACCTTAAGAAGGGCCTGAAATGGAGCTGGAACGTTAAATCAGGTGTCTTGGGAATCGCGTTTGCCCCTGACTTCGAGAAAACCAAGTGGGTCTACATTTGCTACACTCGCCCAGGTGGCGATTTGGTAAACCACGATCATGTTGTTTCACGATTTAGATTTCTTGTTACTCTCGTCGCCAGAACGATACGGCTGGAAAGCTGGTTTACTTTCCATACTGGATATCCTCGTTGAGAATTTGTCCGTCCACTCCGTGGTGCCGAAACATCACTTGGGGCTTACCGCCCACCCGATTGACGTCTACCCGCAGAAAGCCGCCTTTAATCTTCAGATACTGATGCATCCCGGAGCGGTTCTTCTCGCTAAAACCGGTGGCGTGTTTGTTGGTCGTCGGTCCGCAAGAATACTCACGCACGCCGGTTTTGGCATCGCGCGAGACATACTGCCAGTGCCGGTCACCGCAGACTACAAACATGCTCTTCTGAGAGGCGATGAACTTGCGGAGCTCATCCCCTTCGTGAGTGAAGCCCTTGTTGGCGTGATTGTCATTCTTTCCGCCCCGGTCCGGCCCGACCACGGGAGTCGGGCTGATGAGAATACGGAAGGTGGCATCCGACTTCCGGACCGTCTCGAAAAACCAGCGTTTCTGCTCCGCTCCCCAGATTGTTTTCTCCGGACCGTCCGGTATCTTGTTCGGACTGCGGAAATCCCGGCCTTCGACCATCCAGACCTGCAGGTCCTTGCCCCAACGGACGGTGCGGTAGGTCTTCTTGCCCATCGGAACCTGCTCGGGGAAAAGCGCGAGCCCCTGCTCCCAGGTCAAGTCGCCATAGTTTTGCCCCGGCCAACAATCGTTGCGCAGCGTGTCATGATCGTCCTTCATGAAATAGCTGGCGGTACGATTGTGAAAGTCACGCTGAAACGGCATCGCATAGAGCCGGTTCCACTTGAAGCGCGCCAACTCGATATTGTCCGCATACGGTTGCGGCTTGTCGTAATACTCGATGTCCCCGGTGTGTACGAAGAAGTCCGGATCGAGCTTCTGCATCAAGGGGTAAATCTTGTGCCCGTTCACCGGATCATCGCGGCGCGGGTAATCCTGCCCGGTCACCACGGTGAAGCGCACGTGTGCCGGAGTTTCCGCGCTCGGTGCGGTCCGAAACGATCCATCCACGGAGCAAGACGATTTACTAGCGCCCGCACCGCGTCCCTGGGCGACCACGGAATACGCGTTTCCAGATTTCAATTCACCCAACGGAAACTGACAGGTGAAGTTTCCCCCGGCAGCCACCGGCTTCCAGTCAGAAAATTTCACAGGAGCCTCGCCACCGGAAAGACGGATGCCGACACGCACTTCGCCTGCCACTCCGGGCACGCTGCCCTCCATCGCGGCGAGATCCTCAATCGCTTGTGACTTCCGCTCCCTATTCACGTTCTTGGGAAACGGCTTCCCATCAATGTTGCGCTCGGGGTGAAGAGTGAGACGAGTCCAGACAACAGCGGAATTCGATGTGACTTCGCCAATCTTGATCCCGTTGGCCATGTGAACCACGGAAGATTTTTCCGCGTAAACTGGTATGGTCCATGCCAGAGCGCCGAGCGTCAAGTAGAGGAAGATAGTCTTCATGATTTGATTCTGAATGGTTTTATTGATTTGACGAGCCCCTTGGGTATGGAGAATCCCGATCAACGGAAAGCTTACCACTCAGGACAGGATAGTTGTAGACAGGCTTGGTCTTTTCATCACGACCCTCGGTATTCCTCCACTTCTTCCGGGTTCCGAAACCTAATCACGGTAGGCATTCCCCTTACGGGAGCTACTGCGCCAAAGATACTCAAAGATCGTTCCAGTCTTTCAGGTTCTCGGATATCGCGATCAGGAAAGCTTTGCTACCGAATCTCTGCGTTTCCTCAGGCATCCCTTGCGAGGATAAAGCCGATCCCGGCCGAGCAGTCTGAGTGCCTCGATAGGCCGGAAATATGTCTTGCCGGACATCACGAACTGGGGATTTTTAGAGAACCTGTTGGACCCTGCTCTAACGAAAGTGCAAGGAAGCCCGACGAACAACGATCTAACCGAACGTGCCATGATCCAAAGGAAATCGAAATGAGAACGAGATCGATCATCTATCGACTGCTTGGTATCCAGGCTGTCTGTCTCATGATTGCGATCGGGCATTCCTACGGAACTGAAATTTCGTCGGATGCACAATGGACGCTCTCAGACAGCCCTGTTTCCATCACTGAAAAGGTCATTATCCGGCCGGGCGCAACGCTGACTATCGATGCTGGAGTGACCGTGATGCTGGGCGAGGATACTGCGATTCTAGTCGAGGGATCTCTGCTCGCCAAAGGCACCTCTTCCAAACCCATTCTATTCACGCGCGCCACTGGGTCGAACTCCTGGCCGGGGATTGAATTCTCCGGAGCCCGGGTTTGGAAGACATTCTCAAGCAGGAGTGTGTTCGAGTTCTGCCGTTTCGAGTACGCTGCAAACGAGGTTGCCCTAAAGGCCTGGGAAGTTGATCTGGAGTTTTTAAATTGCGAGTTTGAAACCATCACGGACACAGTGATTCGCTGCTACGACGGAAAAATCCGGCTGGCGGACTCCTTGTTTCGGGACTGTGGCGAAGGGGTCAACGCCGTGCGCTGCGACGCAGATATTTCGCGCAATCGCTTCTACCACATTCGCAACGGCGCCGATGCCATCGACGTGGACTTAGAATACAGCGGGGAGGGTTTGAAACCGGCGAATATTGCGCAGAACATGATTGAATATTGTTCCGGCGACGGAATCGACCTGGGCGGCAGCGCGGCTCATATTTCAGGGAACCTGATCCGGCGCTGCGCGGACAAGGGGATCTCGCTGGGCGAAGGTTCCAATGCCCGGGTCGAGAACAACGTTGTGCTGCATTGCCCGATCGGGATCGCGGTGAAGGATCGTTCAGCCCCGGTAATGGCGAACAATACCGTAGCAAGCTGCACGGTCGGCGTCAGCGTCTACGAAAAGGAAATTGGCATGGGCGGGGCGCGGGGGCACTGGGTGAATGGGATCGTTTGGAATTGCGACGAAAGCATCCGGCTGGACCTTCTGTCGTTTCTGGATGTGAAGTACTCTGTAATCGGTGGTACCGAAGTTTGGCCCGGCGAGGGCAACACCAATGCGGATCCCCTATTCGTGAATTTGAATGCGGAGAATGTCTTGCTGCAACCCGGCTCGCACGCCTTAAGCGCGGGCACACCCCGTCTCGCCCCCGCAGCCGATTACCACGGGGTCGCCCGCTCCGCTACGCCAACCTTTGGAGCGTTCGAAGATACAGCCACCAACTACGACAGCGACAGAGACGGCCAGCCGGACGCGACCGATTCGCTGCCCTTCAACTCCCTGAACATAGCAGACCCACTGGCGGATCTTTCGGTGGTTATCAATGAAATCATGTATCGTCCCACCAACGATGCCGTCGACCTAGAGTATATCGAATTGTACAATCGAGGCGACTCTCCAGTCGACCTTTCGGATTGGCAGTTGGTGGATGAAATCTTGTTCGATTTCCCGGATGGGACGACGATCCAGCCCCATTCCTTTCTGGTAGTGGCAGCGGATCCGGGCTCGCTCGAGACTAAGTATAGTCTCTCGGGCGTGCTAGGCCCGTGGTCGGGCGATCTGGGCGACGAGTTCGCGGTATTACGTCTTGTCGACGGGAACAATGGCGACGCGGATACTGTGGAATACCGCAACGCAAATAGCTGGCCCTTGGGGGCGGACGGTTCCGGATCGTCCTTGGAGTTGATTGACGTAAACAGCGACAACAACATCGGATCTCATTGGGCCGAAAGCGTGGAACGGGGCGGGACTCCCGGGCGCAAAAACGGGGTGGCGGAAGGATCCGTCGTGATCAACGAGTTTCTGGCGTCCTCGGATCTCGGAACAACGGACTGGATTGAGCTCTACAATCGCGGTGACACGGAGCGGGATATTTCGGGCTGGTATTTGACGGACGACGCAGCGACGCTGACGGAATGGATCATCCCTCCGGACACGGTGCTACAACCCGGCGAAGCTGTGTTTTTCCATCCTCTCAATTTTGGATTATCGGCCGAAGGGGAGGATCTATTCCTAACCCAATCTGACGGAGTCACGGTGGAGAGTCGGGTCGTGTTCGGCGACCAGCAGCCCGATGTGACGCAGGGGCGTTATCCGGATGGCTCTCCGTCATGGAGCTTCTATCCCGCCAACGGCACGCCAGGTCAACCGAATGGGACACCCACGACCTCCCCCGTCGTCATCAACGAGATTATGTACCATCCCGCAGGCGACAACGACGCGGAGGAGTTCATCGAACTTTACAACGCGGGGCCCGGCGAGGTGGATTTAACCGGGTGGAAAATTAGAGGCGGTATACGCTACGACTTCCTAGCCGGCGAGGCCCTCGCTGCGGGGGCTTACTTGGTAGTGGCGCACGATCCAGATTCGGTGAATGCGAAGTATGGCTTGGAGGATTCGCTGGGGCCTTTCGACTCACGCCGGCTTTCCAACCGGGGCGAAAACTTGGCCCTACACGACGCGATGGGGAATGTAGTGGACGCGGTCTTTTATCGGGATCGTGGACGGTGGCCGCGAGCGGCTGACGGTGACGGCGCTTCGCTCGAGTTGAGGTCATCGACGATGGACAACGCGATCCCGGAAGCCTGGGTGGGGAACAGCGTTGCCTCGGGAGGGACACCGGGGACCGCCAACGGTTCGGGTTCGAATGCCGCGGCCATCATTTTTTCCGCCGGGCATTACCCGGTAACACCGACATCCGCCGAGGCGGTCACCATCCGCACCCGGGTATCGAACGGAGAGCGGCCGGTTTACCTGCGTTGGAAGAAAGACGCCGACGCCGAATTTCATTCGATCACGATGACACCGATCTCGGGTGCGGATCTGGTCGCGGAGATACCACCGCAGAGCAACCGTGATTTGATCGAATATTACATCGAAGCGGAAGACGCCGCTGGCAACCTCGCCACCTGGCCCCAGGGAGCGCCCGTCTTCCAGCTGGCCTCGGGAGGACAGGTTCCTTTCACGCTGCGCTACCTCTGCCTTGACTCCCCCACGCCGAAAAGTGTGCCGTCATTCCGCTTACTGGTTCCCCGGGAGACGCAGGACGAATTGCAGGCACGCGAGCTCTCGAGCGACGAACTTCTGCCCATCACGATGACCTATGGCGACGAGGTCTTTCCTTTTGCCAGGTATCGATACCGAGGCACGCTCAAGCGACAGTGGTCGGTCAAGTCTTACCGAATCGACCTGAGGCACGATCATCCTTTTGCGGGCGAAGACCGCTTAAATTTTAACGGTAAGCGGCCCGGACCGGAGTGGCTGGCCACGGAATACGTCAAGGAAGTAGGCTTCGCGGTCCCCGAGCTCCAGGCCATTCGCTTGCACGTAAACCACCGGGACCAAGGACCATATCTTTGGGCAGAGCGGATCGGGGGTGACTACCTGGAAAGAAACCACCGCGGCGCGTCCACCGGGACTTTTTACGAAAGTTGGGGCGAAGGAGACACGGGGGTCGTCTCTCCTGAAATTCTGGAGGTGCTCGATGTGGTTCGAAACACGAACCAGCTGGACTACGCTGCGGCGGTGCGGCAGGTCATCGAACCGGACCAGTGGCTGAGCTGGGCTGCCTCGATGGTCTTGCTTGGAAACAACGAAACGATCCTCGGAGGCATTAGCGGCAATCACGCCGTTTATCTGCATCCGGACTCCGGTCTTCTGAGGCTGGAACCGCTCGATCTCGATGCGACGTGGGAACCGGCGAGCCTCGGCATGCCGGTTCACGTGGATACTCCGCTGCCGCGCCCCGAATGGCCAGCGGGGCTGGAAGCGCTGGAGGCCTTGATGCGCACTCCATATTTCCAACGACGTTATTACCAGATTTTGGTCGACGAACTAGACGGATGGTTTCTTCCTTCCAGACTGATGAACGCCATCAATGATCACTTTCAATTGATCGATCCCGGCGGACTGAGCCCGCCGGATCAGGGCTCACCGGCGACGACCAATGAGTATTTGAATTTGCGACGCAACATCGTGGAGCAGCAGATCGGCTACCTCGTGGACGCCACCGCGAGCTTCTCTCCAACACCGATCGCGTCCGAAATCGGCGGGATCTACTGGCAGCCGTTTCCCGAGATAGAGCTTTCAGGCGTCGTCGTTCCCGGCACACATCGGGTCCTAGTGAACAAGAGCACCGCCGGGGTGTCCCTTGATTCTACTAACGGAACCTGGCGCTACAACACAACCTTGTCGTCGGGCGACACTGTCCTAAGCCTCGCCGCCCAGCCCTTGAGCAACCGCGCATATCAAACGGCGGAGCAATTCCTCACCCTGCGCTACAATGGCAACGACAACGATGGTGACGGCCTGCCCAACAGTTGGGAAATTTATCATGGGCTGGATCCGAACGACGACGGCAAGATCGATCCCAACCAAGGAGCTGCCGGTGACCCAGACAGCGACGGGACGACAAACCTCGAGGAGTATAAAGCCAGATCCCATCCAACCCTCATACTCCCACATCAACCAACTATCACTTTGCTCCCGCCCGACGAGCTCCAGCTAACATGGCCGTCCGCACAAGGTGCGATCTACCAAGTCCAATTCAACGAAAACTTGGCCGGCACCTGGACCGATATTGGCTTCCCCTTGGCGGGCACTGGAACCAACTTGTCCGCCATTTTCACCACGCTTCCTGCGCCGCGAAAGTTCTTTCGTATTGAGGTGAGAATCGAGTAAGGAACTACCAGCACTATGAAACCATCATTTCTTTCAATTTTTGCCGTCTTTCTCTGGGCAAATACCGCCATCACCCGGGCAACCGACCTTTATGTGAGTCCCGATGGAGATCACACGTCGCCGTTCGCGAACTGGACCCAGGCCGCCACCAACATCCAGGCAGCAGTAGACGCCGCGGCGGCTGGTGACACCATCTATCTCGCTGATCATACCTATTTATTAAAAGAAGCCATTACTGTAAACAAGGCCATCACGATCAAAGGCTTCAACGGCCCCGATAATTGCGTAGTGGATGGACGAAACGATGTTCGCTGTTTTAACATCAATGATGCGACCCTCGTCGACTTGACGGTTCAACACGGATTTGTACGGGGCGGATTCCTCGGAGATCCCGCGAGGAGATATGGCGGTGGTGTCTACGCCAGAAATTGTGTGATCAGTAACTGCGTGTTTCGGGAGAATGGCGGTAATCAAGGGCTTCACGGAATTCTACCCGCCGGCGCCGCACTGGCGGCCCGGGACGGTAGCGTCGTGAGCGATTGCATCTTTTACGACAATAACAAAGGAGGCGATGGTTTCTCTGATCCTTCTACGGTCCATGTCGGCAACGGCAGTCTGATCGAGCGTTGCATCATCCGGAACAATGTCACCTCGGTGGGCGCCTTGGACTGCGATCGCTCCACCGTCGTCCAATGCCAGATCTACAGTAATCAATACAGGGGTGTTACCATGATCGGGGGAACCATGCGTGATTGCCAAATCTTCGACAATGAGGGCTCCCCGGGTGTGATCGCCTTTACCGTCGGAAGCGCGGTCACGCCGAGCAATCAGGGTGGAGGAGTACATATCAGCGAAGGGGGTGTCGTCAATCGGTGTTTTATTCAAAACAATGGTAGCCGAATCGGGGGTGGAGCCTACATCGAAAACGGGACGTTGAGAAACTGCCTAGTCTTGGATAATTTCAGCCACTACGACCCTGAGAATCCTCCGGGATACTTTGGCGTGCCATCGGATGGCGGGGGGGCCTATATCCAGGGACGGGGCAGCCTGGAAAATTGCACCGTGCTCGGTAATCTTTCATCTCACACCACCGGGGGGGTTTTCTGGAAGTCCTCATTCGACCCGGTGGACGAAACCGTCATTCGTAACAATATCCTGTATTCTAACAACGGGTTCAATCTTCCCTCGGAGGCCTTTGTCGTCACTCTGGAGCACAACTGCATTCAGGGCGGAACCAGATTGACGAACGGTAACATCAGCAGCGATCCCCTGATCGCGGCGGATCACCGCCTGGGCGAATCTTCCCCGTGCCGGGACACCGGAAAAAATCTATCATGGATGACGGGAAGTGGTGATTACGCCGGCATTACGCGAGTCGTCAACAGCGACGTAGACATGGGCGCCCTGGAATTTGTGAAGCCCCTCGTAATCACGCAGATTCAATATGCCGATGAACAGGTCACTCTGAATTGGACCTCGTCCCCCGGTGCCGTCTATCAGCTCGAGGAAACCCACGACCTGTCCGCGAATTCATGGCAAGATGTCGGCGTCGCCGTGACCGTAACCGGAACGGCCTCATCACAGACGGAAGCAGTCGGCCCCGGACTCCGGCGCTTCTATCGATATCGCCATGTTCTCTTCAAGTAAACAACCACCTCCGAAGCAGGTGGCCAGACGGCGCTCTATCCGGTAGCCCCATCGGTAGTCTCACCCTCTAGACAGATTGTTTCGGCGGAACGGGGTCAGCTGTCAACGCCAATCAAGGGTGTTTTTACGAACCCGGGACGACAGTCTCCTTGAAGCGTTCGATGGCTTGCCGCATCGATGCGGTGACCTGAGGGTTTTCGGTGGCGATATTGGCGCTTTCCTTCGACCGGGATCACCCTTTGAGTAAACCAAGATCTTTCTTGCTACTTCCAAAAGAGCCCAAGTCCACATTGTGTTTGTGGAGGAGCTCCAAGTAGAGATTGCAAAGCGGAGTCGGCTTTTCAAGGACGGTGTGAGCTTGATGACGGTAGCCACCGCCTGCCACGATGGTAGGGAGGTTGTTGCAGGTGTGATTTGAAGAATCACCGAAGTTGCTGCCGATGACCACAGTGGTGTGATCTAAAAGACTGCCCTCCCCTTCTTCGATTTGATCGAGTTCGGTGAGAAAGCGGTCAAGATGTTTGACGATGTCGACTTCGATCCGGCTGAGCTTGCCGAGCACATCAGCCTTGCCTCCGTGGTGCGAAAGAGTGTGCCAGCCACCGGTTGCGCCGGGGACTTTGATCGCGCCGTAAATCCAATCGAGCGAAAGCGTGATGACTCGGGTCGAGTCCGTCTGCAACGCCAGTTTGGAGAGTTCGAAGAGGTTGCGAACCTTGGTCGAGAAAGCGAATTCCTGATCATCGCTCAAGGTATTTGGCACTTCCGGCTTCTTGGTCTTGAGCCAAAATTCCTCATGCTTCAATTGCGCTTCAAGTTCTGAAATGACGGTCCGGTAGGATTCGATCTTCGAGTCATCTCCGCCCTTCTTCTTGATCTGCTCCATGTCGCGATAGAGGGATTTCACGATCTGCTGATCGTTCTCGATCTGTTGGCGCTTCGCGCTCAAATCTTCTTCACCGAAGAGCCTTTCAAAGATCTGCCGTTCGTCATGCATGGGTGGAATGGCCACCCCGCGATCATTCCAGGAACATCCCCACCCACGATCGTAGATACTGAAGGAAAGATACGGGAAGCGCGTGTCACCACCCATCTCGCGGGCGAGGATCTGATCAAGAGAAATAGTATTGGTGAAATTTGTGGCCTCGGGACTCGGCGCTCCGGTCAGGAAAGATTTCTCCGAGTCATGATTGCTGGTCTCCATGCCCGGATGAAAGAAGTTTTGAAAGACCGTCATTTTCTCCCTCACTGCCATCTCCTTGAGATACTTGGAGGTGGTCAAGTCTCCCCGCTTGGTGGGAAAGAAATTTGGCTCATAGAAACCGAGCGAATTGCAAATGAAGATGACCCGCTTCGGAGGTGCTTTCACTCCCGGGGTGCTTGCCGTCCGCGCATTCAGCGAATGCAAAGCCAACGGTAGGGCTGCTCCAAATTTCAAAAAATCTCTTCGGCGGTATTGCTTCATTTCTCTTTTCCGTTTGTTGAATGAGTAAGGACATGGGTCATGAGAGTTCCCAGCCGCAGGTTTCCGGGATTCGTTCCAAGAAACTCCCACAACTGAAGGCGCTGGCTCAAATCCGGCTTGTCTCCATAGGCGTATTCGAAAAACTTCTTCCCATAGTTATAGGCAAGCTTACGCTCGTTGGAGAGCAAAACCTTCTTAAGCCCAAAAATGTCCTGAAAGCTGGCATCGTCGATCTCTCCGGAAGCATCAACCGGTGCACCTTTCTTAAAGTAACCCTGAGGACGATACTGAAAAGTGCTTCGATGGGCTTGCTTGACCCGATATTGATCACGCCATCCTCCCGTGGCATCAAAGCTCTCCAATGCGAAGCCATACCCGTCAATACTCTTATGACAAGCGTAACAGGTCTTGTTGCTTTTATGCTGATCAATCTGTTCCTTGAGCGTGATGGCTTCTCCGTGTTCCGGTTCCAGGGCCGGAACACTCTCCGGCGGTGGTGACAAGGGCGTGCCCACAATATTTTTTGAGATCCAGGCTCCGCGTAAAATGGGCGAGGTTTCGAAACCATCCGTGGTCACTTTTAGGACACTTGCCATCGTGAGAAGTCCGCCACGGGGCACTTCGTCTGAAAAGTTTACCTTGCGTATTTTTTGTCCAGTCACTCCCTTGATCCCGTAGTGCCGGGCAAGCCGTTGATTGAGAAAAGTGAAATTCGAATCGATGAGATTTCGGGCGGGAAGATTTTCATGGATCAAATGCTGAAGGTATTTCCGGGTTTCGATCGGGAGGTAGTAATTCAGAAGGTCATCGTAAAGCGGGTAGAGTTTCAAGGAGGGCGTCACCTTGTTGAGACCCCGCAGGTTCAGCCACTGATCACTGAAGGAGCGAACCATGCGGCGGCTGCGTTTATCGGCCAACATTCTCTGAATTTGATCATTCAAGGTCGCGCCATGGAGCGAACCTGAAGCCGCCAATTTCAGAAGTTCTTCATCGGGAACCGAAAGCCACAAAATACGAGCGAGATCCGAGGCTTTGCCAAACGACGAATTGGCATGCTCCCCGGGCGCCATCAGGAATCTTGGCGAGCAAAGAATGGCCTTCAAGCCAACCTTGGTCGCCTCGACAAAGTCGCCTCCCTCCTCAAGTCGGCGAAGTCCCACCCTAAAATATGGCGCCAATTCCTCCTCACTGAGGGTCGACGCAAAAGCTCGCTCCGCAAAACTGCGAATCACTTTTTTGAAATCATCAGGGTTCTCTGAAACAACTGTAACCGTGGAAGTTTCAATCTGTTCCTCCAAAGGAGTGATGACGTCCAACTTGCCAATCGAAGCGATTGATTTCCCATCCAGCGAAACCGCATCGGTGACGAGAAACTTGATAAAGCGACTGGTCGTTTCCTTGGGAAAGATAATCGGCTGCTCGTTGGCAAGCCTGACATCCAATCCCCCTTCCATCACCTTATCTCCCCACGTTTCTCCATCGTCGGAGAGGTAAATCTCATACGCTTTCACCAAGCCATTGCCATTTCCGCCCGACCAGGTCGCGAAGGAAAGTCCTTCAATGACCGCTCCATTCGGGTTTTCAAAAATCACATAATGCGGCGGCTTCGCCACTGAGGGAGAGAAGCGTGTGTGCCAAAAGGTCAGATTCGAACCATCTTGCATCTTTTTCTTTTCCATCCCCTCCTGAAAACTACTTACCGTAAGCGCCCCGCCAATCCTCTTGAGCTTCGTTTGAAAGCCGGAAGCTTTCCGGACGCTCCGCTGCCCGGCCTGGATTTCCATTCCATCGAAGACTTGTTGATAAGACGTCGGAGGCCATGAATCCACCACCGGCCCCCGGACCTTCAATTGCTTGATGTAAATTCCCTCCTTTGGATTCTTTTGACGAAAATTGTGCCGCGAAAAACAGTGCACCGAAACGCTTTCTCCGGGATAGAGGTAGGCGCGGATGGTATACGATTCCAATTTCTTGTTCCCCAACGAGACCACTCCCAGCAAACGCTGCGGCTGCGGACGATCATCGGCATAGTAATACTTTCCCGCATAAACTTGCAGGCTCATATCGTCTTCGAAGTCCGCCACCTTCGCAGCATCAAATGTCAACTCATACCAGCCTGCCACCGGCGGCTCAAAGTTGTCGTAGAAGAAAGAATAGCTGTTGCCATTGTTGGCCCGGGTCCACGAGAAAAGGGTGCCTTCCTGATAGGGCCGATGGTAGATCCGGTAGCTCTCATGACTGTCCCGGACTTTGCTTGTCACCCAGCTCCTCTCCGCGGGAAACCCATCATCCGGAAAGGCATGATCGAGCATTTCGTCTGCCACTGAAAAATACGATCCCAGCATCTCACGGCTCAACTGGATCTTGCGATTGGAATCAAAATCGTTCGTCCCCCGGTCTTCGGGAATCTTGCCAGAAAGATCGAGATCCGTCCCCAAGAGATCATTGAGCGAGTGCACGAATTCATGCCGGCTGATTCGGCGGAAGGCTTTCCCCACCCGCTTTCCCTGCCGGCCAGCGAGCCATTCCAGCAGCTCTCGCTTCTCCTTTGCATCCGGCTGATCTTTGTCAGCGGGTGGCATTTTTCCCGTCACCAAATTCTCAAAAATCAGAGAACCATCGAAGTCCTGTTTCCCGAGCATCCCGGAGAGATCCAGCCCGCCTTTCTTCGCGCCGTCACCGTGGCAATCGAAGCAATAATGCTCAAAAACCTCCACCGCCTTCTCGTCAGCAAGAACTGCCGGTCCCATTAGGCACGCAACACTGAAAACGATAGATGCGACTTGCTTCACGAC